>Ga0075154_10001475_pt1 | contig 16791 bp, 15 predicted proteins | sample JI71714BDNA_FD_70965 | JGI IMG/M metagenome (GOLD analysis project Ga0075154, IMG submission 70965) | Wastewater effluent complex algal communities from Wisconsin, to seasonally profile nutrient transformation and Carbon sequestration -... | ecosystem: Engineered > WWTP > Effluent > Algae...
AGACTGTCATTCCTGTTTCCGTTGTTGAGTCGTTAAAGCAGATCAATCATTTCCTGGCTGAAGATGTTCGAACAGCCAGACGATACCTGAGCAGCCTTAAAATTTATGAATCCATTGAGCCTCTCGATTTCAAAGTCTTAAATAAGGACACGAAGGAGCAAGAGCTTAAAGATCTGTTTACTCCAATTCGTGAAGGCAAAAATCTGGGGATTCTTTCTGAGTCTGGTTGCCCTGGAATTGCTGATCCCGGAGCGTTAGCAGCAAAGTATGCGCATGCAAACGGAATAACGGTTGTTCCATTAACCGGCCCGTCTTCTATTCTGCTGGCGTTAATGGCTTCCGGACTAAATGGACAAAAGTTTGCATTCCATGGTTATTTGCCGATTGATTCCAAGGAGTCACAGGAGGCAATCAAAGGGCTTGAGAAAGAATCCCGGTCAAAGAACCAAACCCAAATTTTTATTGAAACTCCTTACCGGAATAATGCCATCATCGCTAATCTACTTAAAGCATTACATGAAGACACTCGCTTGTGTATTGCCATCGATGTAACCGGAAAGGAGGAATCCATTTCAACCAAGTCAATAAAGGACTGGAGAAAGCATCAGCCTGACCTCCCCAAGTCACCTGCCGTTTTTCTTTTTTTAGCCTAATGTGCTTAAGCATTTTAAAAGTAGGATCATTCCTATACCTTTGCGCCCGACTTTATTATAACGATAACTCTATAACAACCATATGCCTTACCTCTTTACGTCCGAGTCTGTCTCGGAAGGTCACCCGGACAAAGTAGCTGACCAAATCTCTGATGCGCTTATTGATTATTTCTTAGCGTACGATCCATCCTCCAAAGTAGCCTGTGAAACACTGGTAACAACCGGGCAGGTCGTATTGGCCGGTGAGGTTAAGTCTCAGGCATATCTCGATGTGCAAGAGATTGCCCGCGAGGTAATACGCAAGATCGGATATACCAAGAGCGAGTACATGTTCGAAGCAAACAGCTGCGGAATTTTCTCAGCCATCCACGAACAATCTTCCGATATCAACCAGGGCGTTGAACGCAAGAAGAAAGAAGATCAGGGTGCCGGTGACCAGGGAATGATGTTCGGTTATGCAACCAACGAGACTGACAACTACATGCCGCTTCCACTGGAATTGGCGCATATGCTTTTGAGAGAGTTGGCCGTAATCCGCAGAGAAGGTAAAGTAATGACCTATCTGCGTCCGGATGCAAAATCTCAGGTAACAATAGAATACGGAGATGATAACAAGCCAAGCCGCATTGATGCGATTGTAATCTCTACGCAGCACGATGATTTCGATAAAGATGCTGTCATGCTGAAGAAGATTAAGGATGATGTGATCAACGTGTTGGTTCCGCGCATTCTTAAGAAGCTCCCTAAACGCGTTCAGAAATTATTCGGCAACGATATACAATACCACGTTAACCCGACCGGTAAGTTTGTGATCGGTGGGCCACATGGTGATACGGGCTTAACAGGACGTAAGATTATTGTCGACACGTATGGTGGCAAAGGCGCACACGGTGGTGGGGCGTTCTCGGGAAAAGATCCTTCAAAAGTTGACCGTTCTGCTGCATACGCAACGCGTCACATTGCTAAGAATCTTGTTGCTGCTGGTTTGTGCGATGAAATATTGGTACAGGTTGCCTACGCGATTGGTGTAGCCAAGCCGGTGGGGTTATATGTGAACACCTACGGCACCGCAAAAGTGAACATGAACGATGGCGAGATCGCAAAGAAAGTAGAGAAGCTGTTTGATATGCGCCCGTATTTCATTGAAGAACGCTTCAAGCTGAGAACTCCAATTTATTCAGAAACTGCGGCTTACGGCCACATGGGCCGGGAATCAAAGGTTGTTGAGAAAGTGTTCAACAAAGGCAAGCAGAACGAGATTAAGGCAAAAGTTGAGCTGTTCCCGTGGGAAAAACTTGATTACGTTGATCAGGTGAAGAAGGCATTTAAGCTTTAACTCCCCAAGCCGTTATCCAATAAAAAAACCTCCCGAAGATTCGGGAGGTTTTTTTGCAATATGATTTAACAATTAAGCTCTCCCCTGCTTAACCTTTGTTTTAAACTTCTTCAGTTGATGGCGTAATGCCTCCGTTGCCAGATCGGCAGCAGCTTCAAATGATTTGGCTTTTTCTGTTGCGAACAGCTGAGTGCCCGGTACATTTAATTTGATCTCTACGGTTTTGTTTTCAATGCCTTCGTTGTTCAGTCGTAAAAAAACCTCACCATCAACCAGGCGGTCGTAGAAGGTTTCGAGTTTATCAACTTTTCGTTGAATGAAATCGATCAACTTAACATCAGCATCAAAATGAATGGATTGAACCTGTAACTTCATAGCACTAGAATTTAAATGAAACATCTGTTACGCGGCAGTTTACAGACATACCGTAAGTCCTTCGTAGAGATTTATTCGATAGTCTGGGGTTTAAAGTGTTCTATCATAGATCAGTAGTTATGCTTTGGGATGCGCCTGGTCAAATGCTTTTTTAATTTTTTCCATAGAGTTATGCGTATACACTTGTGTTGCCGCCAGACTGCTGTGGCCGAGCAGATCTTTTACTGCATTGATCTCTGCGCCTTTGTTCAACAAATGTGTAGCATACGTGTGCCGCAACACGTGCGGACTAGTCTTCTGCGTTCCGGAATCTTTCAAATGCTGCTTCACCACACGATACACCATCATGGGGTAGCATGGCTCGCCTGAATCGGTTACGAACAAAAGTCCATGATCTTTCATATCTACTTCGCGGTTCCGCACCTTTCGGTATCCCTCCAGTATAGAAACGATGCCGGCCGGAAAAGGGACAACTCTTTCTTTATTTCTTTTCCCTAAAACTTTAATCGTACGGTCGCGGAGGTTGACCTGGTTTTCTTTTAGCCCAATCAACTCAGACAAACGGATACCGGTTGCATAAAATAGTTCAAGAATAAGTCGCGTGCGCCAATCTTCGAGCGAATCGCTCCATTCAACTTTTTCTTTTTTGTATTCTTTGTGATCGAGTATTTCGGCAATACTGTTTTCCTGAACAAAAGACGGCAAGCGTTTTTGGGTTTTAAGAACCCTGATCTTTTGCATGGGATTTTTATCGATGGTCTGCTCACGCATTAAAAACTTATAAAAAGCTTTCAGGCTGGCTATCTTTCGGTTTACGGATGTAGCTGTTAGTTTAGCATCCACCAAGGTGATGATCCAGGAACGGACCATGCCGTAGGTCACAGCATCGATCTGGTGATCATCATATGTTTCCCTTAAAAATTTTGTGAACTGATCGAGGTCATTTTTATACGCCAGCGTAGTGTGTGCACTCACGCGTTTTTCGTATTGGAGATATTTCAGGAACTGCTCAATCATGCTTTACTGCCAACGCCCCCGGTATAATTCGGTAGAACAATGTAAAAAAATAATCCCCTACGGGAAAGCCCATAGGGGATCTGTTGACAGATTGTTTATAAAATCGCCAGCGGAATCCGCTTAAGCGTTTTCTTCTCTTCTTAAGTTCTGAACGTAAGCTGCTTTTTTGATCTCCGTTCTGCGGGTAACAGACGGTTTTTCAAATGCCGTGCGTGAGCGAAGCTCCTTTAAAACGCCAGTTTTTTCGAATTTCTTCTTAAAACGCTTCAGGGCCTTGTCAATCGACTCGTTCTCTTTAATGTTGATAATTAGCATGTTCTCTGATAATTAGGGCTGCAAATATACGAAAAGGCTTTCTACAAAAGCAAAATTACTTCAAAATAGCCCTGGAAATCACCAGTTTCTGGATTTCTGACGTTCCTTCGCCAATCGTGCACAATTTCGCGTCCCGATAGAATTTCTCGGCCGGAAAATCCTTGGTGTAGCCGTAACCGCCAAAAATCTGAACGCCATCGTTGGCTACACTAACCGCTACTTCCGAAGCATACAGCTTCGCCATAGCCGATTCGCGGTTAACATTGAATCCTTTTTGCTTCATATCCGCTGAGCGGTATGTCAAAAGTTTTGCTGCTTCAATTTTAGTGGCCATATCGGCCAGCATAAATGCAATTCCCTGGAAAGAGGAGATTGGTTTATTGAACTGATGACGTTCGTGCGAGTATTTAAGCGCAGCTTCAAAGGCACCTTGTGCAATTCCCAGACTTAGTGCTGCGATTGAAATCCGGCCGCCATCGAGGACCTTCATCGCCTGGATAAAGCCATCACCTTCTTTACCGATCATTTGTGATTTATGGACCCTGCAATCAGCGAAGATGAGCTCAGCCGTTTCGGAAGCGCGCATGCCCAGCTTGTTTTCTTTTTTTCCGGAAGTAAATCCTGGCGTTCCCTTTTCAATTATAAATGCGGTCATGCCATGTGAATCGCCAACTTCTCCGGTGCGAACAATCACTACGGCCACGTTACCTGAGCGTGCATGCGTGATGAAATTTTTTGCACCATTAAGTACATAATGATCTCCGTCTTTTATGGCAACGGTCCGCATGTTGCCAGCATCAGATCCCGTGTTGGGTTCCGTCAAACCCCAGGCGCCAATCCACTCTGCGGTGGCGAGCTTAGGGAGGTATTTTCGCTTCTGTTCTTCATTTGCGTGCTGTAAAATATGTCCAGTGCACAACGAATTATGCGCAGCCATGGAAAGTCCAATCGATCCGCAAATTTTAGAGAGTTCAGCGATGGCCGTTACATATTCCGGATACCCAAAACCCGCACCACCGTATTCTTCCGGAACGAGTACTCCCATTAATCCGAGCTCTCCCAACTTTTTGAAGACCTGAATTGGGAATTCTTGCGATTCATCCCATTCCATCATCTTAGGGAGGATTTCCTTTTTTCCGAAATCACGAATCATATCTGCGATCATTTTTTGGTTCTCGCTTTCATCGAAGCTGATTCCCCTTATATCGTTCTCTAAAACCTGCATATGTTGCCCTTCTATTAGTTGAGGGATACGAAGGTAGGCTGATTCAGGCAATTACCCAAACGAGTGTTAGGTTGTGAATGTAATGATCGCTGTTTAACGAAGGCTTACCAATAAAAACGCTATTTTTGGGCTCTTTTAGATAGAATCAGATGAAAATAGCGGTAATCGGAACAGGGTACGTTGGGCTGGTGTCGGGCACGTGTTATGCAGAAACCGGGAATACGGTGACCTGTGTTGACATTGATGAGAAAAAAGTAAAGAAGCTTCAGCAGGGTGAGATTCCGATTTTTGAACGTGGTTTAGAGGAGATTTTTGAACGGAACGTAAAACAGGAACGACTGTTTTTTACGACCAGCCTGGCAGAAGGAATAAAAGATGCAAAGATTATCATGCTGGCCTTACCTACACCTCCGGGCGGAGACGGTGCTGCTGATCTGAAATATGTGCTGGGCGTGGCGGAACAGATCGGGCCGCTGCTGAAAGAATATACTGTTATCGTCAACAAAAGCACAGTGCCGGTGGGCACCGCTGAGCTTGTTCGAAAAAAGATATCTAACGGCACAACGGTTGAGTTTGATGTTGTATCGAATCCTGAATTTTTAAGAGAAGGATTAGCGGTTGAAGATTTCTTAAAGCCTGAACGCGTAATTATCGGGACACAGTCTGCGCGAGCGGCTAAGCTCATGGAGAATTTGTATGCGCCTTTTACACGGCAGGGCAATCCGTTGATTTTTATGGATGAGCGTTCGTCTGAGCTTACCAAGTATGCCGCGAATGCATTCCTCGCTACGAAGATCACCTTCATGAATGAGATTGCTAACCTCTGCGAAAAGATGGGCGCAGATGTTGATCTTATCCGCAAGGGTATGGGTTCTGACAGCCGCATTGGTAAACGATTTTTGTTTTCCGGAATAGGTTTTGGCGGGAGCTGCTTCCCGAAGGATGTTCAGGCATTGGCAAAATCAGCGCATGATGTGCAGTATGACTTTGCGATTTTAAATGCTGTGATGAATGTAAACGGTAAGCAGAAGATCAGGCTTATCGCGGACATGAAAAAACACTTCGGATCATTGAAAGGTAAAACAATTGCTGTATGGGGGTTGTCGTTTAAACCTCATACCGATGATATCCGTGAATCGTCTTCACTGTATAACATTGATGAATTGTTAAAGGCGGGTGCCGTAGTACACGTACACGATCCGGAGGCGCTTGATAACGTTAAAAAACTATACAGCAACAAAATCAATTATTTCGAAAATCAGTACGATGTTTTAAACCAAGCTGATGCATTATTGATTGCGACCGAATGGCCGGAATACCGTAATCCTGATTTCGAACGGATGCAAAAACTGATGGCTGATAAGCTGATTTTTGATGGCCGAAACCTGTATGGGTTGAACGCGATGCATGAACTTGAGTTCACGTACTATAGCATTGGCCGCAAAACGATAAAAAAATAAATGGGAAAAAGAATTCTTATTACGGGGGGAGCAGGCTTCATTGGCTCACAGGTGGTTCGTCAGTTTGTGAACCGGTATCCGGAATACACGATCGTTAATTACGATAAGCTTACGTACGCGGGAAACCTGGAGAACCTTCGGGATGTAGAGAGCAAATCCAACTATCATTTTATAAAGGGTGATATTCTGGACGTTGAACTTATACTCAGTACCATAAAAAAATTTAACATCGATAGTATCATTCACCTAGCAGCGGAATCGCATGTCGATCGGTCCATTCATAACCCCGATGAGTTTGCCGTCACGAACATCATTGGTACCATCCGTGTTTTGAAAGCAGCACAAACTGCATGGCATGATAATTATGATGGAAAGATGTTCTATCACATTTCAACGGATGAAGTATACGGATCCATTGCCAATGGATATTTTACTGAAACAACTTCATTAGATCCGAGGTCACCGTACTCAGCATCGAAAGCAAGCAGCGATCATTTTGTGCTGGCCTTTAATAATACGTATGGACTGCCAGCTATGATCAGTCGGTGTTCGAACAACTATGGTCCGTATCATTTTCCGGAAAAGCTGATTCCTTTAGTCATTAACAACATTGTGAATAACAAGCCGCTTCCGGTTTACGGTAAAGGTGAGAATGTTCGCGACTGGCTATATGTTGAAGACCACGCAAGTGCAATTGATGCGATCTTTCATAAAGGGAAGTCGGGTGAAATCTATAACATTGGCGGAAACAACGAATGGAAGAACATTGATGTGGTGAAATTGTTGTGCCGCATTGTTGACAAAAAACTTGGCCGCGAGGAGGGCACTTCTTCCAAATTAATCACCTACGTAAAGGACCGCCCGGGGCATGATTTGCGCTATGCGATTGACCCTGGAAAAACCATCAGCGAAACAGGCTGGAGACCCGAAACTCCGTTTGAGGAGGGTATTGAAAAAACCGTGGATTGGTACTTAAACAATGAAACTTGGCTTAAAAACGTAACTTCCGGGGCATATTTGCAATATTACACCAACATGTACGCTAACCGATGAGGGGAATAATTTTAGCAGGCGGTTCTGGCACCCGCTTACATCCATTAACGCTGGCCGTGAGCAAGCAACTCATGCCCGTGTATGATAAACCGATGATTTATTACCCACTATCGGTATTGATGATGGCCGGCATCCGGGAGATATTGATCATTTCTACTCCGCACGATATTCCGCATTTTAAAAAACTGCTAGGTGATGGAAAACAGATTGGTTGCGAATTTTCCTATGCTGAGCAACCAAAGCCTGAAGGTCTCGCCCAAGCTTTTATTATTGGTGAAAAATTTATTGGCAACGACAGTGTTGCACTAATTCTGGGCGACAACATTTTTTACGGATCGGGGTTAAGAAAAGTATTGCAATCCTCGGTAGATCCGGAAGGCGGGATCGTATTCGCGTACCATGTAAATGATCCGGAACGCTATGGAGTTGTCGAGTTCGACAGCAACATGAAAGCAATTTCTATTGAAGAAAAGCCAAAGCAACCGAAGTCAAACTACGCAGTACCAGGATTATACTTTTATAATAACGAAGTGGTTGGTATCTCGAAAGCGTTGAAACCGAGTCCGCGCGGAGAACTCGAGATCACCGATGTTAATAATGCGTACCTGAAAAAAGGAAAGCTTAAGGTAGCGACCATGGATCGCGGTACCGCCTGGTTGGATACCGGCACATTTGATTCGTTGATGCAAGCTGCAAACTTTGTTCATGTAATTGAGCAGCGCCAGGGATTGAAAATTGGCTGTATTGAAGAGATTGCCTACCGCATGGGCTTTATCGATCAAAAGCAATTACTGATTCTCGCCAAGGCGCTTGAGAAAAGCGGGTACGGGCAATACTTAAAAAATCTTCCGGAATACTATTCGTAGTAAATCGTTTGTAAGACGGTTTGACCGACAGCATTTAATGTTTCCTTGCTGATGTTGTCCATGTTGTCTTTCCGGGTATGATGGGTATCACCCATACTAATAATGTCAATCATCGGGATTTTAGCATGGATGTTTACCGCCACATGGTCGTCAATAACAAAGCCATCCTTTTCATTAACAAAGATATTTGTGTACCCAAGTCTCGCAGCCGTTTTCCAAACCTTGTCTACAACACTGGGAGCATACTCAAGTGAGTAACCCTCAAAGCCGAAGCGCGCATTTTTTCCGCCAACCATGTCAAGCACAATTCCATAGTAAGCAGAATAGCCGCCCACATGTTTGTTCTTAGCCCAACGCTGTGAGCCGAGGCACCACCAAAAATCCAGAGTAGAAGGGAGTGACGGCCCCTGAGTTTCGGTCCGCTCGCCCCAGTCTTCGCCATCAAATAAAATTATATCAATACCCACATCCGTTGGTTGCTTCTGCAGAATGCGTGCAATTTCAAGCAATACGCCAACACCACTTCCGCCATCGTTAGCACCATCAAACGTTGCGTTTGGTTTTTCTTTATCCTTATCGGCAAACGGGCGCGTATCCCAGTGTGCAGCCAATAAGATTCTTTTCTTTTTTTCCAGATTAAAAGATGCAATGATATTTCGCAGATTAACTTTTGTATTGTCGAACGTAGTAGCGGTGAACTCCTGAACTTTTACAGTTGCTCCATATGTTTTGAATTGAGCAATAAAATAATCTCCAGCTTTTTTATGCGCTGCGGAGTTTGGAATGCGCGGCCCGAAATCGACCTGTTTTTTTATGAAGTAATATGCAGAGTCAGCATTAAAGACAGGCACGTTTACAACCTTTGCAGGAACTTGTGGTTGACTGGTTTTTTTACCATCCCCAGTACAGCTAACAAGGGCAACAAGAACGATAGAGAGTAAGGTGAGACGCATAAACCCTGTTTTTGCTCAAATAAACGGCAATATTTTGTGATAACGCAAAATTGCCTTACTTTTGTGCCACTTATACGAGTTTAACCAGTAGAGGGGACACAAGTCCCCTCTTTGTTTATAGATACTTTTTGGATTAGGATTGATGGATTCGCAGGATTTAGTATCAGAAATCAGGAAAATGGCGGAGGCGCAACTAAAGGACGAAAGTCACTTTATCGTTGATGTGATTGCCACGTTCAAAGGAAATCCGGGAAAAGTGCTGGTGACGATGGATGGTGATAAGGGCATTGGCATTGATGATTGCGCTGAAATGAGTCGTGACCTTTCAAAAGCGCTGGATGAAACGAATTTGATTCCGGGCGCATTCAACCTAGAGGTTTCAACCCCGGGGTTGGATCAGCCACTGAAAAGCAAACGTCAATATGTGAAAAACATCGGGCGTAATGTTCGGGTAAGATTGGCGGATAAAATGGAGGAAGGCAAGCTTACCGCGGTAACTGACAACAGTATTCAGCTCATGCAAACTGAAGGTTCCGGAAAAAAACAAGTAGAAAAAATGGTAGAAATACCTTTTGATAAAATAGATAAAACAATTGTGTTGGTATCATTTAAATAATAACAGTGATGGACGCTAGTACACTCATCGAGTCGTTTGCAGACTTTGCGAAGCAGAAAAATATCGATCGCCCTACGATGATCAGAATCCTGGAAGATGTATTCCGGAACATGATCCGTAAAAAGTATGAGACAGATGATAATTTCGACATCATCGTGAACGCAGACAAGGGTGATCTTGAAATCTGGCGTTTCCGAGAGATTGTAGATGATGACTCGGAAGACATCTGGGAGCACGACAAGATTGCACTTACAGAGGCAAAAAAGATAGAACCTGATTTTGAAGTAGGCGAAGAAGTTGCTGAACAGGTTTATCTGGAAGATTTTGGCCGGAGAGCAGTGACCACTGCACGCCAGACGCTGATGCAGAAAGTTAAAGACCTGGAGAAAGATATTATCTATCAAAAATATAAAGACCTGGTAGGAGAGATCATCACAGCTGAGATATACCAGATCCTCGGCAAAGAAGTGTTGTTGATCGATGCGGAAGGAAATGAAATTTCAATTCCGCGCGGTGAGCAGATTCCGAAAGATCGTTACCGCAAAGGCGAGAACGTTCGTGCCATCGTACATAAAGTAGAGATGGTGAACGGAAATCCAAAAATTATCCTTTCCAGAACATCACCTGTATTTATTGAGCGGTTGTTCGAGCAGGAAGTTCCGGAAGTGTATGATGGATTGATCACCATTAAGAAAGCGGTTCGTGAACCAGGAGAGCGTGCGAAAGTGGCTGTTGAATCATACGATGATCGTATTGATCCGGTAGGCGCTTGCGTGGGGATGAAAGGATCTCGTATTCATGCAATCGTGCGTGAGTTGCAGAACGAGAATATTGATGTAATTAACTATACAGAAAACCTTGATCTCTTTGTGCAGCGCGCGTTAAGTCCTGCAAAGATTTCAAGCATTAAAGTTGATAAGGAGAATGCCCGCATCATGGTTTACCTGAAACCTGACCAGGTTTCATTGGCCATCGGTAAAGGCGGATTGAACATTAAGCTTGCAAGCCGGTTAGTCGATCATGAGATCGATGTGTTCCGCGAAATTGACGGAGCGCAGGAAGAGGACGTTGATCTGGACGAGTTTTCAGATGAAATTGAAAGCTGGGTTATCGATGAACTTAAGCGCATCGGATTGGATACAGCAAAGAGCGTATTGGCATTGAATAAAGAAGAGCTGGTAAGACGTACGGATCTTGAAGAAGAAACCGTTGAAACTGTTCATAACATTCTCAAGAAGGAATTTGAACAGGAAGGGTAATGAATTTATAACTTAATAAGTCCTTAAAAAGGGCGATATTTGAAAGCAAATGGCAGAAATCAGGTTAAGTCAGGCGGCACGGAAACTCAACGTTGGTAAGGACACCATCCTGGAGTTTTTATCCAAAAAAGGTCATGAGGTTGAAAACAACCCCAACGCTAAGCTTACGCCTGAGCAGTTCGCATTACTTTCAAAGGAATATGCGTCATCTGCTACGGAAAAACTGGAGGCTTCCGGTTTGACGATCGGTACGAAGCACGTAGAAAATCCTGCGGCAGAAGCTGAAAAGGAAGCAAAGAAGCAAGCTGAAGAAGAAGCTGGCCTGCTCATTAAAAATCTGGTTGCAAAAGAGCAACCGAAGAAAGAAAAGGAAAAAGAAAAAGAGCCTGAGGTAAAACCTGAAAAGGTTGAACGTGAACGCCCGGTGCTGGATGGTATTAAGGTGGTTGGCAAAATCGACTTAGAGAAGAAGAAGGAGCCGGCTAAGAAGAAAAAGGAAGAACCTAAGGAAGAAGAAAAGCCGGTCGCTAAAAAGCCGGTCGTTGAGGAACCGAAAGTTGAAGAGAAACAGCCTGAGCAAGAACTCATCAAGGCAAGGGCGGATAACCTGAAAGGGTTAAACATTCTTGGTAAGATTGAACTTCCTGAAAAGAAGAAGGAGCAGCCTGCCGGAAGCTCCGATCAAAAGGGAAGAACCGATGGACAGAAACGTCCGCGGAAGCGAATGCCAACGCCTACGGCAGGTCAGAATACGAATGTGAGACAAGGACAAGGCGGAGGAAACCGCAAGGGGCCTTTACCTCCGCGTACACAAAAGGCCGAGCCGACAGAGAAAGAAATTCAAGAACAGATTCGGGCTACACTTGCTAAACTAAGCGGTGGTGGCAAGAAAGGTTCCGGTTCAAAATACAGGAGAGAAAAACGTCAGGCCGTATCCGATGCGGATGATGAGCGAATGCTTCAGGAGGCAGCAGATTCAAAAACACTGAAGCTTACTGAATTCATTTCAGCAAATGACCTGGCTTCATTAATGAACGTTTCGGTAAACGAAGTGATTTCAACGTGCTTAAGCCTGGGAATGTTCGTATCGATTAACCAGCGTTTGGATGCAGAAGCGATTACGGTAATTGCCGATGAATTTGGATACGAAGTGCAGTTTATTTCTACCGAAGAAGATGAAGTAATTGTCGCAGACGATGCAGAGGACACCTTAACACCACGCGCTCCGATTGTTACGATCATGGGGCACGTAGATCATGGTAAAACTTCCTTGCTGGATTATATCCGTACAACAAAAGTTACGGCCTCAGAAGCGGGTGGTATCACCCAGCACATTGGAGCGTACGATGTAACTACTAAGAAAGGTAATAAGATAGCATTCCTCGATACACCGGGTCACGAAGCGTTTACTGCGATGCGTGCACGGGGTGCGAAGTTGACGGATATCGCGATTATCGTGGTAGCTGCCGATGACGATGTTATGCCGCAAACGAAGGAAGCAATCAATCACGCCCAAGTAGCGGGAGTACCGATTGTTATTGCGATTAATAAAATTGATAAGCCGGGAGCAAATCCGGACAAAGTGAGAGAGTCACTTTCTAAAAATAATATTCTTGTTGAAGAGTGGGGTGGTAAATACCAGGCTCAGGAAATTTCTGCAAAGACAGGTCAAGGTATTGAAGACTTGTTAGAGAAAGTTTTGCTGGAAGCCGAAATTCTGAACCTGCGGGCGAATGCAAATAAGCCAGCCATCGGCTCGGTGATTGAAGCGTCCCTGGATAAAGGTCGTGGATATGTAGCAACGTTAATGGTGCAAACCGGAACGCTTCGCATCGGAGATATTATTCTGGCAGGGGCACATTATGGTCGTGTGAAAGCGATGTTTGATGACACCGGTAAACGTGTAAACGAAGCCGGGCCGTCAACACCGGTTCAAATGTTGGGACTTGACGGAGCGCCACAAGCGGGTGAGAAGATTGCAGTAATGGAATCGGATCGCGAAGCTCGTGAACTTGCGTCCAAGCGCGGACAAATTCTGCGCGAGCAAAGCATTCGCACGAAGAAGCACATTACACTGGATGAAATCGGAAGACGTCTTGCCATCGGTAACTTTAAGCAATTGAACGTTATTGTGAAAGGTGACGTGGACGGTTCGGTTGAAGCGTTGTCAGATTCATTGTTGAAACTTTCAACGGGTGAGGTTCAGGTTGCGATCATTCACCGTGGTGTAGGTCAGATCTCTGAATCGGATGTGTTGCTTGCATCTGCATCGGATGCGATCATTGTTGGTTTCCAGGTTCGGCCTTCAAATGCGGCCAGAAAAATAGCGGAGAACGAAGAAATTGAAATCCGTTTATATTCAATCATTTATGATGCCATCAACGAGGTGAAAGCCGCGATGGAGGGTATGCTTGCGCCTGAAACGCAGGAAGTGATTGTGGGTAATGCAGAAGTACGTGAAGTATTCAAGATCACGAAAGTGGGAACGGTAGCAGGCTGTATGGTCACCGATGGTTTCCTCAAGCGTTCTAACCCGATCCGTTTGATCCGCGATGGTATTGTAATTTACTCCGGAGAAATGGGCGCGCTGAAACGCTTTAAAGATGATGTAGCGGAAGTACGTTCAGGTTTCGATTGCGGTATCAGCATCAAGAACTTTGACGACATTAATGTTGGCGATGTGATTGAAGCGTACACGACAAAAGAAGTGAAACGGACGTTATGATATTTGTAAACAAATAGAATAAAAAAGCCTCCTGATTTTCGGGAGGCTTTTTTTATTGACGCTAACGTGTTTCTAGAATTTCACTTCCGGGGCTTTATCAGAACCCGCAGCGGCCTCAAATCCTTTGCGCACGGAGAAATCTTCACCGCTACCGAACATGTTCAATGCCATCTTTTTAAAATAGCCACGAACATAGGTATTGTACGCAGCAACAGATTCATTGTATCGGGTGCGTGCAACGTTAATCCTGTTCTCTGTCCCTTCAAGCTGTGATTGCAAATCCTGGAAATTTTCCGTTGACCGGATTTGCGGATATGCTTCAAATGCAAGATTAATGGCGGTGTTGATTTGACGACCTGCTAATTCTAGATCTTCTGGTGTTTTAGCATTCACAATTCCTGCACGGGCCTGTGTTACCTGTACTAAAATACTTTTTTCATTTTCGGCAGCACCTTTTACAGTCGCTACCAGGTTAGGAACAAGATCAGCCCTCCGCTGATATGCTGCCTGCACATCGGCAAATGTTTTATTAACTTCTTCCTGAGAAGCAACCGCACTGTCGTAAACGCCTGTTCCCCACATGAAAAATCCGCCAACAAAAACGATGATTATTCCAATGATAACTAAGGTGGTGATTAATCCTTTGCTCATAATTTTTACAATTAATTCTAAAGTGAAGGTACAGATAAATTATTGATCGAATCGAAAGTTTACGATGCCGAGCTTTCTGCCATTTTCTCCATATTATCTGCGATGCGCAGCTGTTCAATGAAGCCATCAATGTCGCCATTCATTACGGCTGGCAAATTGTGCTGGGTGTACCCGATACGGTGATCGGTTACGCGGCTTTGCGGATAATTATAGGTGCGGATTTTTTCAGAGCGGTCACCGGTTTTTACCATCGACTTACGGGCTGAACTGATCTCGGAATTCTGTTTTTCAGTTTCCAGCTCATACAATTTTGCAATCAGCATTTTCATCGCACGTTCACGGTTGCCGTGCTGGGACCGTTCAACCTGGCACGTGATTACAATCCCGGTTGGTTTGTGGGTCATCTGCACCTTCGTCTCAACCTTGTTTACATTTTGTCCGCCCGCACCGCCTGAACGTGAAGTTTGCACTTCAATGTCGGCCGGATTGATTTCAATATTAACATCTTCTACTTCAGGCAGCACCGCTACGGAAGCTGCAGAAGTATGAACACGGCCCATCGTTTCGGTATCGGGTACACGCTGCACACGGTGAACACCAGATTCAAATTTGAAAAGTGCGTATGCACCCTCACCTATTACGCTGCTCACAACTTCCTTATAGCCGCCTGCGGTTCCCTCGGTCGAGTCAAGTACCGTTAGTTTTAATCCCCGCTTTTCACAAAAACGCTGATACATTCTGAAGAGATCGCCTGCAAAAAGGGCAGCTTCGTCTCCGCCCGTTCCGCCCCGGATTTCAAGAATGATGTTCTTATCATCGTTAGGGTCTTTCGGGATGAGCATTTCTTTCAACACACTATCAAGCCCTTCGATTTTACCAGCCAACTCATCGAGCTCTTCTTTGGCAAGTTCGCGCAGTTCAGGATCCTTCTCCTTTTCCAGCACTTCTTTAGCCTGTTGCTGATGATTTAATGCGTCACTGTATTGATTGAATTTCGTAACAATTTTCTCAAGGTCTTTATACTCCTTGTTCAGTTGCATGTACTTTTTCATGTCCTGAATGATATCAGGCTGTACAATCAGCTGGCCCACCTCCTCAAATCGGAGCTTCAATTCTTCAAGTTTCTGGATCATATTCACGAAATCGGGGGCAAAGTTAATCAGGATTAGTGGATTTAGGGATTCACAGGATTTTTTCCCTCCGCATCAGACCGTTAGTTTTACGGTATGAAAAGATCAGGTACTATTTTACTGGTAATGATTCTGACGTCCTGCGGAGGGTCGCTTTCCGATGAGCAGCGTAAGCAGATGCGTGAGGCAAGCGAGCAGCAAGCGATTGTAAAAGTAACCGAGGCCGAAATTATGGAAGCTGCTTTTGCCAAGGGCCGAAGTGTTATGAGTCGACTTAACGAAAACAATCCAGATACCACCAAAGTTTCCGTGGAGGAAATTGTAAAAATTCATTGGCTTGCCCCGGGCAAAGCGCATGGGCTCGAGATTGAACAGCAGCTCATCGAAGCATACCTCAACAGTCTGTTAGCGGGCACACCCTTACAGGATAATGTTCAAAAAATCGGGGAAGACTCTTTGTTGTACACGAATCCTATTGTTCTTACACGGGCCGATAGTTCAATTGAGATTAAAGGCACCTGGAATATCTGGATGTCAAAAAAGGAACTTATTCTTGCGATGGGTAAAAAATAACATGGCACTCGCTTTGCAACCGTTTAAAGTATGAGCGTGTCTAACAATCAGATGTTGAGTTCTTGTTTTCGTATGCGTGTATTGAAAGGTTTTTTAGTTGTTCTTTTTGCATTAGCGGTGGCCTCCTGCTTACCAGATCAAGAGATCCGGTTATATTCTGCTTCTTTCTTTTTTGCGGATTCAGCCTCAGGCTGGGAGGGAGACTTTGCCGATTACCCTGTAGACTCTTCCGGATATCACCTTCAGGTTGGATTGGATACACTCCCGTATAATCTCAACGCAGATTCTACGAAAAAAGCAATCCGCATTTCGGGCATTAATCGCAGCGATGATCTGTTCATGTTTATAAAAAGAAAAGTTTCGGGCCTGCGCAAGAATACAACGTATGAGATCCTGTTTAATGTGCGACTGGCCTCCAATGCACCGGTAGGCGCAGTTGGAATTGGTGGAGGACCAGGAGAAAGCGTGTATGTTAAGGTTGGTGCCACTACGCATGAACCAGAAAAACAACTTGATGACGATGATATCTATCGCCTCAACATCGATAAAGGAAATCAGTCAGAGGGCGGGGAGAATATGATTGT
>Ga0075154_10001476_pt1 | contig 16775 bp, 20 predicted proteins | sample JI71714BDNA_FD_70965 | JGI IMG/M metagenome (GOLD analysis project Ga0075154, IMG submission 70965) | Wastewater effluent complex algal communities from Wisconsin, to seasonally profile nutrient transformation and Carbon sequestration -... | ecosystem: Engineered > WWTP > Effluent > Algae...
CGCTCGCTGACCACATCTTCGATTTGGCGGGTATGCGCTTCTTCTTGAGACCGAGCTCGCTCCAGGCTGACCGCCAGTTGATTAAAGCTGCGCGCCAGCAACACAAATTCCTGTTGGCCCTGTTCTGACAGGCGGGTCGTTAACACCCCTTGCGCCAGGGCGCTGGTGCCCGCCAACAACTGTTGGATCGGGCTGTACATGGTTCTGGCTAAGACAATCGCCAGCACAACAGCCAGTACGACGGCAAAACCACAAGTCGTTAGCAGCAGCAGCCGGGCTTGTGTCAGGGCCGCGGCCGCTTGCGCTTCGGCAGCGGCTGAGCGTTGTTGTTGTAAATCAATGGCTTGTGCAATCAGTGTTTTCAGATCGAGACCTTCCAGATTATCAAAAATCTGGATCAGCAAAGTCCAGGTGTCAGCCGCGTTCAGCGGCGCACTGGGAACTAATGCTTTTTGCTGCAGGCTGCGCTCGAGGATAGCGACATTGGCCTCCAGAATGGAGACGGTTTTGAGTTGGGTGGTGATAGCACTGAAATCGTCCGGACTGCGCGCCAGTTGCTGATCTTGCTGCAGTAATGCATTGATTTTTTGCAGATGCGATTGCATTTTCTGCAGGTAGCGTTCCCGCAAACCCGGCCCTTCGTCGTTGGTCAGCAATGTCTGCGCTAACCAGACCTTCAGCCGCTGTTTATCCGCACCGAGCGAAATAAACCCAGCCAGCATCTGGTTGGCGATCCGGCTGCGCTCGACATGATGCGCGGCCACATTATTGGCCCATACCGCGGTAGCTGCCTGGATCAGGGTCATTAACAGCAACACAGCAAAAGCAAGATAGAGCTTGTGACGAAACATACCGACTCCGGATCTGCACTGACAGAATGCGCAGTGTAATGAAAAACAGCAGACGGAAGCAAAACGATGCTTCAGTCTGCGCCAGATCCGCAAAAGCTTTTACTTGGCGGCGTAGGGTAACGAAGAGTGGTGCAGAACAATGCGGACTTTACCGTCATCGCCTTTGCGGAAGCCCCAGGTTTTATCGACCGTGGTGACCTTACCTTGCTGATCGGTCAGCATCACATGGCCCATAGTGATCGCCAAATTACCATGGATTTGCACGCCGGCATTTTTGTATTGGTACTGCGTCCAGCCATTTAACGCAAAGCCCTTATCAGGAAATTTTGTATTGCCACCGACAAAATAGGCCAGCGCACCGTCGTATGTAGTGCGGAAGGTGGTGTCGCCGTTGGTCAGCGTCGGTTTAAACAACACCGGGCCAAGGTTGTAGCCATAGGCCTGATCCAACACTTTTTTCGCGGTGGCTGTGGCTTTTTCAATACCGCCGCTGCGATGATCGGTGCTGATTTGGATCAATGCCTGGCCCCAGGCATCCTGGGCTGCTTTGACGTCGGCAGCCGTGATGTTGTGGTTGAGTTCGCTAGCGAACAAGCTGCTGCTGAACAAGGTACTGGCAATGATGATATGACGGATAGCAAATTGAGAATGGTTCACAGGACGACTCCGGTTGTTTTAACTGCAGTCATCCTAAAGTACGGTTGCGGTCAGCAGCCCGTCAGCCAGATGAAAAGCGGCTGTCAGCAAAATGAATTATTTCTGACAGCCACGGCGCAGCGACCGGCAAGTGCCTGGCTTTGGCGCAACTGAACTGGCACTAAAACCAGTCTGGGGATAAAAACGGAATGAATGCCAGAATCAGCGCTTGCTGATAGACACTGCTGCGGCTGAGCTTGTGTTGCGTCAGCAGACCGATAGCCCCGCCGGCCTGTTTGATATTTTGTGTCCCGAACAATTCATCCATCACATCACCGAGCTCAGCGCCTTGCTGCAAGCGTCGCACCGCGGCTGCAGGTAACTGCAGCGAGGCAGAGCGGGCGCGGCCTTCGCGGCTGCCATTGCTGACCAGCATCCAAGCGAAGGTCATGCCATCATCGAAACCGGCCTCAATCGCCACATAAAAATCAGCCTGCCGCTGTTGCTGCAGGTCGCGCAGCCGGTTCTCGGCGCCCAACAGAGTCTCAGCCGACGTCATCGGCTGGGCAGCGACGCCAGATCCGGTTGGATAGCCATCGACCTGGCATTCAACGGCAGGAAAAGCGCTGGCAAAAGCGTCGCGCACGGCATTGATTTTGGCAGGATTAGTCGACGCAACAGCAACATGCCAATGCATAAAAAGGTCCTTGTCGGCGGAAAATTGCATTATACCGGCCCGGTTGAATGGCTGCCTATAGCCGCAGTGGCGTTGGTCGGATTTCTCTTTTTCTCGCCTTTATGTTTACATGGTGTTTACCCATTTGTGCGGCCGGCCTGAGCCTCCTGCTGGACAGGCTATCCGGCTGATGAGGCCACCATGCCTGCTTGGGCATGAAAGACAAAACCGTTCGACCCGATGTGTGCGCTGCCGGATCCGCGTTGGCAGATCAAACAACCTTATCGCCAACAGTATCGGAGACAGATATGCATTCTGATCGCTTAAACCGGCTCGACCCTTTGTTATGGTTAGTGCTGCGCCTGACCCTGGCCGCACTGTTAGCGGCCCATGGCTGGGCGCGGATGCTTGGCGGCGGCGTGGTGCCTTTTGGTGAGTGGCTGCAGACGCAGGGGTTACCGGCTGGGTTTTATCTCGCGGCTGCCGTGACGGCCTATGAAATTGTCGCCACAGTGTTTTATGCCGCCGGAAAATGGGTCTGGCAATTGTCGCTGGGATTTATCGGTATCTATACGACAGGTCTGTTGATGGTGCATGCACCTTTTGGCTGGTTTGTGGTGGGCGCGGGTAGAAATGGCATGGAGTACAGTGTGCTGTTGATCCTGACTTTGAGTCTGGTCGGTTACCGGGCTTTTGTGGCTGGACGGCTGCGTCGCGATCAGTTTTGAACCGGCTCACGCGCGGCTTACAGCCCGCGCGTGATTGTCGCTATGGCGTTTTTTTTGTGAACTTTTTGCCAGTAAATATCTCATTTGTCCTCTTAAATGAAAATTCTCGTCTACGCTTGCTAGGCATATCATAAAAAACAGGTGGGATAGCGATGAAATCTAAGACATTTTCTCGAAAGTCTTTGCGATGGCTGGGGATGGCCATGCTGCCGGCACTCTTACCAGCCGCAGTCCATGCTGATATCACTCTGAATGGTTTTGCCTCTATTCGCGGGACTTCGGTGTCCAGCGACGGTGGTTTGGAACCATTCCCCGGGTTTCAAGAAGGCGAACTGTCATTTAATCCGGAATCGTTGTTTGCGCTGCAAGCCCAAGCCGATATCGGCGAAGGCCTCACCGCCACGATCCAGTTGTTTGGTGAAGGGCGCAATGACTTTGAAGTCGACGCGCGCTGGGCCTACCTGAGCTACCAGCTCAGCGACCGGCACCGTCTGAGCGCTGGCCGGTTTGCCAATCCGATTTTTCACCAGTCGGAATATGAAAAAGTCGGTTACGCCCACAATTTTTCCCGTCTACCCAAAGCGGTTTATATCGATTTCGAGTTCAGTACCATCGAAGGGATAGCGCTGGATAGTCAATACAATATCGGCGATTACAATCTGTCGACCAAAGTGTTGTTTGGCGGCTGGTCGGGCGAAGCGTTCAGTGCGGTCACCAATAACTTTGTTGACTTCGGTATGGATAACATTATCAGTGCCAATGCTGCGTTCGCCGGTGACTGGTGGCAAGTGTTCGGCGGAGTCTTCGGTGCAGAAATTGACGGCGCCAGTATCGATAGCAGCACGGTATTCCCGTTAGCCGCGGCCGGCATTAATGCGGCCCGTAATACCGGCGCAACCGCAGCGCAGATTGACATGTTCCGCTCCAGAATTGGCTGGGATGGTAAAGATGCTTTTTATTGGTTCAGCGGCTTTGCCATTGATCACAACAACTGGTTACTGGATTTTGAATTTGTCGATTATGTGGTGAAAGATTCCACGGATGCCACCAATCAATCCTGGTATGTGGCGCTCGGCCGGCGCTTTGATAATGTCGTCGTGACGGTGCACACCGAAGATTATGCCCAGTCCCCGGATCATGCATTCCTCAATGGTGTGACTCATCCGGCGCTGCTGGCAACCGGGCGGGGCATCAATAACGCCTTTGGACAACGTGAGTTTGATGGCGTGGGCTTATCAGTTCGCTATGACTTCCACCCAAGCGCGGCGTTGAAAGTGGATTATTTCAGTGGGACTGACACCCGTGCGGCAGTCGGCGACTACAAGCTGATGTCATTTGGTATCGATTTGGTGTTCTGAGGAGAGCATGATGAAAAAGTTTTTAATCGTTGGCAGCCTGTTGGTATGTCAGTTCGCCTTCGCTGAAGTTGCCGTGATCGTGCATCCGTCGAATAACAATGCGCTGGACCAGGCCACTGTCGCGAAAATCTTTTTGGGTCGCGAAAAGTCTTTCGCGGATGGCAATTCGGCAATGCCCCTGGCACTAGCTGACGCGATGCCCGCCAGCGGTGCTTTTAATGATGCGGTGCTGAAGAAATCGGCCAGCCAACTGAAAGCTTATTGGTCCAAACTGGTGTTTACCGGTAAGGGCACGCCACCTAAAGAAATTTCCAGTGATGCGGAGATGTTGCAACTGGTGGCAACCAATCCTTCAGTGGTGGGTTATATCGATGCCAGCAAAGTGGATGCATCGGTCAAAGTCGCGCTGAAATTCTAGCCGTTGAGTGTTCTGACCAAGGAGCTGCGTGCAGCTCCTTTTTTCTGTTCCCTGCCATGCGCTGCCAACGCGGCTTTGTGCTTCGCTTTTTCACCCGGATCCAGCAACCAACCAGCCTGAACGCAGTCAGGCTTGACATTCAATCGTTCCTTATATAGAACGTTCTATATAAAGAACGGTAAAGGTATTCTGCATGGATCCGCAAAGTCTGCAAACACTGGGCCGGCATATTCAGGCGCTGCGCCTGAATACCGGCATGTCGCTGTCACAACTTGCCGCCGCAGCCGGCATGGCAAAATCCAATTTATCCCGGCTTGAACAAGGGCAGGGCAATCCGACTCTGGATACCATCTGGCGCTTGTCACTGCAACTGGGTGTGCCCTTTGGCAACCTGATTGCGCCGGTAGCCACTTTGGTCGGCGATGCCGGCGTGCAGGTGCGCTTATTGGATCAGGGCAAAGATCAACCGGCGGTCGACGCCTATTGGATGTCTGTGGCCCCGCACACGGAACGCTGTGCTGAGCCGCATGCCGCCGGCACTGTCGAAACCATTAGTCTGATCAGCGGCACCCTCGAGGTGGGTGGTGTCGGTCAGCTGAAACAGCTCAAAGCCGGTGACAGTCACCAGTTTGCTGCAGATGTCGCTCATCAGTATCGCAGTGGCGAGCAGTGGGCGACGGCACTGCTGACCATTGTCTACCATCAGACTGGAGATCGGGCATGAATCCAGCAAGAACGCCATCTGGCTGGCAGCTCGGTGCCCGTGATGCCTTACCGCTGCTCGGCGGATATATTCCGGTGGCCATTTCATTTGGCCTGATTGCAGTGCAGGCGGGTTTCAGCGCCATTGCCGCCGTCATGATTTCACTGCTGATTTACGCCGGCGCCTCACAATTTTTGTTTGTGGCGATGATCGCATCGGGCGCCCCTTTATGGCTGGTGATCTTGATGACACTGCTGATCAATGCGCGCCATGTCGTCTACGGGCCAAACCTAGCGCCCTATATACCGCCCGGACGGCTTTGGCCCTTGTTCATGCACGGTCTGACCGACCAAATTTTTGCCCTGGCGCATACCCGGCTGCCGCAATTGCCACCTGAAACTCGGGTTGGCTGGTATTGCAGTGCGGCGTTGATCGCCTGGGGCAGTTGGGTTGCCGGTACCGCGCTTGGGGCTATTGCCGGCGCAGAAATCACCCAGCGCTGGCCTTTATTGGGTGAAGTGCTGCCATTTGCTTTACCGGCACTCTTTATCGTGTTGCTGGCGCCGCGGTTTACGTCCTGGCAATGGACCCTGACCTTAAGTTGCACCGTCGTGGTGGCTCTGAGTCTGAAGTTCAGCGGTCACAGCAATCTGGCGATCCCACTGGCGGCGGGAGCCGGTGCTTTGGTGTTTTATCTGAGCGCTGCGCGCAATAGGCAGGAGGTGCAACATGAGCATTGAAATTTGGCTGACATTGCTGGCGTGCGCCGGCGGAACATATCTGCTGCGTGTGCTGCCCTTGCTGTGGATGCAACGGCATATACGCCGGCGGGACCTGGTTGAGCAAACCGCAGCGATGCCGGTCTGGCTGACCGTGCTGGCACCCACGATGATTGCGGCCATGCTGGGCGTGTCATTGATCCCGACGAATCAGGCCAGTACTGGCTGGGTCGCCACGGTTTTAGGGGTTGTCGTCACGGTAGCGGTCTGGCGCCAAACCAAATCTTTAGGCTGGCCGGTTTGTGCTGGTGTGGCTATGTTTGGGCTGGTATCAATGGCAGCACGCTGGTTCTGACTGCCCAGCCCGCCGCGGCTTGACAGCTTTGCGGCCATAAAAAAACCGCCATCCGGCGGTTTTTCCAAGTTATCAGCGATTTATTCGCCTAAACCGACATACACGTGCTGGACATCGTCGTCATCTTCGATGGCTTCGAGGAAGTGTTCGACTTCTGCCAGCGCTTCTGCAGAGAGCGTTGACATACTGACCGGATTATTTGGTTTATAAATCAGCTTGGCTGCTGATACCGTGAAACCAAATTCCGGCAGGGCTTTCGCCACCAGATCTAAGTCGGTTGGCTCGGTGTAAAACACCGCATCGCCTTCTTCGCCCGCTTCGAAATCTTGTGCACCGGCTTCAATCGCGGCCATTTCGATATCGGCATCTGCATTGGCAGGAGAGGCGTCAATCTGACCTAAACGTTTGAAATCCCACGATACTGACCCAGAAGAGCCTAACTGACCTTTGCGGAATAACACGCGGATACTTTGCGCTGAACGGTTTTTGTTGTCAGTCAAACATTCGACAATCACCGGCACCTGATGTGGCGCGAAACCTTCGTAAACAATATGTTCGTAGTTCACCGGACCGTCGAGCAGACCGGCGCCTTTTTTGATGGCGCGTTCCAGTGTTTCTTTTGGCATCGATGCTTTGCGTGAGGCTTCAATCGCCATGCGTAGTTTGGAATTCATTGCCGGATCAGCGCCGTTGCGCGCTGCAACCATGACTTCTTTTGCCAGTTTGGTAAAAAGTTTGCCTTTTGCCGCGGAGGCATCAGCTTTGTGTTTGGATTTCCATTGCGCGCCCATGGCTGCTCTCTCACTTAATTAACGTCGGAAAAAACCGCCGTAGTCTAGCCAATCCAGCCCTCTGAGGCAACACGAGGTAACTGTGGTAAACTGCGCCGATCTTTTTATGGAGTCGTGAAGATGAAACTGGTGCAAAAATTTTCTCTGTGTTCGGTGTTTCTGGCAGGCCTGTTACTGCAGCCAATAGTGGTCACGGCTGAAGAGCCCATGACGAAAGCAGTGACGGTAACGACCGATGTCGAAGCTACCATGAAAAAAATGGGCTTTAACTTTAAGCTGGCGATGCAGGCGGAAACTGTGCCTGTGATGCAGGAAAAAATTCAGGAAATGGCCGAACTGGTGGCGTCCGTCCAGGCCTACCAGTTTACGCCGGAAAAACAGCCGGTGTTTCAGCAAGGGCTGGATAAAGTCGCCGCACAGTTAGTGCTGGTGCAAGCGGCGCTGGCGGAGCAGGATCTGGAGAAGGCCAAGCAGTTGCTGCGTGAAGTCGATAGTCTGAAGAAGCAGTATCACAAACAAAGATCGCCGTCTTTCTGGCAGTTATTCTTTGGTGGTTAAATTTTCAAATTTAATTTTATTTAAATTCAATGCCTTAAATATTTTTATCTGAGATTTTAGCAACCTTTATTTACCTTAAGGTTGCTTTAAGTTTCCCCCGCCAGAATCAGCAGCATCAGAGAAAACCTGTGGAGAGGTTGAAATGACTGCTGCTGTAACTCTATCCCCGGTTGAATACCTGCCGCCGCTGGCTTACAACGATTGCCAGCCTGGCGTTGCCAGCGATACACAATCTGCGCAACTGCAGTGGTGTGACCGTCATCACACCGATCGCCACAGTCTGGAACAATTTATCGCTGGTGGTTTTGCCGCCGCCTACGATGCCCAGATCAGCCAATTTATGCCGCATTTGCTGGCCGTGACCCTGCATGGCCAATGGCAAGCGGTGTTGGGGATCCGCAGCGGTCTGGCACCACGTCTTTTTGTTGAGCAATACCTGGATGCGGATATCTGCACAGTGCTGGCCGGCGCCGGCATTCAGACACAGCGCTCGCAGGTCGCCGAGATTGGCAATCTGTACGCCAGTGGCCGTCAACAGACCTTATTACTGTTCATCGCGATGGCAGCTGCCTTGTATCAACAGGGTTACCGTCATCTGGTGTGCTGCGCCACGCCGACCGTGATGTCGATGTTAAGCCGCCATGGCTTGCAGTTAAACGTGCTGGCGGAAGGTGACCCAAGCCGCCTAGGTGATGCCGCTGCCGATTGGGGCAGTTATTACCAGCGTCACCCGCAGGTTTGTCAGCTGGATTTAGCTGCGGCCTATCAGCTGATTATGGCCAAACCGCAGTTACAGCAGATGCTGAGCGGTTTTCTGCCGCTGCTGCAAAGTGCAGGCGCCAGCCTGTCTGAACAAGCCGGTCACTGAGGAGCTGCCTGATGATGTTGAATATTCCTGTCGGCGCCCGCTTGACTGATTTAGCCAGCTTAGAATCCCTGGACCATGCTGCAATCGCGGCGGGAGTTCTTGAATGGCAACAGTTGTTGCAAGATCTGGCCGCGCGTCGCTTAGTGTTATGGGCTGATACCGGTCTTGACTGGGTGTTATTGGATATCGCCTGTTTGAACAGCCAACAGCTGTTAGTCCCGCTGCCACTTTTTGCCAGCGAGGGTCAGTTAGTCCATGTGTTAGGCAGTGTCGGCGCAGAATTTTTACTGACAGACAGTGAAGTCAGTGCTGATTTGCTCAGCCAGCTGGGCCTGTCTTTACGCGGTCGTTGCCGGAGTTTTTATCTGTATCAGACACCGGCGGAGCTGCAGCAAAAAGCACTGCCAGTCCCTGCCGGCACGCAAAAAATAACCTTTACCTCTGGGTCAACCGGACAACCGAAAGGCGTCTGTCTGTCGGCGAAAACTCAGGTGAATACAGCTCAAAGTCTGGTTCAGCGCATCGCGCCGCGCCTCAATGACGTGACGCAACCGCGGCATTTATGCCTGTTGCCATTGTCGTTATTGCTGGAAAACATCGCCGGTGTTTACGCGCCGTTATTAGCCGGTGGTGAAGTGCTGTTGATGCCGGACGCGGGCCGTGGCTTTGCCGGCAGTAGTCTGGTCGCTCCTGAGCAGTTACTGAGTCTGATTAGCCACACCCAACCACATACGCTGATCCTGGTGCCGGAATTGCTGCAACTGTTGATACAGGCTGCGTTGAACGGTTGGCCGGTGCCGAGCAGTCTGCAGTTTATCGCCGTCGGTGGTGCCAAAGTGGCGGCTGATCTGCTTCGTAAGGCTGCTGCGCTGAAGCTGCCGGTGTTCCAAGGTTATGGCTTAAGTGAATGCGGCTCCGTAGTTGCACTCAGTAGTGTCGATGCCGCCCATGCCTGTGACGACGAACTGCAAAGCAGCGGCAAACCCTTATCACATCTGAAAGTGCGGATTGAGCAGGGCGAAATCCAGGTAAAAACCCCGTTTCTGGGTTACATCGGACAAAGCACGCCGTTGACCGACGAATGGGTGTCCACCGGCGATTTAGGCCAGTGGAGCGCGAACGGTGATTTACAGATCCTTGGCCGGCGCAACAACTTATTGATCTCCAGTTTTGGTCGCAACATTTCACCGGAATGGGTTGAAAGTGAACTGACTAAAACCGGCTTGATCCAGCAGGCGGTGCTGTGTGGCGATGCCAAGCCTTATTGTGTTGCGCTGCTTTATGCCGCAGCAACAGTGCCTGATCAACACCTGGCCGGATACCTTGATGTGTTGAATCAACAGCTGCCGGATTATGCCAGAGTCGCAGGTTTCTACCGTCTTACCAGCCCTCTATCACAAGCGGAAGGGACTTTAACCACGAATGGCCGGCCACGCCGCGCCAGCATTATGCAGATGTATCAACACCAGATCGCCGCCTTGTATCCCGTTGCATGATTTTGGGAATACCCGACGAACTGAGCGACTCAACCTAATTTTTAGCGGACGACCGCTGTACCGGAGTGACTGATGAGCTTTTACCAAACTTTATTGCAAGCAACTGAACAAGACCGCCAATACCTGCTGGGCGCGCCCATCATCGCCCGCTGCTTTCATGGGGATATCAGCCGCGATGACTATGTCGCTTTTCTGACGCAGGCTTATCACCATGTCAAACACACTGTGCCATTGCTGATGAGCGTTGGCGCTTTGTTGCCGGAATCAAAAGAATGGCTGCGTGAAGCGGTGGCGGAATATATCGAAGAGGAACTGGGACATCAGGAGTGGATCCTAAACGATATCAAACGCACCGGTTATGACAAAGAAGTCGCAAGACACAGCACACCGTCTTTTGCTACCGAGCTGATGGTCGCCTACGCCTATGACACGGTGCGCCGCGTCAATCCGGTTGGATTCTTTGGCATGGTGCTGGTGCTGGAAGGCACGTCAACCGCGCTGGCGGAAAACGCCGCTGAAACCATCGCCACCAAACTGCAGCTGCCAAAGTCAGCCTTTAGTTACCTGACGTCACACGGCGCGCTGGACCAGGACCATATCAAATTCTATGAAAACCTGATGAACAAGATCGATGACCCGGCGGATCAGGCTGTGATCGTGCACGCCGCACAACGTTTCTATCGTTTATACGGCGATATTTTCCGCACCCTGACGCCGGAACACGGCATCACCAAACTGGCGGCAAAAGCGGCTGCTGCGACAGAGGAGGCGGTCTGATGGAACTTCGTGGCAAAACGGTATTACTGACCGGGGCCAGCGGTGGTATTGGTCAGGCGATTGCGCTGCAGCTGGCTGCTGCGGGCGCCCGGCTGGTGCTGGTTGCCCGGAACAGCGCGCGCTTAGCCGCGCTGCAGGCTGAGCTGATGAACCAATACCCGGCTGAGCATCAGATGTTCAGTGCAGATTTAACCAAAGAGCAGGACCGGCTGGCTTTGCAGGCCTTTGTTCGTAGTCTGCAAGGTATTGATTTACTGATTAATAATGCCGGGATCAGCCAGTTCGGTCTGGCCGCGCAGCAGGACTACGCGACGCAACTCAATACCAATCTGCTGATGCCGATGTTAGTGACGCAGACCTTGTTGCCGGAATTGCAGCGCAAGTCTGCTGCGATGATTGTCAATGTCGGCTCAGCGTTTGGCAGCATCGGCTACCCTGGGTTTACCGGCTACAGCGCCAGTAAATTTGGCCTGCGTGGTTTTACCGAGGCGCTCAAACGTGAGCTTGCCGACAGTTCGGTGCAAGTGCTGTATTTCGCGCCACGCGCCACTGATACCGCAATCAACAGCGATGCGGTGGTCGCGATGAACCGGGAGCTGGGCAATCAGAGTGACAGCCCGGCTCTGGTGGCCGCGGCATTACTGCAACAAATTCAACAAAACCAGGCCCGGCGTTTTATTGGCTGGCCAGAACAATTATTCGTGCGGGTGAATGCACTCCTGCCCGGTCTCGTTGACAAAGCACTGGCCGCCAAGCTGGCCGTGATCCGTCGTTACGCGCAACTTTCTCAACCTTAAGGCTTATCACCATGAAAGTATCAATGAAACACTTATTCGCTGTTGTGACCTTATTTGCCTGTTCCACTGTGCTGGCTGACGTGTTGGCTGACATTAAACCGCTACAGGACCGCTGGGCTGAAGTGAACTATGCGCTGCCGGAAGATGACCGCGAAAAAGCCTTTGCCGAACTGCTGGCCAATGCGGACAGAGTGGTCGGTAGCAACCCGGACAAAGCGGAAGCGCTGATTTGGCGCGGCATTATCAAATCAAGCTATGCCAATGCCAAAGGCGGTTTAGGCGCATTGTCGGTGGCTGAAGGCTCCAAAGCCGACTTAGAGCAAGCACTGCAACTGGATCCCACTGCTTTGCAAGGCTCGGCTTACACCAGCCTCGGTGTGCTGTATTCGAAAGTGCCTGGTTGGCCTATTGGTTTTGGCGATAACAAACAAGCGAAAGCACTGCTGTTAAAAGCGCTGGAGCAAAACCCGCAAGGGATTGATCCAAATTACTTTTATGCGGAATATTTAGCAGGAAAACGCGACTGGGCTGAAGCTTTACGGTATCTTGAAATAGCGAAAGCCGCACCGGCACGTCCGGGCCGGGAAAGTGCCGATGCCGGCCGGCAGCAGGAAATTGCGGCGTTGCTGGCAAAAGTACAGAAAAAACTGAAAAAGTAAGCGTAGTTTCATAGAGATTCGGAGAGTGGATGCGGGTTTTGTTAGTCGAAGATGATCAGGCGCTGGCACAAGGGGTGCAGCTAGCGCTGAGCGATCAGGGTTTTGCGGTGAACCATGTCAATACCGGCGCGATGGCGCTGTCCAGTATCCGCAGCGGCGACTGCGACGCTGTGGTGCTGGATTTGGGTCTACCAGATATGGATGGTCTGGAGGTATTAAAGCAAACCCGTCACAAATTTCCGCGCTTGCCGGTGTTGGTGTTGACCGCCCGCGACGGCGTGGATGACCGGATCCGCGGTTTAGATTTAGGCGCTGACGATTATCTGGTGAAACCCTTTGCCCTGCCGGAACTCTTTGCCAGGCTTCGGGTGATTGAGCGTCGGCTTGGCACAGCCAGCAGTCATTTGATCACGGTTGGCCCTGTGGTGCTTGATAGCAGTGCGCATCAGGTGCAGGTCGATGGCGAAGCCCTGACCTTATCGCGGCGCGAATACGTGCTGCTGAAGCTACTGCTGGAATCGGCCGGCCGGATTAAAACCCGCGAACAAATCGAAGCCAGTCTGTATGCCTGGGGCGAAGAAGTGGCCAGTAATGCGCTTGAAGTGCACATCTCAAACTTACGCAAAAAGCTGCCAAAAGACTTTATCAAAACCGTGCGTGGCGTCGGTTACAGCGTGAGCGCGCCATGACCTCGATCCGGCGTTATCTGGTGACTTTACTTATCGCCTTACTGACGCTGACCAGTTTTTTAGCCGCGCTGCAAAGCTACCGCCAAAGCAGCGCCCAGGCGCAACGCCTGTTTGATGAAGATCTCAAAGCGCTGGCTGCCAGCGTGCTTGCCCCATATCAGCACACCAATTTGCAAACCCCGGCCGAGCTGGCACAAGCGAATGCAATTCAGCTGTGGCAGGGCGAGCGCCTGCTATATCGCAGCGCTCAGACACCGGACACCCAGATCAGCACCCAAGATGGCTACAGCGAGCAGAATTTTGCCGGCAAACGCTGGCAGACCTTTCGCCAGACCGTCGATGATTTAACCGTGATTGTGGCGCAGCCACTGCAGGACCGGCTAGCGCTGTCGGACCAAGTGGTGCTGGCGTCGATTTATCCGGTGGTGCTGAGTTTACCGCTGCAGGCCTTGCTAATTTGGTTGCTGGTTGGGCGTGGCCTGAGGCCTTTACTGGAGCTGGCGCGCCAGCTGACACAAAAAAAAGCCGACGATTTATCGCCATTAAAGCTGGAGCAGACACCGCAAGAACTGGATCAGATGCTATCGAGCACCAATCAGTTACTGGCGCGGCTGGATGATGCTTTTGCCCGCGAAAAACGTTTTGCCGCGGATGTCGCCCATGAACTCAGAACGCCATTAGCGGTGCTGCAGGTCAATCTGCACAATGCACAGCAGCGCTGGCGTGACGCGGGGCTTGCGGATCCGGACCAGATCATGCCGGCCTTGCAGGAGGGCGTCAGCCGGATGAGCGCGCTGATTGAACAAATCATGTTGTTAAACCGGACCAATCCGGCGCATTTTTCTGCCAAACTGCAGAAACTGGATCTCGCAGTGTTATGCCGCAATGTGGTCGCCGAGTTGTATCCGCAAATTGAACGGCGTCAGCAGCAAATCGCGCTGGAAGGCGATGAGCAGGTGCTGCTGGAGGGTGACGCCTTTGCGCTGAAACTGTTATTGGTGAATCTGGTGGGGAACGCCAGCAAATATACGCCTGAGCAAGGCCAAATCCAGCTGACGCTGCAGCACGATGCCCAACATGCCCGCTTACTGGTCGAAGATTCAGGCCCGGGTATAGCCCCGGAGGAATATGCGCGGGTGTTTGAACGTTTTTATCGAGTCGGCGGGGACCGGCATCAATCTGGTCAGCCCGGCAGCGGGCTTGGTCTTGCCATAGTGCAGGATATCGCTTTGTTACATCAGGGGCAGCTGTCACTGGGTCGTTCCGTCTTGGGTGGGTTAGCAGTGACCCTGGAGTTGCCGTTGTGCCATCAAAGCCATTGATAAAACATGTCACTTGCCGACGCTTGTCGCACAGCAGGCGCTTCGCGCTATGGCTGCGTGTCAGCCTTATACTCGGCAGCGTTTGGCCAGCTTGGTTGCTGGCAGAAGACATTCCGGTGTTTCGTTTGACACTGAAAGACCACCTGTTCAGTCCCGCTACGCTGCAGGTTCCGGCTGGACAAAAAGTCAAAATCATCATCGAGAACCAGGACCCGAACCCGGAAGAGTTTGAAAGCTTTGCGATGAACCGGGAAAAAGTGATTTTGGGTCGCAGTCGCGGCGTGGTGTTTGTCGGCCCGCTACAACCTGGCACCTATCCGTTCAGTGGGGAATACAATCCCGACATTGCCAAAGGGCAGCTGATAGCGCTGCCCGAAGCGCAATGGCAGGCGCTGCAGGCCGGAGGCGATGATGCTCATTAATACCGTTGTTTTATTGTTGCGGGAATTATTGCCGGTGGTCGTGTTGTTAAGCCTGTTAGTGGCGGCAAACCCTGCAGCGCTGCGTGCCATCCTGCTGCGGGTGTTGCTGCTTGGCGCACCATTGTTGCTGTTGCAAAGTGGTCAGTACAGTCGTTTGGCCGGGCTTTGGGACGGGCAGGGCCTCGAATTTTGGTATGCCTGCTGCTATGGATTTTGTGCACTTTTTATCGCCGCGTTGTTGCTGCAAAAGCGTCAGCATGTTTGGTTGGCTGCCGCAGCGGTCGTGGCATTACTGCTGATTAACGGCAGTAATTTGGTGTTGTATCTGTTTCTGTACCCACGGGCGCTGGATGATAGTCAGGCCTTGTGGCTCGGTGTCGCGCTCGGCAGCGGGATCAGTCTGAGTATTGCGGTGCTGATGTATCACTTGGTGCTGGAACTGCAGCTGCACTGGCGTCAGGCCGCCGCCGTTTTGTTGTGTTTCAGTGCGGCGCGGCAAATCAGTGCGGCGGTGTTTATTCTGCACCAGATGGATTTACTCGGCGGGGCGGCACCGGTCTGGAGCCAGCGTTTGTGGATCGATGAGAGTTCTGAATTGGGCTATTTTCTCAATGCACTGCTTGGCTATAAGTCAGGTCCGAGTCAGGCGCAGTTACTGGCCTGGAGCCTGACGCTGATTGTTTTGCTGGCGCTGCGCCGGAAGGAGTTAAAGTCATGAGCAGAACAACAGGGGTGACATCTCTGGTTTGCGCGCTGCTGCTAAGTGGTTTTTGCGCTGCGGCATGGGCTGACGGTCGCGTCGTCGATAAGGTTTATCACCCTTATGTCCAGCCCTATGAGCAGGAGTTTGAGTATCGTTATGTGTATCAGAAGCAAAACGAACATCAAAACGATAACGACATGGTGCAGAAGCTGGGTTATGGCCGGGCTATTGCCGACCGGCTGGCGCTCGAACTTTATGTGATGGCAGAGCGGCGTTCGCCCGATGATTATCATATCAGCGGGTACGAGCTGGAACTGCGCTGGATGCTGACCGAGCAAGGCCAATACAGTGCCGATTGGGGCATGTTGTTTGAACTGGAACGGGAAAACCGTTCAGGCAATTACGAATTCACCAGCGGCCTTTTGATGGAAAAAGAATTTGGCCCAACCAGCCTGACGTTGAATGCGCTGGCGGTGTACGAGTGGGGCAATACGATTGAGAATGAACTGGAAGGGGAGTTCCGGCTGCAATATCGTTACCGTTATCTGCCGCAGCTGCAACCGGCTTTTGAGTTTTATGCCGGTGAGAACTACAAAGGCGCTGGCCCAAGTTTAATGGGCGTGCAAAAGTTTGAGCAGATGAAAATGCTGAAGTGGGAGCTGGCGGTGATTTTCGCTATTGATGCCTCCACCGTGAACAACACGCTGCGTTTTGCGCTGGAGTATGAGTTTTAATTCATCAGCCGGATCAAGCTGGTCCGCGCAGGCATAGCTTGCTGTTTATAGTTGATTTATGTAAGTTTTGTGACGCCTGATGTTGGTGCTGTACTTAAGGTTTATTTAAGATCCAGCCCGCACAATGCCCGATGTATAAACATAACAAGTTGCAGGGTTTCGATGTCACAGCAATCTTTTCTGCGCCGGATCAGCGGTCCTTATCTGGTATTCATCCATTTTATTATGCTGGCACTTGCTGGCTTAACGCTAAGCCGCCTGGCTTTGATGTTATGGCAATGGGAGCGGGTGCAGGCGGCCGGCGATCCAGTCTGGATGTTAGTGCAGGGCGTGCGCGCTGATCTGATCCTGCTTGGTTTGTTAGTCGCGATCCCGGTGCTGCTGGCGCCGGTACTGGCGCTGGCGCGGTTTCATACAATATGGCGCCGTTTTAGTTATATCTGGTGTTTGATTGCGCTGACCTTATTGATTTTCATCGAGTTATCGACGCCGTCTTTCTTGCTGCAATATGACGT
>Ga0075154_10001477_pt1 | contig 16746 bp, 16 predicted proteins | sample JI71714BDNA_FD_70965 | JGI IMG/M metagenome (GOLD analysis project Ga0075154, IMG submission 70965) | Wastewater effluent complex algal communities from Wisconsin, to seasonally profile nutrient transformation and Carbon sequestration -... | ecosystem: Engineered > WWTP > Effluent > Algae...
AAAATATCCGGCGCATTGGGGCGGCTCCGTGGCGACGAACATTAATTCGAGCGCCCTGGCTCTAAGACCGCGCGGGAATCGAGGTGGGCCGCAACCAGCCGCCCAAGATCATCGAAGCTCAACGGCAGTCCCTGCGCCCCAATGCAAAGCCCGTCCGCACCCAGCGACCGGTTCGCCCCGCGCGTCCAGCGCGCCGTGCGCGTGAGCCCCAGCCGCTCTTCCACCGCCGGCGCGACGCTGATCACCAGGAAGTTCTGCTTCTGCATCTGCCAGGTCGAGACCCGCTCGATTGCAGTCCACGGAATCACGTTGGCGGCCACGCGAACGTCCCGCAGACCCAGTGGCGAGATCGTGAGCACCGGCCCGCGCATCGCGAACAGCCGCCACAACGCGATCAGAAGGAACATGCCGAAGACGGCAAGGCCGATCCAGCCAACCGTATCGGCACGCAACCCGAACCGTACGCCATCGATCACTCCGATGATCATCAGGATGCTAGCCGCCACGAAACCGGCCGAGCCAAGCACCAGCAGGATCGCCTTCCAGATCGACTGGCTGAAGGCATAGGTCTGGCGGGTGTCGATCGTAGGTCCGACGCGGTCGCGCATGCTGGATAGGTCCCCGGGAACGCGCCTGCCTTAGCATGGAACGCGCGCGCATCCATCCGGCCGGAATTGTTTGCTGCGGCGTTGCGCAGTCGCAGTAAATCTGCGACGCCATCGGCATGACGCGACAGGCATGGCTCAACGGGGTTTTCATCGCGGCGGAGGAGGCGAAGATCTCGCCTTTCGACCGCGGCTTCCTGTTCGCCGACGGCGTCTATGAAGTGTCCGCCGTCTACAACGGCCAGCTCATCGACATGGAACGCCACCTCGACCGTCTGGAACGCTCCCTGCGCGAACTGAAGTTCGGCACGATGCCCGACCGCAAGGAACTCGAAGACGTCCACCGCAAACTGGTGGAGCTCAACGGGATCGACGAGGGGTATGTCTACCTGCAGGTCACGCGCGGGGCCTATGGCGCGCGCGATTTCATCGCTCCGGATGTGCCACGTCTCACCACATTCCTCTTTGCCGAAAAGCGCGCGCTGATCGACACGCCCGCCGCGCGCAACGGTTCGAAAATCGTCGCGCTACCCGACATCCGCTGGGCCCGGCGCGACATCAAGTCGGTGGGTCTGCTCGCGCAGGCGATGGCCAAGACCGAGGCAAAAGCCAGAGACGCCGACGACGCATGGCTGGTGGCGCCCGATGGCTTCGTCACCGAAGGTGCGTCCTCGAACGCCTGGATCGTCACCCGCAATGGCGAGATCATCACGCGGGCCCTGTCCAACATGATCCTCGCCGGCGTCACACGCCACGCCCTGTTCGACGCCCTGAAGCAACGCGGCGTGCGCATCACCGAGCGTAGCTTCACGCTGGAAGAAGCCAAGGAAGCCGCCGAGGCGTTCACAACTGCCGCCACCGGCCTCGTGACGCCCGTGGTTGCCATCGACGGCGTCGCGCTCTCTGATGGCAAGCCGGGCCCCGTCACCCGTCGCGTGCAGAAACTCTACTACACCGCCATCGGCGCCGACGTGGCGAAAGCCGCGCCGTGGCTCAGTGAATAACTACTGGTACCGCGCCGCGATCGCATCCCACCGCGCCTTGTGCGGTGAAGCTTTCGCGACTGGCCCTGCATTGGTGAAATCGAGCAGCTGGTCGCTCGCAGTCGCATAGCGCGGCCACGCGGGCAGGCCCTTTCCGTTCGGATCGCCCGTCTTCGCGAAATTGACCCAGTACGCGATGGCAAAGTCCGCCTGCACCTGGTCGTTCGCATCCGTCGGCCAGGGCGATGTGTGCAGTGTGTTGAACACATACTGCCGCTCCTGCGCATGCGGCATCCCCTTGAAGCGCCCCTGGACCGATGGCGACAAAACATCGAAGCGATAGAGATAGGTTGGCTGGCCGCCTACGCTGTGAATGCCAGCGAGATGTCGCGCCGGCTCGCCAAAGATGATGTCGCCCACGATGCGCGCCGCCATGTCATCCTTGTCGGCATAGGTGGCGACTAGCGCTGGCAGGTCCGCCGTCGTCGCTCCCAGCGTCCGCTTCAGCGAAGCATCAACATTCTCAGGCTTCGATGGAAATTCCGCGCTGTTGTAGCCGACAAGATAAGGCACCTGCGCCTGCCATCCCGCATCGAATGTCTGCATCACCGTCTCTGCGATGACCTTCCCATCAATGATCGGCCCACCGCCGCTGAACGTGCTCGGATCGCCCGCGCCAAGAATCTTCTCTGCCGGAATGGCGCGCAGGTCCGCCGCCGTCGTCGCCTCCACTCCAAGCAAGGCGACGAATGCGGCGCCATCGTCATGCGCCGAGGGCAAGCCGCGCGGATTGGGCTTGTCGAGATACAACACATTCTCACGCCCGGCGCCGGACTGCACGATCGCCTTGTGGAACAGGCCGCGCGCAGATGGCGCCGTCATCAGCTTCTGCACGGCCATCCCGCCCGCGCTCTCGCCAAAGATGGTGACATTGCCCTTGTCGCCACCAAACGCCGCGATGTTGTCGCGCACCCATTCGAGCGAGAGGATCATGTCCATCATGCCGTAGTTCGCCACCGGCTCACCCTTGGCCTCCGCCGTCAGAAGCGGATGTGCGAACGATCCAAAGCGGCCGAGCCGATAGTTGATCGAGACAAGCACGACGTCGTGCTTGGCAAACTCCGATCCATCATAAAGCTCGGCGCTGCCCGACCCATTCACGAAGCCGCCGCCATGAATCCACACCATCACCGGACGCTTTGCATTCACGTTTAGGTCCTGCGTGAAGACGTTCAACGTCAAGCAGTCCTCGCTCGCCGCATACTGCCCGATGCCGTTATCGGGGTTGGGCATGATCTGCGTGCAGATGTCGCCGTACTTGGTCGCATCGCGCACGCTTGGCCAGTTGGCCGCCGGCTGCGGAGGCTTCCAGCGCAGGTCGCCCACGGGCGGCGCTGCATAAGGAATGCCCTTGAACGCCAGAACGCCCTTCGCCCTGAGCGGCTTGAGCAGCCCGTTGCGTACCTCCGCGATGGGCGTGATCGGGATCGATATGGACGAAGGAGGCGCTGCGGTGCAGGCGGCCGCAAACAGCGCAAGGCCCAGCACAAGGCGTTTCATGAGCGTTCCCCTGATAGTCTTCTCGTTGCCCGAAAGCTTGAGCCCGGAAGTCCGCTACGGCAAGGCTGACCCTGGGGCGGCCCGGCGCGATTTTCCGCGCGAATTGCGCTATGGCTCAGGCCGAAGTGATTCGGGATCTGCTTTGGACCAGCGCACCGAAATCCTGGGCGAGAGTTTCACGGCCGTCGACTTCGGCGAGACGGCGTTCTTCGGCTTGCCCTGCGTCTACCTGATGGCCCACCAGGACGGCGCCGACATTTCCATCCAGTATGCCGGCCAGACTTCAAAGCTCAGCCAGCGCTATGCCGGACATCACCAGCTCGACGCGGCGAAGGCGCTGGGCGCCACGCACGCGCTCGTTCTCGTTGCGCCCGAAGCGCGGGACCGCCGCGAGTTCGAAACGCTGCTGCGCTGGTACTTCCGCCCGCCGCTCAACCTCGAGGACATCCCCTCACACATGCAGGCCTGGCGCGCCGCGATGCATTTCGGAAAGACCGAGATCGCCGAGCTTGCACGCGCCGCCCACATGAGCGGCTCCCGTCCCCTGCTGCCCGCATGGACCAACCGGCCCAAGGTGGCGCGGGGCTAGTTCGGCTCAATCAACTTACTTCAGCAGTCCGCCAAGCCAGAGTTGCGCGCCTTCTGTTGTCGCAGTGATCTGCTGGGCTGGTGGCAGGGCGGCGCCGCCGCACAATGATCGAAGCAGCGGTTCGTTGGCGCCAGCCTCCGAGAACGGAACCCACTCGGGACGACCCGGAAAGTTTTGCGTCTGCTTGCCATCGATGCCGTAGAACCGGTCGGCGATGTGCATGACGTTCTTGTTCGCGCAGTCAAACTGCAAGGTCCTCTGGAAGCCGTAGTGAGCTTTGGTGTTTCCGTTCTCCGGTTGCTCCGTGCGCAAGCGGGCCGCCACCTGCACGACATCGGTACCGTTCGACAGCGTGCGGATCGACCATGCGACAGCCTGGTCACTCGAGACCTCGCGCACCGTCCATTTGTATTCGGTGGCTGAACGTGTCTGCGCAGTGGCCGGCGCGCCAATGCCGACGCCTGCCAGCACGGCCAACCCGATACTCGACCACAGCTTCAAAATGCGCCCCCCTGAATTGACGTCGGCACGGTGGCAGCAGTCGCCTCCCGGGACAATCGGCGCTTCACAATGGAACGCCAGGCCGGATCAGGGGGCAAGACTTTGCCGCACCCCGCTTGCTTCGGCCCGCGGTTTGCAGTTTTGTGCCTTCGCAATCGCAGCAAGGACTAGAGATGGCTGACACCGGCGGAAAACCGTTCCAGCACGACCCGGACAAGCCGTGGATTTTCCGCACCTATGCGGGACACTCCACAGCCGAGGAGTCGAACAAGCTCTACCGGAAGAACCTGTCCAAGGGTCAGACCGGCCTGTCGATCGCCTTCGACCTGCCGACCCAGACGGCGTACGATTCCGACCACATTCTCGCGCGAGGCGAAGTCGGAAAGGTCGGCGTCCCCGTCGGCCATCTCGGCGACATGCGCGCGCTCTTCGACCAGATCCGCGTCGAGGACATGAACACCTCGATGACGATCAACGCGCCGGCGGCCTACCTGCTGTCGCTCTATGTCGCGCTGGCGGACGAACAGGGCTGCGATCGCGCAAAGCTGCAGGGCACGACGCAGAACGACATCATCAAGGAATATCTGTCGCGCGGCACTTACGTTTTCCCGCCCAAGCCCTCGATGCGGCTGATCGGCGACATGGTGGCGTGGTGCTACACCGAAACGCCGAAATGGAATCCGCTTAACGTCTGCAGCTATCACCTGCAGGAAGCCGGCGCGACGCCGGAACAGGAACTCGCCTTCGCGCTCGCCACCGCCTGCGCCGTGCTCGACACGGTGAAAGCAGGAGGGCAGGTGCCCGAGAAGGATTTCACCACCGTCTTCTCGCGCATCTCCTTCTTCGTGAATGCGGGGGTCCGCTTCGTCACCGAGATGTGCAAGATGCGCGCGTTCGTCGATCTCTGGGAAGAGATCGGCCGCGAGCGCTATGGCGTCACGGACACCCGGGCGCTGATGTTCCGCTATGGCGTACAGGTGAACTCACTGGGGCTGACGGAGCCGCAGCCCGAGAACAACGTCTACCGCATCCTCATCGAGGCGCTGGCCGTCACGCTGTCCAAACGAGCCCGTTGCCGCGCGCTGCAGCTGCCCGCGTGGAACGAGGCGCTCGGCCTGCCGCGTCCATGGGACCAGCAATGGTCTCTGCGCCTGCAGCAGATCCTCGCCTACGAGACCGACCTGCTCGAATACGAAGACCTGTTCGACGGCTCCCATGTCGTCACCGCCAAGACCGAAGCGCTGAAGGATGAAGCCCGCTCGATGCTGGCCAAGCTCGATGCCTCGGGTGGCACGATCGACAATATCGACTTCATGAAGACCGCATTGGTCGAAAGCCAGCGCGCTCGCCTTAAGGAGATCGAGGCCGGCCGCCAGATCGTCGTCGGCGTCAACCGTTACGAGACAACCGAAGCCAGCCCGCTCTCCGGCGGCGACGGCTCCATCATGGCGCAGGACCACGGCGCCGAAAGCCGCCAGATCGCAAAGCTGAAAGCCTGGCGGTCACAGCGCAACAGTGACGCCGTCGCCAGCGCGCTGGGCGAACTCCGCGCCGCCGCCGCATCCGGCGCCAACATCATGCCGCCATCTATCGCCGCCGCGAAGGCTGGCGTCACCGTCGGCGAATGGGGCGCCGCGCTTCGCGAGTCCTTCGGCGAATATCGCGGGCCAACAGGCGTCGCCGTCATCATCCAGTCCGATGGCGAGGAAGACCTGGAAAAAGTGAAGAGCGAAGTCGAGCGCGTCTCCAAACGCCTCGGCCGCACGCTCACTTATGTGGTCGGCAAGCCCGGCCTCGACGGCCATTCCAACGGTTCCGAACAGATCGCCGCCCGCGCCCGCCAGGCCGGCATGAACGTGATCTATGAAGGCATCCGCTTCACGCCCGAAGAAATCGTCCAACAGGCCATCGACTCCGACGCCCACGTCGTCGGCCTGTCGATCCTCTCCGGCTCACACCTCGATCTGGTGAAGGACACGCTCGGCATCCTCCGCGCCAAGGGGCTCAGCATCCCCGTGGTCGTCGGCGGCATCATCCCCGAAGCCGACGCACTCGCGCTGAAGCAAATGGGCGTCCGCCGCGTCTACACGCCGAAGGACTACAAGATCACCCAGATCATGGGCGACGTGGTCAAGGTCGTGGAAGAGACGCTGACAGCGGCGGAGTAGGGCTGCCTATCTCAGCAACTGCTCCAGCGCATCCGCCACCGCCGTCATGCCGGCGGCATTGGGATGATACATCGCCCCATTGACCGGCGCTTCGGGTCTTGGATAGCCGTTCATCCACGCCTCGGTGCTGCACGCGTCATGCCCCTTCGAGAACTCCGACGCCGTGACGATGCTGGCGCCATTGTCGTCCGCGACTTTGCGCGTGATCTCGGCCAGCCGCCGTGCGGTGTAGCGGGCGCCGTCGGCTGCAAACTCATCCAGCGGCGTCGCGCTGCAGGCGCCCGTCTCCGGCAACACGGCGAGATAGTCGACGAACACGATCTGCGCCTCGGGCGACCGGCGGCGGACCTCTTTCGCAATCTCATCCATCCGCAGCGCGAGATTGTTGAACGTCAATTCAGCTGGCAGCGTGATCGGAGGCGAACAATTAGCCTCGACGCCCGTTTCCTTCTGCAGGCCGGCGCATGAAGCCGCCGTGAGGCCGCCGATATAGCCAAGGTCATTGCCGCCAATGGTGATCGTGACGAGACGCGTGTCCGGACTGAGCGCGTCAAGCTGCGGCGGGATGCTGCCGCGCGGCCCGGTCAGGTGCGCCGTCGTCGCGCCGCTGCAACTGACATCCGTGAGCGCGAGCTCGAGGCGCGCAGCCACCTGGTGCGCATAGTTCTGTGTCGAGCGATAACAGGGCGCTGGCGTTGCCTCGTAGTAGTCAGGGATGCCCGGCCCCGCTGCGAAGGATGATCCCATCGCGACATACTTGGCGCCTGCTACGAGCGATGCCGTTGATGACGGACCAAGGGCGCAGGCCCCAAGGCCAAGCAACGCTGTCGCCGCGACGAGACGGACATGAGGTTGCATCCAACTTCCCCTTCGCTTTTCAGTCTCACATATCGCCGTCTCCGGCGCGTGTGTACAGCGGCAGCGCATCGAGCGTCGTTTGCCGCAAATCAACCCGGACAAACCGCGATGCCTGCAAAGTCCCCGGCGTAGTCGTTGGGGATACATGCCATGACCAAGTCGATCCTGATCCTGCAGGGCCATCCGCATGCTGGCGGCAAGCACTTCTGCCACGCGCTGGCCGATGCCTATGCTGCTGGCGCCAAGTCCGCCGGTCACCAGGTGAAGCGCCTTGACCTTGGCGCACTGGATTTTCCGACCCTGCGCGACCCTGCGGATTTTCTGACCGCCGCGCCCGAGCCGATCAGGAAGGCGCAGGACATGGTAACCTGGGCGAACCATCTGACGGTGATCTATCCGCTCTGGCTGGGAACGATGCCGGCGGTCGTGAAGGCATTCTTCGAACAGCTTTCCCGCAACAGCTTTGCCATAGGCGCAGGCGAAAATGGCGGCTGGCCGCGCCAGATGCTGAAAGGGCGATCCGCCCGGGTGATCGTGACGATGGGCATGCCGGCTGTGGCTTACAAGCTGTTCTTCGGCGCGCATGGTGTGCGGGGTTTCGAAAGCGGCATCCTTGGGATGTCGGGAATCAAGCCCGTTCGCGAAACCCTGATCGGCGGAGCGGGCGCCATCAGCGAGAAGCAGGCCGCGCAATGGTTCAGCCGCATGAACGCGCTTGGCGAGAAGGGGGAGTAGCGGGTTCTATGTCTCTGGCGTATTCCGGCGTCTCATCATTTCAGCAGCCGGGCTGGCGCCATGACCCTCGAACCCGTCGTTCTGGAGAATACCTTCGTCCGCCTGGAGCCGCTGGACGAGCGCCATCGCGAACCGCTGCGCGAGGCAGGCAACGATCCCGACCTGTGGCGCTTCGCCAACGTAAATCTCGACAACACGAACTTCGACGCGTGGATGGATCATCGCTTCGCAGAGATAACGCGCGCAGGCGAGATGACCTGGGCAGTGCTCGACAAGGCGTCGGGCCTCCATTCGGGATCGACCAGCATTCTCGCCTACGTCCCCGCCCACAAGCGCGCCGAGATCGGCTGGACCTGGTACGCAAAGCGCGTCTGGGCCGGCGCGGTGAACCCTTCGTGCAAGCGGCTGCTGATGGCGCACGGCTTCGACATGCTGGGTCTCAACCGCATGGAATTGAAGGCCGACGCCCGCAACACGCGATCCTGCAAAGCAATGGAACGTTTCGGCGCGAAGTTCGAAGGCATTCACCGCGCGCACATGGTGCGCCCAGATGGCCGCCTGCGCGACACCGCCTGGTTCAGCGTGCTCCGCGAAGAGTGGCCGGATGTGCGTGATGGGCTGGACGCTCGCCTCGCCGCCTTCAGCCCCCCTGCATGAAGTCTGCAGTTGCCGCGCGCGTGCCGGGCGCGTAGGTCGCCGTTATGCGCACCGAGCCCCACATTACGGTCGACGACTTCTCGAAAGTCGACATCCGCGTCGGCGTCATCGTCGCGGCCGAGCCCTTCCCCGAGGCGCGTAAACCCGCCATCAAGCTGCGCATCGATTTCGGGCCCGAGATCGGCGAGAAGAAATCTTCCGCCCAGATCACCAAATACTCCGCGCCCGAGAAGCTGATCGGAAAGCGCGTGCTCGCCGTGGTCAACTTCCCGCCGCGCCAGATCGGCAAGTTCATGTCGGAAGTGCTCACCCTCGGCGTGCCAGACGAGGAGGGCGCCGTCGTGCTGATCACGCCAGACCTCAAGACGCCCATCGGCGGACGGCTGTTCTAGCCCGCCTTCGCGATGGCGTCGGCTTCCGGCTCGCGTAAGCGCACGCGGGAAATTTCCGACAACAGGTCGCGCTCGGCCAGCGGCTTGGAAAGATACCCGTCCATGCCCATGGCGAGATAACGCTCGCGGTCGCCGCTCATCGCATCAGCAGTCAACGCGATCACCGGCGTCTTCGCCCACGGCTGACCGCTTGCGCGGATTTTCACAATCGCCGTCGGCCCGTCCATCACCGGCATGTGCATGTCCAGCAGCACGACATCGAACGTCTCGCGCCCCAGCGCCGCAATCGCCTCTGCGCCATTCACCGCCTCGACGATCCGCATGTTGAATGGGCGCAGGAACAGCGACGCCACCTGCCGGTTGATCGGATGATCGTCCACCAGCAGCACACGCAGGTTGCTCTGCTTCAGCAGGTCACGAACGTCGGTTGTCCCGTTCGTGGCCATCGCGGGTGTCGCCGCGCGCGGCTGGGCGGGGGAGGCGCGGAACGAGAACCGGAAAGTTGAACCGCGGCCCGGCTCGCTCGTGGCCGATGCTGTACCGCCCATCAATTCGGCGAGGCGCCGTGTGATGGAAAGTCCAAGGCCCGTGCCGCCATGGCTGCGCTGAATGCTCTCGTCCGCCTGTGCGAACGGCTTGAACAGGCGGCCCAGCGTATCTGCGTCCATGCCCGAGCCCGTGTCGCGCACGATCACCTCGATCATGTGCGCGCCATGCGGCAGGGGCTTGGCGTTCACGATTGCCTCAACGCGGCCCGTCTGCGTGAACTTGATCGCGTTGGAAAGAAGGTTGGAAACGCACTGCTGCACGCGCACGGCGTCGATGGAGGCCCACGCGGGCAGATCCGCGTCGAAGGCCAGCGTCAGCTCCAGCCCCTTCTCCTCGGCGCGCGGCTTCCACAGCGCCAGCTGCCGGCGCATCACGTGCGAGAGATTGGTTTCCGAGCAGATGATGTCGAATTTCCCAGCCTCGATCTTCGACAGGTCGAGCACATCGTTGAGCAGCGCCATAAGCGTCTTGCCGGATTCGATAATGGTGCCGATGTAATCGCGCTGCTGGTCGTTGAGGTCGGTCGCAGCCAGAACCTGCGCCATGCCGAGCACCCCGTTCAGCGGCGTGCGGATTTCATGGCTCATGTTCGCGAGGAAGGCAGACTTTGAAACGCTGGCCGTCTCGGCCGCCTTGCGCGCCTTGTCCAGTTCCTTCTCGCGCTTGCGCAACTCGGTCACGTCCACGGAGATCGCAGCCCTCCGCCCCTTGGACATCGGGCGGAAAGTGATCAGCACCTGGCGGCCATCGTCGGCGACCGACGCGTAGGTTTCCCCGTTGTTGAACTTGGCTTCGAAGTGATCGGCCAGCCGTATCACTTCATCAGGCGCCGCATCGGGCACGTGGCGGCGGACCACCGCCTCTAGCGCCTCGCGGTAGGACATGCCGGCTTCCATGTCGGCATACATCTTGGCGAAGCGCTTCAGCGTGACCGCGTTCGCATAAAGCGGACGCGCGTTCTCGTCATAGATGGCGATGCCGTCGCCGAGAGCCTCGATGGCCTCAAGCACGGTCTCCAGATCGAGATGCTGGCTGTCGATCAACCCGCGCTCCTGCTTGATCCCCGGATCAGGGCAATCCCGGAGTTTTCGCAGAAGATGGTTAAATGGTCGTGTGCTAGCTTTAACGCAGCGTGAAGGTCAGTTTTCTCCGCCGCCGCCCGGCTGGCGAGTCGAACACATCGCCGCCGCACTGCGCACAGCGCGCAACTCGGTCATCAGCGACATCCAGCGGCCCGCGCCGATTGCGTCCACCAGTTCGGTCTGAACGCGCGACCACGCCGGCGTCGCCTTGTCGAGCCGCTTGCGGCCTTCCTCGGTCAGGCTCAGCAGGCGCTGACGACGATCAACCCCCCGCTCGACACCGATCAGTCCACCGTCCGCCAGCGGACGGATCGCGCGCGGCACGCCAGAGGCGTCCATCCCGAGCACATCGGCCAGTGCGCCGACCGCCATCGGTCCCATGGTCCCGAGCGTCATCATCAGGTTGAACTGATGGCCGGTAAGGCCGAACGGAGCGAGCGCTGGATCATATGCCGAAACAACAGCGCGCGAGGCGCGGGCGACATGGCGAAGGATGCATGCGTCCGGAGAGGTCGCCGTCAAAGGGTTCGACGGCGCTGACACGGCAGCATCCGTGCCGCCCTTTCGCGGAGCGAACTGGTCCGGCATGTTCTCTTTCCGACATTGCCTTGCGGCAATCCTGATCCCGCAAATACGAGTATCGGGGTCGACCTTGCCCGTCAACGTCGCGGGCTCCGGGCTGGGTCTAGCGCCGCCCCGCGAGCCAGACGCCGAACAGCACAAGCGTGCAGCCCCCGAGCTGCAATGGCGTCAGCACTTCGCCAAACAGCGGCCATGCCGCCAGTGCGCCGGCCACCGGCTGGATCAGCAGCAACAGGCCGCCCAGCGCGGAAGGCGTGCGTCCAACCCCGGCGACAATCAGGCCCTGTCCCAGCACGTGCGCCACCACCGCCAGCGCGAAAGGCCAGATGAACCAGGATGGATCCGGCGGGATCAGCGTCTCGCCTTTCACGGCGGTTGCTGCGGCCGACACCACGAACGTCGCCGCCGTCGACCAGAACAGCACATTCATCGCGCCCATGTTGCGGCGCGCCAGCTTGGCGAAGAACAGGTAGAGTCCGACCATCACCGCCGCCAACGTTGCGAGCAGGTCGCCCGCTAGCGCAGCTTCATTGCCCGCCGCCGCGCCGCGCGAGAGGAGCAGGGCGCCGACCAGCGCCGCGCACAAGGCAAAGGGCCAGATCCGCGATGGCCGTTCGCCCAGTGCGATCCACGCGATCAGGCCCACCGCCGCGTTGCCGAGATTGACGAGGAAGGTCGCGTTCGCCACCGACGTCATCACCAGCGAGGCATGCCAGAAGGCGATGTCGAGTCCGAAGAAGGTCCCGGCCAGAAGCGCCATCGCGGACGGCCGGGCGATCTTGTCCCCGCTCGCCCAGATCACGCCAGCGATGATCGGCAGGGCAAAGGCGAAGCGCCAGAAAGCCGTGGCCTGAGGTTCGAACGCAGACAGCCTCAGTCCTATGGGCGCAAAGCCGATCGCCACGGCGCCGGCCGCCATCATGAGCGGACCAACCCATGAAGGCGCCGGCTGGACCGAGGCGGCAGGCGTGTTCAAGCAGGCAATCCGATGCGGGCGCGAATGTCGGCGGGTGATAGGCCCGCTTCACGCAAGGCCGCAAGGGTCACCGCGTCATCGCGCTTGGCATAGCGCTTCCCATCGGGCCCGACGATGAGCGGGTGATGTGTGTAGACGGGCCGGGGCAGGCCGAGCAGCCGCTGAAGCAGCGCATGGATGTGAGTCGACGCGCGCAGGTCATCGCCGCGGATCACGTGCGTGACGCCCTGCAGCGCATCATCATGCACGACCGAAAGGTGATAGCTCGTTGGCGTATCTTTGCGTGCGAGGATTACGTCGCCGAGAGATTGTGGACGCGCCGTTACAATATGTTCTGCGTTCGATCCGGCCCTCTGTTCGAAAAAATACAAACGCGCGAACTCTTCGCCTAGCAGGTCCTGTGAATATCTGATCGACAGACGCCAGGCGAACGCATCGCCGCGCGCAAGCCTTGCCTGCTCCTCGTCTTCGCTCATGCGTTCTGCCGGCCCGGGATAGATCAGGCCGTCCGGCCCTTCGCCGGCGCCATGCGGGGCAGACATCGCCTGCTCCGTGATCTCGCGGCGGGTGAGGAAACAGCGATAGACCACGCCGAGCGAGCGCAGCTTCTCCAGGGCGGCCGCATAGTCCGGCAGGTGGTCAGATTGCCGGCGGACGGGCAGGGGCCAATCAAGGCCAAGCCAGGCAAGGTCCTCGACTATGCCCGCCTCGAATTCGGGCCGGCAGCGGCCCTGGTCGATATCCTCGATCCGCAGCAGGAACACACCGCCATGCGCGCGCGCCGTGTCATGCGCCAGCATGGCGGAATAGGCGTGGCCTAGGTGAAGGCGGCCTGTGGGGCTTGGCGCAAAGCGCGTCGTTAAGGGCGCACTCACGCCGTTACTGGCCCTATTTGCTGTGCTCTGTGCGCACGCCCATCTGCTGGATCACCTGCGAGGGTGTCAGCGTGCCAAACATCGCGCCCGCGCCGATATCGGCAAGCCCGCTGAACCCCAACGGCTTCGGCGGCTGCATGGCGAGTTTCAGTCTTCCGCCTGCCTGCAGGAAGTTCGCAACCGGGGTCAACAGACCACGCACTTCCGGGAATTGCGAACTCGCCTCAACCGCCATGCTTTGGACGAACAGGGACGCCTGCTCGCGCAGCTGCTCGCCGTTCAAGGTGGTGGGGCCTCGACCGAAATCGAACCCGCCCATGCCCTGTCCGCCCTCGGCGACCAGCCCGAAGATCTTGCTCAGCCCACCCCTGTCATTGACGTTGACCTCGACAAGCTTCAGCTGCGACCGCTCGGTGAACACGCGGCCGATGGCCTCGAAGTTGGCGCGCGCAGGATCGGCTGGCGTCACATCGGTGACGGCCTTGTAGCTCGGGAAGCTGCCTTCGTACTTTGCGTCGACATCAATCAGACCATCCCCGCCCATGCCGAGGGTGACCCGCGTATCGCCACTGTCCGGGTTCCAGTTCCAGCCGAACGCGAAGTTCATGCTGGGCTTGGACAGGCCATGGCGCTTCATCATCTCGACGCCGCTCAGGAACTCCTGAATGCCGTCATCGAAGCCGTACCCATAGTCACTGCGCTGGAACATGTCGGCCAGCGATGCGATCGCCTCGAAGTCCACCACCACGCCTTTTGCGGAAGACTGGATCTCGGTAGGCACCAGCCAATGAAACTTGCGCGCGTCGAACGAAGTCTCTGCGGTCGAGAACAGCTGCTTCCCGGCCATCGACATGCTGACATTCTCGGAACGCCACAGGCCGAGGCTCATCAGGTTCGTGTTGGCCAGTGACGGCGCCTGACCCTTCGCCAGCTCAACCAGCAGCTTGTCGAAATACAGGTCTTCCATGCCGAAGAAGCCGACATTGAAATCGATCTTCCGACGAACCGACGGCGCCGACGGATCGGGGCCCATGTCGAACGAATAGGCGATGTCGCGCGCATATGAAGCATCAAGATCGGCGCCGCGAATACCGCGCGAGCCCATCGACTTGACCGTGTAGCCAAAGGCGATGAGCTCTTCGCCCTGACGCATCGCCATGTCGAACTTGAAGTCGAGCGCGCCCATCGTGTCGATGCCGACTGACCGCATGAAGGCGACCAAGCCCTGCAGCGCATCGAGCGGAGACGACATGGTCATGCCGCCCGTGCCGGGAGGCGGAGCCACGAAGGGCTTTAGCATGATGTCGTCGAGGATCAGACGGCTGTAGCTGATGTCATAGCGGTCAACCGTGACGCTCACGGGCGGCTCATAGTAGTAGTCAGGTTGCTCATACGGGGCGGGCTCGAAGAACTCCGGCTCCGTGATTGCTGGCCAATCGCGGATCGACGGCGTCTCGTCGGTCGGCGGCGGCGGGGGAAAGGGCCGGTTGTCGGGCTGCTGCCAACGCATCGGCACAGCTGGTGTCTCGCCGGGAGCCGGCTCGGCGGGCGCCTCAAGCGAGGGGTCGCCGGGCGGCAACGTATAGACGTCGGGCGGATAGCCGCCATCGTAGGCTGGCGGGGCCAGGCTGGCGTTCATCATCTCGGCCATGCCGAACACCGAGACGTTCTTCGCATCGATCCGGCGCGCGAGCTTGGCTGTCTCACCGAGGCGCTGGCCCTGCATGCGCGCCCGGAGCAGCTCGACGTCGAAATCCCACAGGCGCAGTTCGGCGACGCCGAGGCCAATCTCGGGCATGTCGGCCGGCGTGACTTTCACATCCGTCAGCACCGTGGAGCCCGATGCGGCGTCGAAATTCAGCGAGCCCCACGTGACCGAAACTTCACGTGGCAATAGCGTGCGAAGCGAGGCGATGTCGGCGGCGGCCGTCGCATCGCCCTTGATGGCTTCCGACGCCAGCTTGGCGACATGCGCTTCGAGCGACTTCGCATCCACGTCTACGGCGCCGATCGCGGCTGAGCCCTGGCTGCAAGCGCCAAGTCCCACAAGCATCGTCAGTGCTGCGAATCCAGCCTTCATCCCACGCATACGGCCCTCCCTGAGAGGGCTCACACATAGCCGAGACAGGGGCGGCTGGCGAGGCGCAGCCGCACGTCCAGGAGCGGAAAGGTGGGAGGCTAGTCCTGCGTGCCGCGCAGCGTGTCCCACGAGCGGGTGGGGTTCAGCATGGCGCGGAAGTAATCGCGGTTGGCATCGACCAGCGCCGAGGGCATTTCCGGGCCGGCGACGACCCCGATCTCCTCGAACTTGCCCTGCAGGCCCAGCACCATCATCAGGTTCTGGGTCACGCGGCTGTCAGCGCCGGGCAGGGCGATCGCCTTGCGAAGTGTCTGTTCGGCAAGGCCGGGCTTGCCTTCGAGGGCGTAGGACAGGCCCAGGTTGGACAGGATTTTCGGATTGTCCGGGGAAAGTTCCAGCGCGCGCAGGTAATAACCCTGCGCGGCGGGGTGCTGGTCGAGGCTGTCCATAGTGACCCCGATCACGGACATCAGGCGCCAGTCGCCCTGGCCGACCACTTCGGCGCGGGCCAGCGCCACGGCGGCGTCCTGGGCCTTGCCCTGGTCGAGCATCGCCTGCGCGAAGATCATGGTGAGTTCAACGTCGCCCGGCCGCATCGACAGGGCCTGCGCCGCAACCTCGGCCGAGCGGGGGCCGGATCCAATTGCGCGCAGGACACGGGCGTATTTCAGCGCCGACTCATACTCGTTGGGGTTCTTCTCGTACTCGCTGGCCCAGAACGAGGCCTGGGTCAGCAGGTCCTGCTGCTCGGCCAGGGAGCGCGCCTCGGGCGTTGCAGGCAGGAGCGGGCTGGTCGCGCCATCGATCAGCGCCAGTTCTTCCTCGGTCGGGGGCGTTGCGGTGGCGCATGCGGCGGCGAGCGCGGCAAGGCTGAGGGCTGCTGCAATGCGGCTGAACGGATGAATTGCGGCCATGGGACGTCCCCTGAATCCGGCGGGCGAATCTTACCAGAAGCTTGACGTGGGGCGGATCAAGGAAGCGTTAATGTGCCTGTTCCGATTCCGAGACCCCAATCATGCACCCTGCCTTGCTCCCCCGCTCAGCCACGGCGATCCCGCTGGTTCTCCTCACCGCCAAGGCGCTGGGGCCATGGACGAAGGAGCAGCCTGACAATGTGAAGACGCTGGTCGATGCGGCCGGCTTCAAGGCGGATGCGGGCAGGGCGTTGCTGGTTCACGCAGCCGATGGATCGATTGCGCGGGTGCTCGTCGGTTTGGGCGAGGGGAAGGATGGTTTTGCTCTGGCCAGCGTGCCGGGCGCGCTGCCGCCGGGCGACTATGCGCTCGAAGAAATTCCAGCAGGAATGAATGGCGAGACGCTTGTGCTCGGCTGGACCGACGGCGCCTACCGCTTCACGAAATACAAGACGGGCGAGAAACCGCGCCGCCTCGTTCTGCCTAAATCCATCGACGCCGCCGAGGTGAGCCGGCAAGCAGAGGCGATCGACTGGCTGCGTGATCTGGTCAACACGCCGCCATGCGACATGGGTCCGGCAGACCTCGCGGCTGAAGCAGAAGCGATGGCGCAGGAGTTCGGCGCCAAGGTCGAGATCAC
>Ga0075154_10001480_pt1 | contig 16731 bp, 13 predicted proteins | sample JI71714BDNA_FD_70965 | JGI IMG/M metagenome (GOLD analysis project Ga0075154, IMG submission 70965) | Wastewater effluent complex algal communities from Wisconsin, to seasonally profile nutrient transformation and Carbon sequestration -... | ecosystem: Engineered > WWTP > Effluent > Algae...
GGCTAAATTGTACAACGTAGATTTCGGAGTTCTTTTTATGCAATCAAGACCTTGAGAATAAATATGAGAAGCTCTCTCAGAATCTGATGTTCAGCTCAACACAAGAATTATTTAATGGACACTTCAAATATCAGAGAAGCATAGTATAGAACATGATACGATACTTGTTTATCATTATTCTCCTGTCCATTTCACAATGTTCATTTAGTTCTCATCAATCAGAAGCAACTCTCGGTTTCGCCTCCTACATATTTTCATCCAACATGACGCTGTCCATGGGGCCAGATCCAATTTTCTTCTGGGGGGAAGCAACGCCTGGCCTAAAAATCTCATTATCTATCCAAGATCGAGGAACTTGGATCACAAGAGCCTTTTCCAATGGTACATGGCTCATTGAAGTGGATCCACAGAACATTGCGTATAACTTGACCGTCGCTTTGAGTGCAGTTGTGCCAAATATCACAACCGGAGTTGACGAGATATGGTTAATGCAGGAGTTACACAATGTGGCTATTGGACGTGTATTCCTTTGCTCGGGTCAATCTAATATGGAAATGAGCGTTAATGCAGCTTGTGTTAATGGAAAAGACCAGTGTACTAGAGAGATCCAAGATTCTATCAATTATCCATACCTACGAATGTTTACAGTCCGCCACGACAATAGTTCCGAACCTCTTGAATACTTGCGTTCTCCACCAGGCATATCGCCTACCAACTGGCTAGTTAGTGAGCCATCCAGTTTTTATCCAGATTATCCGGAAAAGGGACATTTCGCCGGAATGGAATATTTTAGTGCCACATGTTACTTCTTTGGCCGAGAGCTGTACAAAAAGTGGAATGGAACAGTTCCAATCGGCCTCATCAGTGCAACTTGGGGTGGCACCCGCATCCAATCCTGGACTCGAATTGAAGTTATGAAATCTGAGTGTGATTATCCCGATACAAATCTAGATGAATTTGCACACGACAATGAGCCACAATTCCAAACACTACTAAGAAAGGAGCGCAGAGCACAAACAAGTATTGAGACTATCTCGACGACGTGGGATCGTGATCTACGTGGTGGAGAGAGCATTCCAGATGCCTCCTTATACAATGCTATGATACATCCTCTGCGGCACATGTCGTTGACAGGATTTGCATGGTATCAAGGAGAAGCTAACTGTGACGAAGCCGAGCTATATAAGTGTTTGTTTCCAACCATGATAACAGATTGGAGGCAACAATTTGTCAATGGAGCAAATATGCCATTTGTTTTTGTTCAACTGGCTCCACACACGGACACAAGGCGAGATACGCGTGTGTTTGAAAACGTGCATTTTGAGGATATTCGCTATGCCCAAGCAAAAGGAGGGCTTGGACGAGTCAATAATACATTCATGGCTGTAGCCCTGGATCTAGGGGACGCGCTCTCGCCTCTTTCTCCTATTCACCCAAGACGCAAACAACAAGTGGGAAGCCGACTAGCAATGGGTATGAACAACTTGCTTCTACCAGATAATCGAAATCTGCATGAAAATTCTGTGGATACTGGCCCCTTACTTTTAAGCTATGGTATTAATTACGAGCAAGAGCAAAACACAATTGTGTTCTTGACATTTGACCCACTGACCTCAAAAGGATTGTTTAGAAATGGAGGCGCTGACTGTGACAAGATTGGGCCTGAAGGTCCATGGTGCTGCGAAGGAAACAGTCCTTTTGAGATTTTAATGCAACACGGCACTGAAGATGACTGCTTAAACACAATATGGCTTCCAATGGATCCAGATACATACTCCATTGATATCGAATCGTCGCAAATAAAGGTTAGAATAGATCATAGAGGTAGCGGAAGAGCAATACGATTGGGGCTGCACTGGAGGTCTTTTCCTGAGTGTATCCTGTATAATGAACAAGGATTGCCAGCACCTCCCTTTGTTATTGATCTTTGAATTTTAGAATGTAAAGTTCATTGAATACAAAGAAAATTTAATTATCCAGTAACATTTCACTTAAATACTCTAGTATTATTTAAGTGGATTTTACTATATTTATATGAACATATTCTGTAAAAAGCTAAGTAATTAATGCGCGGTATTTGAAGAGCCCAAACTATCATGAAAGTTCATTTCATGTGTCAGGCTCACCAACTTTGGCATTTCTCCCTATTTTCTCTTCAAATATGGGTCTGCATGTTGAAGAACCTACAAATAAAGGCATTCAAGGTATTTACGGCGAAGTCTGGAGACAAAGGAAAAGTGACAAACAGAAAGTCAGTGGACAGTAAGAAAATATGAGTGCCACTGGAACCACTGGAGTCAAAGTTTCAGGTTGGTGGGATTAGGGTGGGATTAGAGTGGGATTAGAGTGGGATTAGAGTGGGATTAGAGTGGGATTAGAGTGGGATTAGAGTGGATCGCACAAAATCCATCCAATGGGAAATTTTGTAGAGAAGATAGGCTCACAATTAATATTTTAAGCAAATAATCAATACCCTTTGACTTATTTTGAGCTTCTGGAATTAGTTTAAGTTTAAGCTTGGGTTTGTTTTAATAACACCTGAGCTAAGAATTGTTTCAAAACATTCTTTAAACTAAATTCTATTGTTTCTCAACACTGCAAATGGCTTCTCCACATCCCATAACACTTTGGGGGTTTTCATCACTTGGCCTAGAGATTTTGCTGGAGATCCAAGGTAGTGGTAACTGGTCTACAACAGCGTTAGCCAATGGAACTTGGGCACTAGAAATTGAGCCTCAATCAGTAAAATATCGAAGTTGCTAATCTGAGTATCCAGGCCAATTTGGGCACTAGAAATTGAGCCTCAATCAGTAAAATATCGAAGTTGCTAATCTAAGTATCCAGGCCACTTGCAGGGTTGTCAATCTTCCACAAGCAGTTCATCAACTGGAAAAGAGACATTGTCAGAATGCAGGAGAAGCAGAGCAAGAAGGCAAAAAGTATCTGCCTGGGGCTGTCCTCAATTCTCCACACATATGAAGACGAGCTACTTTGTTACATATTTTAGTTAAGGCAGGGAGGGATGGCTGTTTGATCAAGGTTGGTGATTATTAAGTGATCGTAATTGTGCAGGGAACCTCAAGATAGGGCGGCAGTTGTGCAGTACTGTTCCATGCATCAATTTATTAAGAATCATGGATTGGTACATTGGATGGGCACATGAGTCTTGCAGTGAGACCCAAGAGAATTAGAGGACATAGCAGCAACATTCATGGCAATGGTTCATCCAATCATTACTGTAGCATGTAGGGATCAAGATTACATCATCAATATGTACCAGTTGCCTATTCCATTTACTTTCAACAGACAGAGAACTTTAGAATTGGTAGGAGCAGATACAATACATATGGGCAAATCAACATATGATAATAAATGGGCAATATTAGCAGTAACAATCACAGCATTGGGCAGAATGTTAACTGTCTTAGTATTTAAAGGTATGCCGGGAGGTTGTATTGTTACTTGGGATTTTGCTAGCTATCCATGCAGGTGTATTTATGCATTTCAGTCATCAGCCTGGATGGATGAGGTAGTCATGCTGCAGTGGGTGGGTAAGCACTTTAAAAAGTAAATGAACTTTATTTCATATTGCTTATTGCTTCATGAATAGATTTAATCTGCAGTATTCAAAAATGAACAACAACATCCTCAGTAAGAAATGACCAACAAATGTGGTGGGCATAGCATGACCTACCATGCATGCCACAGTCCATCCCCATGATTTTTACGGTTATTCCCGGTGGATGGAAGAGAAAGCTAGACATATTATATATTAAAATAATGCTATTACAATACTCTATTTAGACAAACCGTAAATTCTGCGATAAGTTTGTTTTTGGATGATTGGCTACCATATTTACATGAAAATGACTTATATAGTGCTGTTGCTTAAGTAGCACTATTTACGGTATAGAGTTTGCATCCTCCACCCTTGGATGACTAGACAGTGGGTAGTGAGTGTGGCCATATTTATATACTTACACACAGAATCCGATAGAGGAGTTCTCAATGAGTACTTGACGAAAGGAGCAGATTCAGGAAGATTGGCATTATCGCATTGCCTAAACTTGAATTTGGTCTTGTTTTAATTCAGCTTTTGAAGAACTTTTAGTTGAAGTAATATTTATAATTTTTAAGTTAATGAAAACTACTTTGCACTAGATTCACTAGTTGCGCTAATCCAAGTTATCATTTGCAAGTTATGAGCCCAAGTCACGCTGACTAGATCTATCAAAATGATGCTAGTGTTTAACTAATATCTATCAAGACAATCTATCAAGATGAAGCTAGACTTTCACAAGAAACCCAGAGAGGCCTTCGAAGCCATAGGAGCACGTGGCACTATCAAGAAGCACAATTGTTCTCTATTGAAACTACCAAAATTTCCAGAATAAGGCAAGCTAAAGATACGTGCTACTTTGCCATTTTCTGATATGTTTACCCTACTGTCACTTGGAAAAAAGGAGCAACTCACACATGCCGCGCAACTATGAGGTTGGTTTAAATGAATGACCAACTCACTAACGCATGCCGCACAACTATGAGGTTGGATGAAATGAATGACCAACTCACTAATGTATGCCATGTCTCAATGAGATTGGTCTAAATGGACCTACAAGATGATGTAACCTACATCATCAGAACAACTGTAGATGTCACTAATGGTAGCCTACAACAAGTAACTCCTGGATCCACTGTGATGAACTTTTTCATGAGCCAGTCTGCCATTCTGGCCAAGACTGATGCTATCAATTGGAACCAATGTTGTTGTCATGAAATTCTTTTCTCATCAAAATCCAAGTCCTGAGGGAGGCAATCCAAATCCTGAGGAGCAACTAAGACTCAAAGTCTGAGCACATTCGAGAATATATTAAAAACTACTGATGGGATAGTAGAGGGAGTGTTGACATATTTATATACTTATTTACATAATCCGATCGAGGAGTTCTCAATGAGTACTTGATAGTAAGACAGGTTCAGATTCAGGAAGATCGATTTTATCACATTGACTAAACTTGAAATTGTGTTGTTTTAATTCAGCTTTTGAAGAACTTTTAGTTGAAGTAATGTTTATAATTTAAAGTTAATTAAAACTACTTTTCACTAGATTCACTAGTTGACTAATTTAAGTTATCATTGCAGTGAGTGGACCATCCTGCACTTTGAAGGATTGGGCATGGCCAGATGACTTTGGTGTTCCAGACTACTTATTTGGCTGAGAACTCTACATGGGCTGGCAGGCGCATCGAGGTATGGACACTGTTGGAAGTCATGCAGTCTGATTCTAACTACATGTTTCAGAAGGACGCGCATTTTTGACTTCAAATTTAGGCTCAGGAGGCAAAATTATAGCAGATATATCACTGTTAGAGATTTGGAAAAATATGGCAGAAGGAAAATGCAATTAAGAGAAAAGATGTGAAGAAGATACCCAAGACAGGATAGAGACCGCCAAAAGCATTGAAAGAAAACCTGTGGCAGGAGGAAGAGGATGTGGCAAAGACTCCGATAATAAGGAATATAAGACTGGGAAAAAGACTGAGAAAAATGACAACAAAGCAAAGCGAAAAAAATCAAGAAATTATCGCACGGATTTCTTAATTGATTGGGGTTTGCGTTAATTTTAGCTTAATGCTAGGTTTTCATTGAACATTCAACATGAATTAAGAAATTACATCAAACATCAGATCCACCATGAAGGATACTACAGATGAGAAAGTCAATGAGAAGCCAGATGTGGTGCACAGTACAATCAACCGACAGGGATTCAAGAAGAAGCATGGTAAGAGCTATGCTGCAGATACTGGGAATGACTTCTTCAGGGGATACATGTTCAAAGTAGGTGAGAACGGCCCTGACCTGTATGAAAATACACTTGACCAGCTGGTGCTGTACGTGAGTACATCATTTAAAAACAGCAGTGACATGGTGATGTGCTTATGATCAGAGGAATATGTTGGGCCAGAATCACCTGTTATGATCAAGAAGCCTACTGAAAATGACAAACGTGTCTTGGATTACAAGATGAATGACATGTTGAAGATTGAAAGGATGCTTAAAGGAAACCTATGGAACCTGTTCACAGTCCTTATAGCCCTATGTGATACTGAAGTGAAGAACCAAGTGAAGTCACTGCCCACCTTTAAGAAAATGGACAAGAAGTTGGACTCGATGACACTGATGAAGACAATAAAAAGATAGTTTACATTGGAGGCAGCGACGGTCTATACGCCAAGCATAACAAGGCAATGGCTCGTAGCAACTTCATGGGGCTATAGCAGGAGAAATTCCAAGACATCCAAGATTTCTGAAACCAGTATATGGCACTCCACAAGGTCTGTACTGATATGGATGATGTGAAGAAGATGCCAAGGCAATTCTAAAGGAAAATAATGTGACAAAGCCAAGCAAGGAGCAATTGGAGCATACATTTGATACCATGAAGGAGGAGCACCATGGTATTTGTTTTATACAAAGCTGACAAATACAAATATGTAAAACTACTAGAGGAAATGGAAAATGATTTCCTACAGAAGAAAGACCTCTTTCCGAAGACAGTAACAGACATGTGCAGGGTTCTCGCAGGATGGAAGAACACATATGGGGGCAAATACAATCGATTTGCAGAGGCAAATGATGGGGTGGCATTTACTATGACAACCAGTGATGAACCTAAAAACAAGTGCAAAAAGAAGAACATCACATGTTTCAAGTGTAATAAAAAGGGGCATTACTCAAATAAATGTGAAGAAAACAACAAAGATACTGAGGTCAGTAAAAAGGGATCAAACTTTCTAGTCATGAGACAAAAGAAGACATATCTGAAGCAGAAGACAGCAAAGAAGGCAGTACAGAATCAGAGCAATACAGCAATTATGATGATGACACAGATAAAGATGAATTGCAAGGGTTTGCTTGTGCACAGAAGGACATTCTATGCTCTATACAAGATGAGCAGTGATCCCAAATGAATGGATATTGCTCGACAATCAGTCACTTGAAATCTTTTCAAATGAGAAGCTGCTGACATACATACATGATGCAAAGCGAAATCTATTCCTATTCTGTAATGCAGGCAAAATGGTTGTGAAAAAGGCGATCTAAAAATGGGTATGGCACCATCTGGTACCACCCACAAGGCATAGCAAATATACTATCCCTCAGCAATGTCCAGAAGAATTATAGGGTGATTTATGACAGTACTCTAGGTCAAGGATTCATCGTACACAAGGCGAACAGTACTACATGGGTATTTATGCCCTCTAAAAAGGGCTATTCTTTACTGATGTTAAGAAAGATGTGAAAAAACAGGACACAATATAAAAAATAAACACAGTAGCTAAGAATAAAACTAAAAATACTTTTAAAGATTACTCTGATGATGTGCGCGCTCGTACTCTCCAAGACATAATCAGATGACCTACTGTCTTCCTGCGAAATAGTGCCCATGGGCACTTGTCCGGATAAGCCCCCAGGTTGGGCACTTGTCCAGATAAGCCCCCATGGGTGCTTAGCTTAGTCACAAAAATCCATTCCGGATTCTCACTGGTATAGATGTCTCATACATACTGTACTGCTCTATAGGTCCAACTTTATGAGTGTTCAATTCTATTCCAATCCCAGATGATTGTGATTTAAGCCATTTTCATGATAATGGTGATACTCCTTCACTACTTTTGATCCCAATCTCTTCCATTTCCCAGTAAGAGATGGGAACTCATTTTTCTGTCTTGTTAGTTTAGTGCTGAAAGGGAAGAAAGATGACCATACTGTTATTTTGACAGAATGTGACTGATTTTATGAAAACATTCACTGAGATCAGTGAAGTCATTGATCAGGAGGAGATTTCTGCCATGGCTATTGATAAGACTCATGCATGCCATGCTACAATTGTCTCAGCAGTAGCTCTCTATCAAAGAGCAATGCTGATTGTGTCATTGGATCCCAGTGGTAAAAACATATTATGCAAGCCTGGAGGTACAGATGGTGTTTGTAATGTTGGGAGTATCTGCATGTGTGTGCAAGATGGATTCTTCATGTATCGTAGGGAGTATCCAACAAGGAAGAGATGTCAGTGATCAGTTATGAAGTTGCTTCAGTGCAATAAACTCATTGGTAAAATAAATCATGTAGTTCATCCAGATTCTTCTTTTTATTCATTATTTACATGAATAGTCACTATATTTTTCTCAAGAATGACAGGCATGTCTTTGATACTGTACCTTTCATCATGACTATATCAAAGGGTCACTATAAACAATATAGACCTACCTGAAGGCCTACGTTAAGACATGCAATTCTATGATCGAAACAGACATTATGTACATTAATGATTAATGTGATACCTTTCATCATCACCATATCACAGGGCATACATTTCTGTACGGAAGAGGTTGTAAAAAATGAAAAGGCTATTACAATTGCTACATCCATTAAACAAGTCATACAAACATATCATGGCAGGGGCTTCAATGTGCAAAACATAATGGGCGATGGGCAATTTGAAAAAATCAGAAAGTTGCTGGACGGATCTGGAATTAACCTCAACATAACCGGGCATGATGAACACATACAAGCTGTCGAGAGACTCATTCATACAGTTAAAGAAAGAACAAGGGCGAATGCAAATGAACTGCCTTTTGAGACGTACCCACACCCACTCATTGTAGAAATGGTCTATAACATAATGTTCTGGATAAATTCCTTCCCACACAAAGATGGAATACACAACAAATTGAGTCCTAGAACAATCATGACTGGCACTCACATAGACCACAACAAACACTGCAAACTCGAATTTGGATCATATGTACAGGTGTACAAACAACATGACAATTCACTACTGCCTATAAAATCTGGGACACTGGCCCTGCGACCCACAGGCAATGCACATGGAGCGCACTATTTCTTAAGCCTAGACATGGGCAGAAGGAACTGCCCATGCCATACACCAACTAGAAGCAGCATGCAAAAAATACAACAGAACCTACGAATGTAGCTACAGAACCTACAGAAAACGACGATGGAAATATAACTACCAGTTAAATTTAAAGAAGTTGTTTTTTCACAAAGCTTCTTCCACAAAAAACACAATCTGGTAGCAACTCAAGTGGTATTTGCCCTTGTGGCAGACTTGGCACAGCAGTATTTCACCAGAAGCACTACCTTTACATGAACTGAGTTTGCACTCCATTGTTGCTGTTTTACTTTTATTATTTTAATGTTTTAATCTTTTTAAGTTGTGTTAAATTATAAAAAATCACATTGGCTTGCCTTTTTTCACTAGCGGTAGATTGTTCAACTTCAAAGTAGTTACGCGAAAGCAATCTCGCGGTTCGTGCACAATTCAGAAAAAAGTACCCTATGTAAATATAAAAACATAACAAAACTTGAGTAACTACTCAAAAAAAGCTTTCATCTACGCTTTTACCCGGGGGAAAAATTTAAAAAATATATATATCAGGATTTTTAGTATAACTTTAAGCAGATTGGATTAAAAAATCGACGATCCGGAAATTGAAGACGCAATGGCATAACTGTACGCAGTTTGATATTTAAAAGTAAACTTGTTATGTAGGTGGAGATGCGCTTAAACCATGCACACAAGAAAGATTTTGTTAATTAGAAAGGCCACGATTCGTGAATTGATACGAATGAACAATTGATTAAAAAGAGGATCGGGAAAGGCAATGAACAGCAGCTACCCCCAACAAGAACAACGACCATGGCCATTAGAGTCATTTATACCGGCCGTAGTCATAGTCACAATGCTCTCCGATCTCCTTATCTTCACTCTAATCTCTCTGTCTTTCTTTTTGTAGCTGAGAGAGCTTATAACGATATATGATATGTGTACAGGTGTTAGACACGATTTAGGACAAACTCTGTAGTGACTCCCAACTCCCAACCCCGCATTTTAGGTATGTCTACCCAACTGATCATGTCTGTTCATTCAATATCACCTTAAATAAAAAGTGTGGTATTCCTGTCTGCTCCTTATTCTAGACAGATAAACTGCACATGGATGATCATGCACCACATAGATGTCAGCAGCATCTTTGATGCATACTGAAAGTATTTATGAGAAGTCTGGGTGTTGACTAGCAACTATTAGTGGTGCATATGTTAGTGGAACACAACTCCTGATGGCGGCAACAACAGGAAAGAGTTCTAATAGTGATGCAGCTATGCCAGGACCAAATTTAAATGTCACCAGGCCCCCCTAGCATTAATAGCCACAAAAGTGATCAGTCTGGAAATACTTTGGACATGTTGACTCAGCTTTTCATCCAAACATGGGAACCTTTCGCATCTCATTACTTACTAAAATACACATCCAAATGAAAGTGCAGAATATAACAAATCAATGGCAGAAGCTGTATAGAAAAAAGGGAATAACCTTAACACAAGGTCAAATAAAATTAAACTTTCTGGTGACAAGCAGAATTAAAGCAGACGTTTAAATGCATATGCAAAGTGGACTGTGGATGACCATAAACAATTAAATGTATGAGAATCTAAGTCATTCAAAGCCATGATCCATTTAGCCAACCCAAACAATATTACACCTGATACAAATACACTGAAGAAAAAGCTACAAATAAAGAAAAAGTTGGCAACAACTGCCATGAATAGCTTTTAAAAGGAAAATATTTATCTATCACATTAGACCAATGGACATCAATTGCCAATGAAAACAATGCTGCACTTGAGTTGCACACAATGAAACACTTGTCAGCACAGTGGCAAATTATTGTGCTGACCGTAATCTACAGCTTACAGTGGAGACATTGTTGCAAGATTGGGAGGCATAGGGGGAGAGGTGAGGTAGAGGTTGAAATAAATTTAACATGAATGTTTCGTGTGACAAAATCTCTCTGACGGGGAATCGAACCCCGGTCTCCCGCGTGACAGGCGGGGATACTAGCCACTATACTATCAGAGAAGACCGCTTGTGACAGTAAATCCAAATTATACATTATGATGATCTTTAAAATTAACTTTAAAATCAACTTTAAAATCAACTTTAAAATTAACTTTATCTTTATCGTGGACCCTGTCAGTAAAGAAGTTGATTTATAGATATAATTGTAAGCCATCTTCACAGGTTATTCTAGATTGCTTGTCTTAAAAGCCGTGAGTGCTTAACGTACTAAATTGATAATCAGTTCGTTTTAAATCTTATACATTACTTTAATCAATCGCTGCTTCTGTGGGAGACAAGTCAGCACAGGAAAACACAAAACAAATCCATTTCATACAACGAGCACAACTTTCCTGCCTTCCCTTCAAAATTGAATTGCAAACAACAGAACGAATGTATTTGGTATACAAACTAAAAACCGTAGCAATGATTTCTTTGTTGATTAAGCAAAGTTTTAAAGAGCAACATGGATTGAATAAATCAGGGATAATCTGATATTTGTTGAGCGTTTTTGTAGTAATACATAACCTTCTAGACATGCATTTTTTAACTCCAGGTTTTAACTTTATTGTTGATCAAAATAGACATCACATTAATTACAATTTGAGCATTCGTCGCATGTCATGGGCCTTTTGTTTGCTCTGTAACAGAAGACGGGTTATACTGTCGTCCGTACTGAGTTTCCTTGTTTCACCAAAGTTTTGATTGGCGTCTTCCAGAGACATTTTACTTGCCTCCACTAGCCGCTCTGTAGCAGCCTCCCAAGTAAATGTGTGAGCAACTTCTTTTGTCATGGGATGGGGTTCGTGAGCCAGAGCCCATTCTATGTGCTTTACACACTCTTCTATGGTCTCGTAAGGCAAACAGTTGGGAAAGTTGTAAAAGAATTCATTAGACGGGTGTTTTGGCAAAATCACAAATTTGCCCATAGCCAGAGCTTCTGCAGAAGTTGTACAAAGCACCTCTGACTCAGATGGGTTCAAGAAGACTTTATGAGGCAAGTCTTTGACCAATACATGATTTTTAACCCCTAAAAATGTTGCAGGTATTGGCACAGACTCTCTTGTTGGAAGCTTGTAAGCTGCTGTTTTGGTTATTGTTTTTGGTTTGCCAAGAGCCGCATTATACATCTTGGTTGCGGCCTTCTCGCCTAATGCCACCACGGCTTTTGTTGTTTTGATACCAGTATCAACAGTGCTTTCAGCCGCACTGCAGAGTATGGAGAATGGCCCTTCTACATCAGAACAAGAATCAACAGCTCGATCCTTGGATTCTTTTTTGTCTCCGCCTTTCTTGATCCATTCGCGAAGAGAATCAGGAGATCGAAAAACTTGCTCCAACTCTTGCAGAAAAGCCTCCCTTTCTTTCTTGAGTCGTTCCTTTCGATCTTTTTCTATCGCTTCCTTCTCGCTCGCCTCCTTCATGTTTGTCAAGTCCTCTTTCTTTCCCCAAAAGGCGTTTTTAATCTCGTTATCATCGGGACCACCACCATAAACGTCAAGTTTGAAGAAATGTCCGTGTTTCCGGAAATATTCTTCTTCGATTTTGATCATAAATTTGAAACCTTTGGCCCAGAGCAACTTTCCAATGTAGTATACATCGGAGTACTTGTCATCTTGGCCTTCCTTTTTGTGTGCCTCAGGCGCCTGCCCTCCAGCTTCCTTTATCGTTTGCTCACTATCAATTTTGATGAATTCTGCGCGCACACCATGCACGTTTTCTGTCACATCTCGGCCTTGGGCATAGTCTGGAATAACCCCGGACAGTCGAATAACTCTATGACAGTGTGCTCTCACCAGCAGTCCACAATATACCGCTAATGATGGACGTGCAAAAAAGGATGCTACAGGTCCGCCAGGAGTATCGGTTGCTGCGTAAGACGGATAATTTGTGTGAATGATTCCAACAACGTAATTGAACTTATCCTTGAACAATCCGCGTTTGTATGGTGCACCATCTTCCTTATCGTTGCTTGGTGGAATCCAATTCAAGTGCTCAGGTTCCTCCAATATGCAAAAGTCGGCAATATTCTTATCATCGGGTACCAAATGGGAGCAAATGTCTTGTGTTGGAAATATGGATCCCATGGCCTCAAAGTATACTGAATGATAAAAAAGAATTTCGAGTCTTTCCGCTTCTTCCTTTTCAAAGTCGCATCTTTCCTGAGCAAAATGGCGTATCCAAGCTCGTTGTTGTTCTTGGCCGCCATCTTTTGCATCATCAAACAGACATTTGTCTCCCTTCTGTTCTTCCTTGGATCCAAACAACTTCTCGCGATCTGACCTACGAGTTAGCCATGGTAATACTAGGGTAACCTTGGAATGTTTGAATATCCGAGAGCAATACAGAGCTCGCAACAATGGATTGACCGCAGTTCCAGTCATCCACGGCAACGAAGCTGATGTTACAATCCAAATATGCCTATTTGGTTGAGAAAGATCAGATGCCGGAAAAATGGTTTCATTCTTTTCATTCTTCTTAACGAGCCTTGTATTGCTCTTCTGAGCCATGGTTCTTAGTCTATTCAACTATCGAGGAGAAGGCGGAAACTGAAGAATCTTTGTTGCAAAATTTAAATCGTGTCATTTTTTGATGTTAGTAATTGTCTGCATTTAACGGGAAAATCCCAAAACTGCCAAGAATCTAACGTTCAAAAATTAAATCGTGTCATTTTTTACTAAATTGGATTTTATTATGTTGCGGATGACTTTCGGCACAAAGTATGATACAAAAGAACGTCTACGTTACACCATGGTACCAGTAGAATTTGACATTGAATCAAAATCATTTTGCCCTGGAATATCTAATTTCACTTCAATCAACTACATTCGCTCAAAGTAAATGCTGGGCATTTAGATTGACCTTGCGGTCAGATTTTAAATTTTGTCCAAAATTCCTTAGAATTTGACCATCTGAAAAGATCAAGCAAGAGTTTGTCTTATTAGCTTGAGAATGGCAGATGGAGTTTAGTTATATGCAATATGAACTGGCTCACAAGCCAATAAGATTTAGTTGAAAAAAAGAGTATTTTGTATTTTTCATCAAAAAAAAATCGACTTACGGAAAAGTTTTGGCATTAGTTCGAGAAGAGAACCCTGATTTCAGCCTAAACTCAGGCTGACGCATTATTGCCTGTAAGTTCGACAGTCGCCATACGTTAGGACACCATATCGCATCCAATACATTCTTCATGAATATTAGGTATTTCATACAGGCATCGAATTTACAGACCATGAAAAGGGATAGCTGTGGCTTACAACTGGCTCGAAAGGCAAAGTCGTTGACAATGATTATCCTTACGTCATTCATGGGAAGATCTGTTTTGATGCCTCGAACGCCAAGTGTTCTGGCCTTGGTTCATAACTTCTTTGTTCCTGGTCTCCAACGCAAACATGAGTCGTGCTTTTCTTTGACTTGTTTCCAATCATGGAATTTAATCCCTCGTGATGGAGAACAAATTCGCCACTTTTCGAGGCATCAACATCGCGGAACATCCCTGGGTATCACAAATAGTGAAACCTCAAGAGAAGAAATGAAAACAATAGAAAGCGAATGGAACGTGAAAGAGCTAGTCAAGGAAACGCAACGGCTAATCCTGCGTTGTCAGAAGAAAATTGGAAAAGCAAGCACACGCTATCAACAAGCCATGGAGGTTGTGAACAAATTAACTGCAGAAGGTGCGGAGCCGACACTTTCAGAACTAGATGCGTGTCCAGATGTGGCATCTATAGAGCTGGAACTGAAGGAATTGCGAGAACGGTTGAACAATTTGAACAATCTACAGGAAAGGCTGGCCGAAGTGCAATTTGAAAGTGGCAAAAGATCGCATTCTGTGGTTTTACCTCAAGATGTGGCAATTCTGGCAATCGACTTGCAGGTGAACGATGCACCTCCAAAACGACATGCTCCAATTCCAAAGAAAAAGAATCCGACAAACACCAATGGGCCCCGTAAGCCATATCGAACATATTTTTCCAAGGGGGGAATTGAAATAAGGGTGAGTAGGATAACACTTGTTATCAACTAGGATAGTGATAGTAAAATCTAATAATATTCGATTTCATAAATACAGGTTGGTAAACGAGCTGAAGACAACGACCAACTATCGACAAATCCGGAACATCGAGACGGAAATGACTGGTGGATGCACGCATCAGGTTGTCCTGGAAGTCATGTCGTAATTCGGAGCCACAATAATTTAGACGATGAAGTTATAAAAGATGCCGCCGCCTTGGCAGCGCGTCAGTCCAAATGTACAGGTAACATCATCAAAGTATCCTTGACCAAGTGTAGAGATGTAACTAAACCTAGAGGAGCCAAGCCCGGATTAGTGCAGCTGCATGGTCCAGTGAGGACGGTTGTGGTTAACATGAGAGAAGCTCAATCTAGATTAGAAAGGTTGGATGAAAGCGTACAAATATAAAGCTATTTTGACCCACACTCGTGTTAGACACGATGTTAAGTGGTCTCTACTATGCTTATTCTTGGTATTCACAATTTTGCATGATATCAACTCATCTGGATCGTTGTACGATGCCATGAAATTATATCGGAAAATTAAAAGGCCATCTTTACTAGTTTGAACCGAGTCAGAGTTTTTTGGCTTTGCGCAATTGTTCGAGAAGAAACAATGCACTATTGACAACAACAAAGTTACTCTTTTTAGAAGTGTAATTTGAATGCCCTTCATGATCGTCGACAAAGGCACTCACCCTATTGCTTTGGTATCACAGCACACTTTCCAAACATCTTCCATCTTGACTATACGCAAGGTGATGATTTCACCGTGATCTCTCAGACCACCTAGCCTGCCTTGCATATTCGAAATTTCTTCTTGTGTGAGCTCAAATTGACAATACAAGAGTCGAATGTATTCATCGCAGCCACCCGGCGATGGACATATCCCACGGAATCCGGTATCCTTATAGGCAAGCTCGGTAAGATCTGTAAAGTTGGATTCTTGTACTGTCAACCCACATTCCTCTGATAATTCGGAAGCGGCAACCCCTGTAAAAGTTCCTGAGTCATCCAACATCCCTGCAGGTAACTCCAGCATAGCCACCTCTCCCACTGGTATTCTTGGTTGCTGCACCAAGACGCAATATTCATTGCCGGTATCTTTACACAATAGAGAAACGAGCACGCCAACTCCCATACCCCGAAGAAAACATATACCTGGGACGCGTTTATCATTTATTGTGACATCAGCCTTTAATTTGACAAAACCCACTCTATAACCAAGCCAAAATCAGTCATGTCAGCTTGGACGTCCTCTTTGCAAAACTACGGTAGGGCAAGCCTCAAATTGTGTGCTCACCGTGTTCCAAACATGTCGATACTCTGAATGTCTAAAGAATTTAACTTGACCGCACTTTCATCATTTTGTTGTATTATTCTCTCCATATTACTAACCCATTCTAAAAATGGCCGTGAACATAGAGCCGCTTTCAGATCATTTTGACTCAAAGAAGAATTGCTGCAGTAAACCAATACTTTTTTTCCGCAAAGTTCGACATTCATTATTCATGAAAACGAAAGTTTATCTTGAAAGCATATGTTGTCTTGGGATTGACTTTAACCAAATCTACAAGGATTATTCTTTAATAAGATTTTTGTGAAGGATCTGTTCATCGAACAGTATGTAGTATTTATAGTGAGTTTTGTACGAGACGAGATCATTACGTAGAAAGATGCGAAACTTGTTAAGTAGTCACGATGGCAGATAAACAATTTACAACATTTTAATAAAGGAGGTTCAAGGTCTACTATAAACAATTTACAAACAGTTTAAGTAAAGGAGGTTCAAG
>Ga0075154_10001481_pt1 | contig 16729 bp, 17 predicted proteins | sample JI71714BDNA_FD_70965 | JGI IMG/M metagenome (GOLD analysis project Ga0075154, IMG submission 70965) | Wastewater effluent complex algal communities from Wisconsin, to seasonally profile nutrient transformation and Carbon sequestration -... | ecosystem: Engineered > WWTP > Effluent > Algae...
CCTTGCACGGAGATAATCTGTCGCAGCCGTGTCGCCGCCGCGCAGGATGGCGAGGGCGTCCTCGAAGGTGATCGAGCGCACGGCGTCGGTGACCAGCTTGCTTGCCTGGGGCATGGCGGCCTCGGCGGCGCGGTTTACCCGCATCTGCAGATCGTCCAGCGGCGCGGCGAGGCCTATCGGCTTCAGGCGTTTCTGTGCGTCGCCAAGTATGCCCGGCAGGGGGATGCGCACCGCGCTATCGCCCCAGAAGCCATCCTTGGCGGAGAGCTTGCCGGTGGCGTAGGCGCCAGCCTTGGTCAGCGCTTCGCGCAGCCCGGTCGCGACGTCAGTCGAGGATAGCGAGGAGGATTTTGCGCCCTGCCCCAGTATGCCGCCGATGATCTTGCCGAGGTCCTGCGCCGAGGCGGCATTGGCGGCGAACACGGCCCCGGTCAGGGCTATGGCGGCGGCAATGCATGCTGCGGCGCGAATGCGCATCAGACCTCCCGGATACCGATCCCCCGAACGTCGCGCGATAGGACAACCAAAGCGGCCCTACGTCAAACAGCGAGGTCAGGCGGTCGACAGAAGACAGTCGCGCTGGCGAAAGGTCTTGGTTAGGCTGGCCGCCAAGAGGGACATGCCACATGACAATCAGCTCAACCTGCTTTGACGTTTCGATTACGGACCGGGTGGCCCACATCCGCTTCAACCGGCCCGCCGAGTTCAACAGCTTTACCCCGCAGGTGTGGGATGACCTTCCCGCCATCGTGCGCGAGATCGACCGGCAGGCGCAGGCGCGCGTGATCGTGGTGTCATCGACCGGCAAGCATTTCACGGCGGGGATGGACCTCGCCGTGTTCACGCAGGCCGACGGGATCACCAACGGGGCGTCGCGCGATCCGCACCTGCGGGCCGAGCGGTTCCGGCATGATCTGACGCGGCTGCAGAATGCATTCACCTGCCTCGACCAGGCGCGCATTCCCGTCATCGTCTGCGTCCAGGGCGGCTGCATCGGCGCGGGCGTCGACATGATCTCCGCCTGCGATATCCGCTTTGCGACGAAGGATGCGTTCTTCTGCATCGCCGAGATCAATATCGGCATGACGGCGGATGTGGGCACTTTCCCGCGCCTCTGCCGCCTGCTGCCAGAGGGATGGGTGCGGCAGATCTCATACACGGGCGAGCGCCTGCCCGCGCCGCGCGCGCGGGAGCTTGGTCTCGTCAACGAGGTGTTCGACACGCAGGAGGCTATGCTGGATCACGCGATGGGGATCGCGCGTGAAATTGCGTCGAAGAGCCCGCTGGCGGTGACCGGCTCCAAGGCGATGATCAACTATGCGCGCGACCATACGATCGCGGACGGGCTGGATTATATCGGCGTGTGGAATGCGGCGATGCTGTCCGGCGCGCACATGGCCGAGGCGTTCAAGGCCAAGGCGCAGAAGCGCGATGCGGACTATCCGGACCTGCTGCCGCTGAAGGAGAAGGGTGTTTAGGCTGTTGCTACACCTCGCTCAATCGCGCCTCGTCCTTCGACAGGCTCAGGATGAGGCGCTCAGGCAACCATCGTGCATTGCAGGACAAGACACGACCGCCCGACAGGCCTCATCCTGAGCCTGTCGAAGGACGAGGCCGTGCTCACCGGCCTATCTGTCGGCGGCGCTCAGCGCGCGCTGAACAACCCCTGCGCCGAGAACACCAGCCGCTCGCCTGATCGTGCTTCGACCGACACGAAGACGATGGAGCGGGCGCGCTTGTCGACACGGGCGATCAGGTCCACAGGCGCGTCGGTCAGCGGATGCGAGGCGACGTCGAGCGCGAGGGAGGTCATCCGGAAATCAGGCCCGGCCGCCTCGGCCAGCACGGCAATCGCCACGGCCGAGCACAGCTCAGCGACAGGGGCGCCCGGACCGCCAAGATCGGCGGGGGCGAGTTGGCGGACGCGGGCGTGGGCCAGTTCTGTCATTTGCCTTGCCTAACCCGGATGGGAGCGCCCTGAAAGCAGGGCCGTTAAGCTTTGCTAACTGCGCATTAACGCCTGCGGCCTTAGCCCTGCGAACATGACCAGCCTGCGATTCCCCCTGATGTTGGGTGTCGCGCTCGCATTCGGCGCAGCGGCGGCGCATGCGCAATCTGCGCCGGGCGGCCCCACCGCCGCGGCGCCCATCCCGCAAACGAAGGTCGAGGATATCGAAGTCGCGCAGGCTGGCGATACTGTCTCCATCCTCGTAAAGCTTTCGGGCCAGCCCACGGCTGCTTCGGCTGTTGTCGCGGGCGACCAGCTGAAACTCGAGATCGACGGGATCAACCTCTTCGCACTCAACCTGTCGCCCCCGGCCGGGTCGCTGGTGAGAAGCGTGACGGCGGCCAAGGGCGAGATCGTTCTGGGCGGCGTCGCGCTGAGTGCGCCGGATGTGGTGATCTATCGGCATGCGGTGCTGGTGAAGGCGCGGCTGGCCGAGCCGGCGGATATTCATGGCGCGTCGCTGATGACGGGCGCGGCGCCGCTGGTGGTTGCTCCCGCTCCGTTGCCTGTAGCGACGAAACCGATCCCGGTTGCGCCGGCTCAGCCGAAGGCAATTCCGGTTGCTGCCGCTCCGTTCGTTCCTGCACCAGCGCCAGCCGCTGCGCACGCACCGATGCCTGAACCAGTCGTGACGGCTGAACCAATTTCACCGGCGCCGCAGCCTGCGCCGGATCATCCGCCCGAGACGCACAAGACTGACGATGTGCTGCAGTCTTCGCCTGCGCCAGCTGTGGCCGTTGCCGGGCCTGTGGCGACGCTGGCGGGCATCGACGCGGCGCGCTGCACGGCGGCGACGGATGAGCTTGCGAAGGACAGCTGGGCGCTGGGCGCCATGGGCGATGTTGCGCTGTGCCTGATCGATGCGGGCAAGCCGGATGAAGCGCGTGCGCGGCTGGACCAGCTGGGCGCGATCACACCGGGGGACTGGCGCGTGTCGCTCGGCCGCGCGCTCATGGAGAGCGATGCCGCGATCGCGAATGGGTTGTTCCTGACGGCATCGCTCGGCGCGCCAAATGACGCCGTGCGGTCGGCCATTGTGACGCGCATCAAGCCGGAAGTGATTGCTGCACGTGCGCCAGAACCGGCGCATGCGCCGTCAGCTGAACCTGACCTGCAAATCCCCCTGCCGAAATAGGTCGCGCGAGCGTTCGTCTTCGAACCGCTCGCAGCATCTTCCAGATTTTGTGAGAAGGTGTCTTCCCGGCGCAGCAGCCTTGGGGGGTCGGGGGGACGGATAAGGCCGCCAGCACCGGGAAGATCGGGGGAATAACGCCAGGGCGTCGTTCCCGTTCCCAAGAGATGGAAACTTTTTTCGGAAATTGAAGAGGGGGATCTGCCCTGCGCCATCGCGCCACACAGCCCCCGGAAATTCGAAAAAATATCAAAGCGCAAAAAGCAAACGGGCGACCCGAAGGCCGCCCGCCCAGTTCAAAACTCTACTATTTTTTAGGCTACGCTACGCACTGCACTCTTGTGGACGTTCAGTGCGCCGAAGATGTCGCCGAGATGGCCGACGCCTTTCACACCGAACGTGGATTCCGCATACGAGCCGATGGCCGGGAACAGCAGGCCGACTTCCTGCGTGCCGAGCCCTGCGCGATGTAGGTCGCGGATGACCTGCTCGGCCACGGCCTGGCGGCCGCCGGGCGTGCGTTCAATCAGGCGCGCGATAACACCGGTGGCGGCGCCGATCTCTGCGCCCATCTGGGCCGCGAGCGTGCGGGCGCCGGGAGCTCTTTCGAAAACTTCATCAGCGAGGGGAGCGCCCTGCCGGTCTGCGGCATTGAGCACGATCCCAAGCGCAGCCTCTGCGCTCTTGAGCGAAAGTCCTGTCGCTTTGGACACGTGCTTTATGAACGCATTCAGCATTCGGACTCCGCAATCAACCACTGGGCGGCAATGTCGCCGCTTAAGGTTGCCGGGGTCTTAAGCGTCGTGAGTTCCAGTTGGGTTGCAGCCGCCATAGAGCGCGACAGGGTGTCCACCGAGCTTTGCCCAGAGCTGGTCGCCATGGGAGAAATGCCACCACTCGGTGGGGTTGTTGGCGAAGCCCGCCTCGCTCATCAGCCAGTAGAGAAGCCGCCGGTTGGCCTGCGCTTCGGCGTCGGACATTGAGATGATCGGCTTGCGCTCGAACGCATCGGTCCACGCGTCTTCCGTCACATCATCGAACATGCCGCCCATGAAGAGGGGCTGGCGCGTGTCGCTGAAGATCAGCGTGAGATCGACGGCGCCGCCGGTTGAATGGGGCGATGGCGAGCCTGCGCCGGCGCTGGGCGCGGCCCAGTAGTGCTCCACCTCTTCGACAAGCGCCTGCCCTTCCAACTCTGGCTTGCGCGCCTTCAGCCAGCGCGGAAACCACTCGTCGTGGAAATAGCGCTGCACGGCCTGGGGTCGCCACGCGTCGAACAGGAACAGCTCCATGCCCAGAGGGGCGAGGCGTGCGTTCACGTCCTTGAGCTTCGCGGCAATGGACTGGCGCAGGTAGAGCTCAGGGATCGAGCCGGGGACGGAGACGTAATAGGGTGGGTTGTGTGGCGTGAAGTAGTGGTTGGCCCCCGCGACACCGAGAGAGCGGGCATCAAGGCAGCTCTCATTCGCCAGCACGCCGGCGGCATGGATGACGACGCTCGTACGATAGCCGGCCTTGCGCGCGTTGGCCTCCGCGGACTGCGGGACGGGTTTGAGCTTGAGGGCGGATAGGTCGAGACTCATGGGCGCAGTGTAGGCGTTGGGCCCGGCTTGTCATCTCGCCTTCGGAACTTGGCGCCATTGCCCCGCGTTTTGTGCCTGATGAGCAATCGGCATGACGTGGCCACGCCAACCTCCATCCGGTTGAAGGACTGGCGCGCCATCCTTGTGCGCGTTTTCTGGCGGGTGCTGCGCGACAATGTCGGCCTGCTGTCCGCCGGCATCGCCTTCTATGCCTTCCTCTCGGTGTTTCCAGCGATTGCCGCATCCCTGATGATATGGGGGCTGTTCACCAACATAGCCGACCTTGGGCCGCAGCTTGGCGCTGTGCGGGAGGTTGCTCCCGACGCATTCGATCTGGTGGCCGACCAGATGGTGGTGATCGCGACGCAGGACGACGGCAACCTCTCCTTCGGCGTGCTGATCTCGTCCGTGCTTGCGCTGTGGGGCGCATCGGGCGCCGTTGCTGCGCTGATCCAGGCGATGAACATGGCCTATCACGAGCAGGAGAAGCGCAACTTCCTGCATCTGAACCTGCTGACGCTGGGCTTCACCTTCTGCGGCATCCTGTTTGTCGGGCTTTCCATCGCCGCCATCGCCGCCGTGCCGCCTATCCTGAAAGCGCTGTCGCTCGGCTCGTTTGTCGAAGCGGCGGTCAATCTGATGCGATGGCTGTTGATCATCGCGCTGTTCATGGCTGCGTGCGCCGCCATCTATCGCGTGGCGCCTTCGCGCACGAGTGCACGCTGGCGGTGGATCGTGCCGGGCGCAGTTGCCGCGGGCGTTGTTTGGATGCTCGCGTCGATCGCCTTCTCGGCCTACCTTGAGAACTTCAACGCTTACAACGCCACGTTCGGATCGCTCGGCGCGGTCGCGGCCCTGTTGATGTGGTTCTGGCTTTCGGCGTACGCCATCTGTCTCGGCGCAGAGCTCAATGCACAGCTCGAACTGTTCACGACGGTCGATACGACAGTGGAGACGCCTACTCGACCCGGCCAGCGGGGCGCCTATGTGGCGGATCATGTCGAGGCGCCGGAATCGCCTCCGCCTGAAGCAGGGACAGAGGCGACGCCTGTGCCAAAGGCTGCCCCGGCAACCAGCGAATCTTAAAAGACAGTCACGCGGGGAACGACTTCAGCTTCCATGCCTTCCGTAGCCACAGTCATCCTGTCTGTCCGGAAGGTTCCACGATGAAACGCATTCTCGCCTCAGCCGCGCTCGCCGCTATCCTTTCCGCGCCCGCGTTCGCTCAACAGCCGCCGACCGACACCGTGCCCTCATCGTCCGTCACGGCGGAAGGCAGCGTGAGAGTCGAAGGCGTAGCGCCCGACAAGGTTCTGGGCGCGATCGACACGAAGGCGCTGGTCGACGGCGCTAAAGCACCGGACGCCGAGCCGCCTGCAGCGAAGACGCAGGTGACCGTCGAGACCAAGGTCGACGAGACATCCACCGCCACCATCGAGACCAAGACCGAAGTGATCGAGCCGGTCTCGGATCGCCCCACCCTCGACCCCAGCAATCCGATCGCGCCGGAAGTGAAGGCGGTCGTCGACGGCAAGGCGCGCTATTCGACCGACGATCTGGCCCAGGCCCAACTGGCGGCCGTGCTTGCCACGCCCGCCAGCATCCCGACCACGGTGATCACGACGACGACCACCACGCCGAAGGCCGACCGGTAGTTTTTCGCACTCACGGCAAAGACGATTGTCCCCCGACGGCCCACGCCTGTTGGGGGACATTCTGTTGCATTTCTCCGCATTCTGGCGCTTAAGGTAGCCGCCAGAATCTACTGAAAACGCGGTACGGAGAAATAAACATGCGTGAGGCGGTAATCGTTTCAACGGCCCGGACGGGTCTCGCCAAGTCAGTTCGCGGCGGGTTCAACATGACCCACGGCGCAGCCCTCGGCGGCCACGCCATCAAGCACGCCGTCGAGCGCGCCAAGCTGGACCCCAAGGAAGTCGAGGACGTCTATCTCGGCTGCGCCAACCCTGAAGGCGCGACCGGCGGCAACATCGCTCGCCAGGCAGCCCTGTGGGCCGACATGCCGGTTTCGGTGGCCGGCGGCACGATCAACCGCTTCTGCTCTTCGGGCCTCAACGCGATCGCGCTGGCCGCCCACCAGATCCACGACGGCGCCGACATCATGGTTGGTGGCGGCGTTGAATCGATCTCGCTGGTCCAGTTCGCCCCGCCGCGTCCGCTGGCCGCAGACGGCCGCAACCGCGCCGTCGACGAAAAGCTGATGGCCAAGATCCCGGCGATCTACATGTCGATGATCGAGACGGCCGAAATCGTCGCTGAGCGTTACGGCGTGTCGCGCGAGAAGCAGGACGAGTACGCCCTGCAGTCGCAGCAGCGCACCGCCGCCGCCCAGGCCGCTGGCAAGTACAAGGACGAGATCGTCCCGATGAAGACCAAGATGGCCGTCACCAACAAGGAGACGGGCGTCGTCACGATGGAAGACGCGGAAGTCACGCGCGACGATTGCAATCGCCCGCAGACGACGCTGGCCGACCTGCAGAAGCTCGCCCCGGTGTTCAAGGGCGGCCAGAAGATCCAGGAAGGCAAATACGTCACCGCCGGCAACGCTTCGCAGTTCTCGGACGGCGGCGCAGCGCTCGTGCTGATGGAAGCCAAGGAAGCCGCCAAGCGCGGCCTCTCGCCGCTCGGCGCGTTCCGCGGCTTTGCGGTTGCCGGTTGCGAGCCGGACGAAATGGGTATCGGACCGATCTACGCGGTGCCTCGCCTGCTCGCCCGTCACGGCCTCAAGGTCTCCGACATCGACCTGTGGGAGCTCAACGAGGCGTTCGCCTCGCAGTGCCTCTATTCCCGTGACTTCCTCGGCATCGATCCGGAGAAGTACAACGTCAACGGCGGCTCGATCTCGATCGGCCACCCCTATGGCGTCACCGGCGCACGCTGCGCCGGCCACCTGCTGCTGGAAGGCAAGCGTCGCAAGGCCAAGTATGGCGTCGTGACGATGTGCATCGGCGGCGGTCAGGGCGCAGCCGGCCTGTTCGAGATTTTTAACTGATACTCTGACATACTAACGAGCGAACGCCTCTCCCACTTCGGGGGAGGCGTTTGTGTTTCAGGGGGCAACTTTGAACAACCTGAGCTTCATTGACTTTCCGCGTTTGTATGGCGCGCCGCTTTTGGAGCCGGAGCAAGCTAAGCCGCTGCTCAAGTGGCCCGACATTCAGTGGAGGCCCCAAAAATCCGCGTACGAAACCGCTCATGCTTGGATCAAGGCGGGTAAGGTCTCTGGAGGCGGAATACCCGCTCCCGCGAGGGCCGTACTCGATCAAGCGCAAGAGTGGAAAAATGCGAAAGTTGTGATCGGACTGTTCGAACACGCCACCGCGCTGGATACCCAAATCGGCCCTTCGAATACTGATATCCTTGTCGTGTGCGACATCGCGAGCGGGCTGGGCGCTATGGCGGTAGAGGGAAAGGCCGGCGAGGATTTTGACAAGCTGGTCAAGACTTACCGTTTGCAGTCACCTGGCAAAGCAGCGCGATTCAGATGGGCTTGTGAACAGTTCGGAATTCAACCCGACGATTGCGGCGACTTGCGGTGGCAACTTTTCCACCGAACATTGTCAGCGGCGATTGAGGCGAAGCGTTTCAAGTCCTCTCAAGCCGTCATGCTCGTGCATGACTTCAGCGGAGCAGATTCTCATTTCGACGATTACGCAGCCTTTGCGGCAGCGATTGGCTATGTGGACATCGCGCCCGGCAAGATCACGGCTGCCCGATGCCTCCATGGGGTCAGCCTGCGGCTTGGCTGGGTGAGCGATAAGCCTGCGCCCTACCCAGCCCCCAATTCCACCACACGATAGAACTCCTGGTCCCAGAACAGGTAGAGCAGCCAGTCGGGGAAGCCGTAGGCGGCTTGGACGTAGTTCTCCTGCGAGGCGTGGATTTTCCAGCCGCGGAGTTTGGCGCTGGTGTTGCCCGGCATGGCGTGGGTGGCTTCGGGCTGGTTGTCGGCGACGAACTTGCCGGTCTCGCCGCCGAAGGTACGCAGGCCGTTGGGCGGGGTGATGACGTAGGCGATCCAGCGCGGGCCCTTGTAGCCTGTTGCGGCGGCAAGGCTTGCGCGCACTTGCTTCACCGCCGTCTCCGTGGCGAGGCCCATGCGCATGTGGTCTTTATGGCCGGTGGCGCCGCTGGCCGGCCAGAACGTCACGACCAGTTCGGGCTCTATGGCGATGATCTTGGCGGCGATGCGCGCGACGAGTTCGTCCATCGGCACGTCTGGCACGCCGCCGTCGGCATAGTCCCACACTTCCTGGTCGTCGATGCCGAGCGCGAAGCCGTTCTTCAGCGCTTCGGCCTTGCGCACGATGCCGAGATCGGACTGCCGGGCTACCGTGGGGACCTGATGACCCGCCTCGCCTTTCGTGCCGGTGACGAGGGAGGTAAAGGCGTCGTCCTGTTCGTTGGCGTAGGAGAAGAAGCCGGTGACGAGCTGCTCGTCATCGGGATGGGCGAAGACGCCCAGCACGCGTTTGGCGCCGATCTCGCCCACGACGGAGGCGACCGATTTTGCTTCTGGCGCCGAGAAGTAGGAGCGCATGTAAAGCACCGAGCCCACCAGCACGATGGCGACGACGCCCAGCACGATGCCTGCGATGATCGCGATGCGTTTCAGCATGTCCGGTCCCTGCCCCTCGTTGCTGGCGCGAGCCTAAGGCCCTTCGTGTGCTGATGGCCAGCGCTGACCTAGAGGCAGTCATTGCAGCTATGACGGCGCAGCGCGCATTCCTCGCCACGTATCCGCCGGATTCCGGATCGAGCGTTACGGCATTGGGAGATCGAACATGCGCGGATTGATCACTGCCTCTGCCTTCCTGGCCCTCGCGGCCTGCGGCGAGCGACAAGCCACCTCGTCCGCACAGACTGCCCCCGATGCACCCGCACCGCCGGCAGCCGCAGCACCAGCGGCCGCCGTCGATGGCTGGGAGACCGATCCGTCGGCGTACGCGCTGATCGGATCCACGCTGCCGGCAATCACGGGCGAGAAGATGTATGGCGAGGCGTTCTCATCAGAGTCGCTGCGCAATCGCTGGACGATCCTCGGCGCATGGCCCGCGGGCGAGACTCGTTCGGAAGAAGCGACGTTTGCCACTGCGCTCGCCTCCGCCGTCGACCAGGATCCCGACCTCGACCTGCTGATCATCCATCAGGCTGCCGAAGCGACGGGCCCCGGCAATCCGGTATGGCCGCGCGCGACGGTCGATGGAGCAGCGCTCGCCGCGCTGAAGCTTCCGGCGACGCCCACCTACCTGCTGATCGGACCCGATCTCACCATCGAAGGCTATCGCGGCGCGCTGTCCGCATCGCCCGAAGACGGCATCAAGCCGGTCATCTGGGGCATATCGGAAATCCGCAAGCAGGTGGCGGCGCCCGGCTGATCGATCAGCGGCCGAGCGCGTAGGGCCCGCCCTTCTCGATGGCGCGCTTCCAGGCGGGGCGTTCGTGCATGCGATCCAGCCATGCGTTGAAGGCGGGATAGGACGGCAGCGACTGCTGCGCCCGCGCGACTTCGGCGACGAAGCTCATCTGCACGTCGGCGCCGGTCAGGCTGTCGCCGACGAAGAAGGTGCGATTCTTCAGGTGGCCGTCGATGAAGCCGAGGTGGTTGGCGATCTCGCTTTGAATACGCGGATGGAGTGGCGCGCCAGCCTCTTTCAGGCGGCCCACATACATGTGCAGCATCAGGGGCAGCATGGCCGAACCTTCGCCGTAGTGAAGCCACTGCACGTATTCGTCGCAATCCGTCGATTCCGGCGCTGGCTGCATCCGGCCATCGCCCTTGTGGCGGATGATATAGTCGATGATAGCGCCGGTCTCGATGATGGTTCTGGGTCCATCGGTGATCATCGGGCTCTTGCCGAGCGCGTTCACGGCCTTGAGCTCCGGCGGGGCGAGGCGCGTCTGCGCATCGCGCTGGTAGACCTTAAGCTCATAGGGGACGCCCAACTCCTCAAGCAGCCAGAGAATGCGCTGCGAGCGTGACTCGTTGAGGTGGTGAACTGTGAGCATGGCGTTTCCTTTGTCCCGGCTCACACATGATCAGGCATTCGCTCGCGTATCAACGCCCGGCTCACCGGTTCAAATGCAAAGATCCCCGCCCGCCGGTTAGGGGCCGGGGACGAGGCTCTTTCGGCATTTCGCCGTGCCGCTCAAGAGAACGGCTTTTCAAGATACGGCCGTTGAAGGCCGACTTCTGGGTTTCTGATTGTGATTAGCTGACGACCCGATGCGCCCTGGCCAGGTACGCTTGCCATCAGGCCGGGGCTCCGCCTTCCGGTGGAGCCCGGGTTGCTAAGCAGGTGGAGCCTCCATGTGCGTTCTCCGTGACTGTTTCCACGTGTCCGCGCGTCCAGCGCTTCGACCTGTCCGTTTCAACTGCAACCGATGGACCGATGGTTCATCGACGATGCCGCCGAAACGCGGGAGCTGCTCAGGCTTGCGAACGAGATGAAGGTACGCCTGTGAGCCTGCGGGTCAACGCAATGCGCCAGTTTGCGTGATCACATTCTGCGACATGCGAGGTTCCACGCGCGGCACGCAAAGTTGGACCGCGTCCCTTGCATGGGCATGCGCAGGGCCTTATGTGAGCGTTCACTCACATCGATAGCTCCCGCGAGGATTTCATGATCAGGCGCACTATTGGCGACAGCCCACCTCTCAACGCAATCGGCCTTGGCTGCATGGGCATGGCGGCGTTCTACGGACAGCCGATGGAAGAGACGGACGCGGTCAATCTGCTTCACTCGGCCGTCGATCTCGGTGTCGATCATTTCGACACGGCCGAGATGTATGGCATGGGCCTAAACGAACGCCAGCTTGGTGCAGCGTTTCACGATCGGCGCGAGAAGGTTTTCATCGCCACCAAGTTCGGGCCGAAATACAATCTGCAGACTGGCGAGCGACGCGTCGATGGATCGCCGGAGAACGCCAAGCGCGCGCTTGAACAGTCGCTCAGCTTCCTCAAGACCGATCATGTCGATCTCTGGTATCTGCATCGCCGTGATTTCTCGCGCCCGATCGAAGAGACCGTCGGCGCGATGGCCGAGGCGGTGAAGGAAGGCAAAGTTCGCAATATCGGGCTTTCCGAAGTAACAGCGGAAACACTGCGCGCGGCGCACAAGGTTCACCCCATCGCGGCGCTGCAATCGGAATTCTCGATCTTCACACGCTTCGTGGAGAGCGACGGCATTCTCGATGCCTGCAAGGAACTCGGCACGACGCTGGTGGCGTATTCACCGCTTGGACGCGGGATGCTGGCGGGATGGTCGAAGGACTGGAAAGCGGATGGGTTCGACTTCCGCGCTATGATGGCGCCCCGCTTCTCCGGCGATGCGCTGGAGAACAATCTCAAGCTGGTCGAGGAGATCGCAAGCGTCGCCACGAGTCTCGACGCAACCGCCGGACAGGTGGCGCTCGCCTGGGTGCTGCAACGGGCCGACAACATCGTGGCGATCCCCGGCACCACAAAGCTCGCCAACCTCAAGCAGAACCTTGGCGCTGCCGATGTGAAGCTGACACCCGCCGCCATTGCGCGCCTCGACGCCCTCGCGGCGAAGGTGAAGGGCGAGCGTTATGACGAGGCGGGGCTCAAGGGGGTCAATGGCTGACGCCCGAGACAAACGCACACCAAGTTGAACGGATGGTTTGTGCGGCGCCCTGTTGAAATCCAGATAACTCAGGCGCTCGCTGCAGTGCAGCATTCGTTTCGAATAAGCGGTATGTGAAAACTCTTGGCATCGCGCCAAGCTCGGGCATAGTCGCCGCAACGGGGCCCACGAGAGGCGCCGGCGGGAGAACGGAAGCCCATGACGAGCGCAACTCCGGCTGCGGCCGGCTCGACTTCCCCGTTGTCCTCCCCAATGCCGGTATCCTACCGGCGCTACGCTCTCGGCCTCATGGTGGCGATCTACACGGTTAACTTCCTTGACCGTCAGATCGTCACCATCCTCATCCCCGACATCAAAGCCGACCTGAAACTGTCCGACAGCGAAGTCGGCGCGATGGCCGGGCTGTGGTTCGCCATCCTCTACACGACACTGGGCATCCCGATCGCGCGCTATGCCGACCGCGGCGACCGGCCATGGATCATGACCGCCTCGCTCGCGGTGTGGAGCGGGTTCACCGTTCTGGCGGGCTTCGCGCAGAACTTCCTCATGCTGGCGATCAGCCGCGCGGGTGTCGGTGTTGGCGAGGCGGGCTGCACGCCGACGGCGCATTCGCTGCTGACGGACTACTTCCCGAAGGAGTCACGCGCGCGGGCGCTGGCGATCTATTCGATGGGCATCTCCATCGGCTCGCTGCTGGGCATGGCGCTGGGCGGGATCATCGCTGCGAACTGGGGCTGGCGAACGGCGTTCTTTGTCGCGGGTGCGCCGGGACTTATCCTGGCTGCGCTATCGGCGATGACCCTGCTGGAGCCGCGTCGGGCATCGAACCTGATTGCAGCCGAGGCGGCGGCGCGGGCCGCGACCTACATACCGACGCGGACGGCGCTCAAGGTTCTATCGAACAAGCCGACCTTCTGGTTCTTCGCTTTTGGCGCGGCGTTCGCGGCGACGGTTTCGTACTCGCACTCCTTCTTCCTCGCTGGATACTTCACTTACACCCAGCCACAGGGCCTGGCGGACGCTGCTGCCTTCTACGGCATCGGCGGCAACAATGCCGGCACGTCCTATCTTGGCATCGGGCTTGGCTTTGCGGCGGGCATTGGCGGCGTTATCGGGTCGTGGCTGGGCGGCTGGTGGTGCGACAAGTTTGGCGCGAAGGACCTGCGCCAATTCGTGACCCTGCCGTTGATCTTCCCGTTCATCGGCCTCCCCGTGTTCTGGTACGTCGCGCAGATGGACGACATGGTGATGGCGATGATCCTGATGATCATCCCGAACATCGGCGTCGCGATCTGGTATGGCCCTGTCTATGGCGGCGTGCCCGGGCTTGTGCCGCCTGCGATGCGCGCGACGGCGTCGGCCATCCTGCTGTTCGTGGTGAACATCGTAGGTCTAGGCGCGGGCCCGACACTATTCGGCATCACCAGCGACGCGTTCGCCAACTGGCACCTTGCGCAGACGGGGACCGATCTCACCGTGACTGCGTGCAAGGCCGTGGCGCATGACAGCCCGCTGTTCGCGACCTGCTTCTCGAACCAGATCGAGGGACTGCGCAATGCGATCTACTGGTCGACGGCCGTGCACATTCTAAGCTTCATCAGCTTCGCGCTTGTGATCTTCACGATCCGCCGCGACATGGAGAGCTAGGGTTACGGCGAAGGCTGCTCGCCTTCAGGGCCGGATTCCGTGCGGCCGCGCAGCTCGGGCTTGCTGCCGCCGGTCACCGACGCGACGCAGGCGTTGAATTCCTTCTGCAGCAGCGCCCATGTTTCGGCAGGCCTGTTCGCCTGCCCGCCCGCTGAATAGCCGGTCAGCTCAGCGCAGGCGCGCTCGGCCTCCACAACCTCTGCTGTGATCTCGCGCGCGGGTTGAGGCGCAGCCGCCTGCCCCGCCTCGTCGCACGCGGCCAGCGACGCGAGCATTGCCATGGCCAAGACTGCGCGCATCGGCGCCCCTTCCATCGAAACCTTCGGTCCAGCTAACGCCGCACTCGTCAATTGAACGTCAATGCGCCCCTCAATGACCCCGGAACAGGGCTTGATTGCAAATGCAACAAAGATCACATTGAGCGTATGTTGCCAGCCATCTTCGTCTCGCATGGATCGCCAATGCTCGCCCTGGAAGACGCGCCCGCGCGCGACTTCCTGAAGGCGCTGCCGGGCCTTTTGCCGGAGCGGCCCAAGGCCATCCTGGTGATCTCAGCGCACTGGGAGCGGCTGCGCCCCGCGCTGAACGCGCCCGAGCGGACCGAGACGATCCACGATTTCGGCGGCTTTCCGCCCGCCCTGTTCCAGCTGACCTACCCCGCCCCGCCCTCCGCCAGCCTGGCGCGGCGCGCGGCTGAACTGCTGGCGGCGGCGGGCCTTCCGGCGGACATCGACACACGGCGCGGCCTCGACCATGGCGCATGGGTGCCCCTGATCGTGTCGTGGCCGAACGCGGATATTCCGGTAGTTCAGCTTTCAGTGCAGACGCGGCTGGGGCCGGAGCATCATGTGCGGCTCGGCGAAGCGCTGCGGCCGCTGCGTGAGGAAGGTGTTCTGATCCTCGGCTCGGGCAGTTTCACGCATGACCTGTCGAGCTTTCGCTCATCCGGCGGGCGCATCGATGCGCCCGAGCAGGCCTGGGTGCATGTCTTTGCCGAGTGGATGTCCAGCGCGCTTAAGGAATGCCGCACGGACGACCTGATCCACTACCGCACGCGCGCGCCGGAAGCCGTCCACAACCATCCGACCGAGGAGCATCTGCTGCCGCTCTACGTGGCGCTGGGAGCCGGCAGCGGCTCCATCACGCAGCTGCACACAAGCACGACTTACGGAATCCTGCGGATGGATGCGTTCGCATTCGGGTGAACACTGCGGGGACGCCCTGTTTTTGCGGACGAGTCTGCGCTAACTGGTGGGAAAATGGCCGAATGGCCAGGAAGGAAACCCAGGCAGCCCACATGACCACAATCGCATCACCCAACCCGCTCCGCATTCTCCGCCGCGCAGCCGCCGCAACTCTCGCCGCCGGCATGGCGCTTTTCTCAGCCGCGTGCGCGAACATGAGCGAGATCGTCGCCCCGACGCCGCCCGCCATCGGCCTTTACGAGCTGCGTATCTACACACCCTCGCCCGGCAAGGCCGAGGCGCTGGACGCCCGCTTCCGTAATCACACTATCGGCCTGTTCAGGAAGCACGGCATGGAGCCGATCGGCTTCTGGCACGCCGTGACGCCGGCGGGACAACCCAAGGACGAACGTCTGTTCTACCTGATGGGCTACAAGGACCGCGCGGCGCGTGACGCGTCGTGGTCCGCATTCGCGCAGGATCCGGAATGGCGGCAGGTCTACGCCGACAGCCAGAAGGATGGCTCGCTGACGACGCAGGGCGGCATCGAGAACATCTTCCTCAACCCGACCGACTACTCGCCCAAGCTGAACCAGCAATCCTCAGCCACGCCGCGTCACTGGGAGCTGCGGACCTACACGGCGAACCCGGGCAAGCTGGAGAACGTCCACAACCGTTTCCGCAACCACACGATGAGCATCTTCTCGCGCCTGGGAATGACCAACTTCCTCTACTTCCGCCCGGTCGCCGACCAGCCCGCGCAAACGGACAAGATGGTCTACATCATGGCCTATCCGAGCTCTGCCGCTCGCACGACGATGTGGCAGGCGTTCTCGCAGGATCCGGAGTGGGTGAAGGTCCGCACCGAGAGCGAAGCCGCCGGCCCGCTGCTGAAGTCGCCGGGCGGCGTTGTTTCCGTCCAGCTGACGCCGACCGACTATTCGCCGCTGAAATAGGCCAGCCCAAACCTGGTCTTCGATGCGCCCCCGGCCCAAGCCGGGGGCGTTTTCGTTTGAGCGCGCTCAAGGCGGCTAACCACCGTTAGGAATACCCCAATTTCCTGACAGTCTTAGGAATAGGCCTATTCCTAATCGCGTTAGGGATGGGCCCAATTCCTAATCCACATTGACGCCTGGTCCTTACAGACTGCCGCCTCTTGTATGTTGTTGCGTTTGCAACTATATGGACGCCAACGACGATCAACAGATGGAGTTCGCAATGATCGAAGTCCGCCCTTTCAACACCCTTGGCGGCGCCGACCACGGTTGGCTCGACGCCCACCACCACTTTTCGTTCGCGGAATACTATGACCCCAAGCGCATGAGCTGGGGCCGCCTGCGCGTGTGGAATGACGACAAGATCGCGCCCAAGTCCGGCTTCCCGCCGCACCCGCACCGCGACATGGAAATCATCACCTATGTCCGCACCGGCGCCATCACCCACAAGGACTCGATGGGCAATGAGGGACGAACGGCGGCTGGCGACGTGCAGGTCATGTCGGCCGGCACCGGCGTCCGTCATGCGGAATACAATCTCGAGGACGAAAC
>Ga0075154_10001483_pt1 | contig 16727 bp, 13 predicted proteins | sample JI71714BDNA_FD_70965 | JGI IMG/M metagenome (GOLD analysis project Ga0075154, IMG submission 70965) | Wastewater effluent complex algal communities from Wisconsin, to seasonally profile nutrient transformation and Carbon sequestration -... | ecosystem: Engineered > WWTP > Effluent > Algae...
CCGAGACCGTTTGTCTGGCGCAAGAGCGCCGACACGATCATCGAAGCTGTCGGTCGAGCCGCTGGAAAGCTGCTGGATTTGTGATGGTTACTTTTGGGACACCACACTAGCAGGGCAGGGTCAGCGCCGAGCGGTCGACCACCAGCACCGGTGCGAAGCCGCCGCCCGGGGTGCGGAAGTTGGTGGTCTGGCCCTGATACAGCCGCGCGCTCAGCAGGATCAGCTCGCCCGCCCAGGTATAGGCGCGCAGATCCCACTTCAGGTCGGTGTCGCTGCCAGCCAGCCGCACGTGTCGGGCAGCCGGTTGCACCAGCTGCTGCGCGACGTACGGTTGCGCGAGGATTTCGGCAAAGACGCGCCGCGTCAGCTTGTCGCCGCGGTAGGCGGCGCGACTGCCGTAGCCGGTGGCGGGCTTGAAGAACCACTGACTGCGCTGCGCCCACAGCGCGTCCGGCTCGAAGTCGCGGACGTCGCGAGTCTTTGGCACCGCGCGGGCCAGCAGCTCGCGCTCGTCGGCGAACAGCGGCAGCCCGGCCAGGGTCGCCGGGTCGGACAGGGTGATCAGTCGGCGCTTGTCGGCGAGCCGCTGGTAGACGTCCGGATGCGGCGAGATCAGCACTTCGCCGTCGCGCCAGGCGGCAGCCAGTGCGGCGTGGGCCGGTGCGCCGAGGTCGAAGTCGGTCAGCCGGTTGTAGACGTAGTCGATCGGCCCGTCGGGGCCGAGCAACTGGCCGTCCGCGTAGCGCAGCGCCGACGCATCGAGGATGTCGCAGGGCACCCCGGCGCTGCGGATCGCGTCGGCGTAGGCCAGGAATTCCGGGTAGAGCGCCTGCGTCTCGGGACCGTCATCGACGATCGCGGCGCGGCGCGGCAGTCTGGCACCGCGGATCCGGTGCCACTCGGCCAGCGGCAGTGCCAGCACGCGCTCCAGCCGATCCTCGGCTGGATACGGCAGGCGCAGGAACGCCTCCCGCCACAGCGTCGCCCGCTCGCAGCAGTCCTTCAGCGCCAGCAGCGTCAGCGCCGAAGGCACCGCGCCACCGGCATTGGTGTTGATCTCGATCAGCCGCGCGCCTTCGGCGGTGACGTGGAAGTCGTAGCCCATCAGCAGACCCGGACCCCGACGCCGATCGGGTGGCGGCAGGCCGACTGCCGTGGCCCAGGCCGGCGTGGCTGCCAGCTGTTCGATCACGCCGATCAGCCGCTGCAGTTCGGCGACTTGCGCCGCGTCGATGAAGGCGACGGTCGTCGAGTACAGCGCCGTCGCGGCGCTCAGCCGTTGCAGGGTGTCACGGCCCAGGGGCGCGGAGGCACCGGCTCGGACGGCGTCCGCGGGCTCCGGCCGATAGCACTGGCAATACCGGTTCAGGCGGTCGGCCAGCGTGCTGCCGTCGGCCAGCGGGAGGTCGCGGATCACGCTCGGCAGGGGTTGATCGATCATCGTCCGGGGCAGAGGCAGGAGTTCGTTCCCGTCGACCAAAGTCGAAAGGCGGTCGAAGCATACGTCCGATAGAGTGGCGTCATCGTCCAGTGAAGGCCGAGGGAGGCCCAGCATGAGCAACCGTTACGACGCCAGCCCGGAGTTCATCGCCGGAGCCCGCATCAACGCCGCGCAGTACCAGAAGCTGTACGCCGATTCGGTGGCTGACCCGGATCGCTTCTGGGGCCTGGTTGGCGCCCGCCTGAACTGGATGAAGCCCTACACCCGCGTCCGCGACGTGTCGTACCTGCCCGAGGACTTCCGCATCCGCTGGTACTACGACGGTCTCCTCAACGTCTCGGTCAACTGCATCGACCGACACCTTGCGGTCCGCGAGCACAAGCCGGCGATCATTTTCGAGGGCGACAGCCCGAACGTGTCCGAGGTCATCACCTATCGCGAGCTGTACGAGCGGGTTTGCCGACTGGGCAATGCGCTGCGGGCGGCCGGCGTGAAGAAGGGCGACCGGGTCACGATCTACCTGCCGATGATCCCGGAAGCTGCGGTGGCGATGCTGGCCTGCGCGCGCATCGGCGCGGTGCATTCGGTGGTGTTCGGCGGCTTCTCGCCGGAGTCGCTGATCGGTCGCATCGAGGACTGCGGCACCAAGGTCATCATCACCGCCGACGAAGGCCGCCGTGGTGGCCGCTCGGTCCCGCTGAAGGCCAACGTCGACCAGGCTCTGGAAGACCCGGCGACCCGCTGCGTCGAGCAGGTCATCGTGGTCCGCCACACCGGCAATCCGATCCACTGGACCTCGGGCCGCGACGCCTGGTACCACGACCTGACCAGCGAACAGTCGGCCGAGTGCGAGCCGGAGCCGATGAGCGCCGAGGACCCGCTGTTCATCCTTTACACCTCCGGCTCCACCGGCAAGCCCAAGGGCGTGCTGCACACCAGCGGCGGCTATCTGGTCTACGCCAGCTACACCCACGAGTGCGTGTTCGACCTGCGTGAGGACGATGTGTTCTGGTGCACCGCCGATGTTGGCTGGGTCACCGGCCACAGCTATGTGGTCTACGGGCCGCTGGCCAACGGCGCGACCACACTGATGTTCGAGGGCGTGCCGAACTACCCGAGCTACAGTCGGCTCTGGGAAGTGGTGGACAAGCATCAGGTCACCATCTTCTACACCGCCCCGACGGCAATCCGCGCGCTGATGCGCGAGGGCGACGCGCCGGTGAAGTCCAGTTCGCGCGCCTCGATCCGCCTGCTCGGCACGGTCGGCGAGCCGATCAATCCGGAAGCCTGGGAGTGGTACTACCGCGTGGTCGGTGAGCAGCGCTGCCCGATCGTCGATACCTGGTGGCAGACCGAGACCGGCGCGACGCTGATCTGTCCGCTGCCGGCCGCCACGGCGCTGAAGCCCGGCTCGGCGACCAAGCCCTTCTTCGGCGTGGTGCCGGAGCTGCTCGACAACGAGGGCAAGCCGATCCACGGCGCCGGCGAGGGTAACCTCGTGCTGTCGACCTCCTGGCCCGGCCAGATGCGCACGGTCTACGGCGACCACCAGCGCTTCATCGACACCTACTTCAAGGCCTTCCGCGGCTACTACTTCACCGGCGACGGCGCCCGCCGCGACGAGGACGGCGACTACTGGATCACCGGCCGCGTCGATGACGTGATCAACGTCGCCGGCCACCGGATGGGCACCGCCGAAGTCGAGAGCGCGCTGGTCTCGCACACGGCGGTGGCCGAGTCGGCGGTGGTCGGGTGCCCGCACGACATCAAGGGCCAGGGCATCTACGCCTACGTCACCCTGAAGTCCGGCATCGAGCCTGGCGCGGAGTTGAAGGCCGCACTGGTCCAGCATGTGCGCAAGGAAATCGGCCCGATCGCCACGCCGGATCACATCCAGTGGGCCCCCGGCCTGCCGAAGACCCGCTCCGGCAAGATCATGCGCCGCATCCTGCGCAAGATTGCCGCCAACGAGTTCGAGAACCTCGGCGACATCTCGACGCTGGCCGACCCCTCGGTGGTCCAGCACCTGATCGAGCACCGCCAGATCCGCTGAAGCCTGACGCGTCCCGCGGCCCGGTCGATGGCTTCAGACTGTCGGCCGGGCCGCCGTCGTTTCGGGCTCGACCGCAGGCTTCCGGACTCGTCATCGCGACCGCGAGCGCAGCGCGGCGGGAAGCGATCTCGTCTGCGACTCGGCTCCTGTGACCGCGCCGGGTGCCTTCACCCTGCCTTGTTATCCTGCGGCCCTCGCGCAGAACGCCGGAGCCCCGATGAGCCAGCCCACCGATCCGCTGAAGATCGCCGCCCTCGAATACCACCGGCAGTGGCCGCCGGGGAAGATCAAGGTGGCGCCGACCAAGGCGCTGACCACGCAGCGGGATCTGTCGCTGGCGTATTCGCCCGGCGTCGCGGCGGCCTGTGAAGCGATCGTCGAGGATCCGAACGAGGTCGCCAGCGTCACCGCGCGCGGCAATCTGGTCGCGGTGATCACCAATGGCACGGCCGTGCTGGGTCTCGGCGCCATCGGCCCGCTGGCCGCCAAGCCGGTGATGGAAGGCAAGGGCGTGCTGTTCCAGAAGTTCGCCGGCATCGACGTGTTCGACATCGAGATCGACGAGCGCGACCCGGACAAGCTGGTCGAGATGATCGCCGCGCTGGAGCCCACCTTCGGCGGCGTCAACCTCGAAGACATCAAGGCACCCGAGTGCTTCTACATCGAGCGGAAGCTGCGCGAGCGGATGCAGATTCCGGTCTTCCACGATGACCAGCACGGCACCGCAATCATCGTCAGCGCCGGCTTCCTGAATGCGCTGCACGTCACCGGCAAGCAGATCGAAACGGTGAAGCTGGCCGTCAGCGGCGCCGGCGCCGCCGGCATCGCCTGTCTGGACATGCTGGTGTCGCTGGGCCTGAAGCCCGAGAACATTCTGGTCACCGACGTCAAGGGCGTGATCCACACCGAGCGCACCGACCTCGACCCCGACAAGCAGCGCTACGCCCGCGACACCGACAAGCGCACGCTGGCCGACATCTGCGTCGGCGCCGATGCCTTCCTCGGGCTGTCGGCGGCCGGCGTGCTGAAGCCCGAGATGGTCGCGACGATGGACGAGCGGCCGATCATCTTCGCGCTGGCCAATCCGACGCCGGAAATCATGCCGAACCTCGCGCTGGAGGTCCGTCCGCACGCGATCATCGGCACCGGCCGCTCGGACTTTCCGAACCAGGTCAACAACGCGCTGTGTTTCCCGTACATCTTCCGCGGTGCGTTGGATGTCGGCGCGACGCGGATCACCAAGGCGATGGAGATCGCCTGTGTCCGTGCGATCGCCGATCTGGCCCGCGAAGGGGCGTCGGACGTGGCCGCCAAGGCCTACGGCGGCGAAGTCCGCGCCTTCGGCCCCGAGTACCTGATCCCCCAGCCCTTCGATCCGCGCCTGCTGACCCGCCTGGCGCCGGCGGTGGCGCGGGCGGCGATGGACTCGGGCGTCGCCACGCGGCCGATCACCGATTTCCCGGCCTACGTCGAGAAGCTCAACCAGTTCGTGTTCCGCACCGGCCTGATGATGAAGCCGGTCTTCGACCTCGCGCGCCGCGCACCGAAGCGGGTGGTCTTCGCCGAGGGCGAGGAAGAAACCGTGCTGCGCGCGGTGCAGACCATCGTCGAGGAAAAGCTGGCGCACCCGATCCTGATCGGCCGGCCCAGTGTGATCGAGTCACGCATCGAGCGGATGGCGCTGTGGATCCGCCCCGGCCAGCACTTCGAAGTCACCAACATCGACTCGGACCCGCGCTTCAACGATTACGCCCGCCACTACCACGCGAAGATGGAGCGGCGCGGCGTGTCGCCGGCTGGCGCCAAAGCCATCCTGCGTTCGCGCTCGGCGGTGATTGCGGCAGTCATGGTCGATCGAGGCGAAGCCGACGCGCTGATCTGCGGCGTGGTCGGCCGCTATGAAGGCAAGCTGCGCCACGTGCTCGACGTGATCGGGCTGGAGCCCGGCATCGAGAAGCCGGCCGCACTCAGCGCGATTGCCTCCGACAAGGGCGTGCACTTCTTCACCGACACCTACGTCAACTACGAGCCCTCCGCCGAGACGCTGGCCTGCGCCACCATCCAGGCCGCCCGCCGGCTGAAGGTCTTCGGCATCCGCCCGAAAGTCGCGCTGCTGTCGCACTCCAGCTTCGGCTCTCGCCCGAACCCGTCGGCGCTGAAGATGCAGGACGTGCTCCGCCGCCTGCGCGAACGCGCGCCGGACCTCGAAGTCGAGGGCGAGATGCACGCCGATGCCGCGCTGGACGAATCGCTGCGCTCGCGGCTGTTCCCGAACTCGGCCCTCAAGGGCAGCGCCAACCTGTTCGTCTTCCCGAACCTCGACGCCGCCAACATCGCCTTCAACATGGTCCGGGTGATGGCCGACGGCGTGACCCTCGGCCCGATCCTGATGGGCACCGCCAAACCCGCCTACGTGCTGACACCCTCGGCGACCGTCCGCCGCGTCGTCAACATGACCGCGCTCGCGGTGGTCGAGGCGCAGATCCGTGCGGCCGAGGTCGAGTTGCCGAAGTTGGGGGAGTGAGGCTCGGGCGGGGACGCGGATGCGCGTCTCCTCGTCCGTCCTGTTTGGCGCGCCTGACTGCCCGGTGGTCCAAGACCTCGGGTGAGCGACTGTCTTTCTTGACGATTCATTCGCGGCACATGCACGATACGTCTACCTCCGGGAGCATGCCGACCGTCGGATGCGGAGGCGGGAGTAGCGCAATGTGGTGGCTGCGAATGTCCTTGCTGACCAGTCTGCTGTGGGTGGGCGCCGTCGCGCAGGCGGCCTCCGCTACGGACACCTTGGCCGCGCCGGGCGAGTCGGATGTCTACGAGAGGATCGTGCCGACGCCGGTGCAACCGCCCGACGGCAGCTGGCAGCCCGGCGACCGCGTCGAGTTTCGTCGGAGCCGTGCCGACACCGGGTTCGTCTACACCCGTGAAACCACCTATGAGCGGACATCGAAGGGCTTGTGGGCGATCAGCGCGAACCGGGTGACGCGGGTGGCCTGTGACGGGCCGTGTCCCCAGGCCGAGTGACGCCGTCGTCATCGTCGCGCTCAGGATCGATGCTTTGGTGGGCGGCAGCGGCTCACACCGCACCCCTTCGTGCATCGTGCTGGCTTAGATCGCCCACGCCTCAGGCCGCGAACAGCGCTCCGCAGCCGCGGGACCGCACGCTGCCGTCGGCCTCGCGGGTGAGGAACAGGGCGCTTAGCCCGAGCCGTGAGGCGAGCGCCAGACCGGCGTCGATGCCGGTCACCATCAGCGCGGTGGCCCAGGCGTCGGCTTCGGCGCAGGTCGGGGCGACGACGGTGACGGAGGCCGGTGAGGACTGCAGTGGCGCGCCGCGTTGCGGATCCATCGTGTGCGACAGGCGGCGGCCGCCGACGCTCACCCAGTGCCGGTAATCGCCGGAGGTGGCGACGGCGGCATCCTGCAGGGACAGGATCGAGTGCGGCGCGCGGCGGTCATGCTCGGGCGCTTCGATGGCGACGGTCCAGGCCTCGCCGTCCGGGCGCAGGCCCAGGGCGCGCAGTTCGCCGTCGATGCCGACCAGGCCGGCATGGAGGTCGAAGCGGCGCAGGGTCTCCGCCAGTCGATCGACCGCGTAGCCTTTGGCGATGCCGTTGAGATCCAGGGTGATGTCGCCGAGCTTGTGCACGAGCGGGCCGAGAAGCTCGATGGACTCATGCGCCGGAGCTCGGGCCGCGTGCAGGGCGCCACGGATGCGCCCGGGGTCGGCGGTCTGCGGCCCGAAGCCCCAGGCCTGCACGGCATCGCCCATGCCGATGTGGAAGGCATGGTTGCTGGCGCGGCCGATGGCCAGCCCCAGACTCAGGACCTTTGCCAGCTCGGCGGGCACCACGACGGAGCTTCCGATCGGCGCGCGGTTCAGGCGCATCAGATCGCTGTCGGGCCGCCAGGTGGACATCTGCTGGTCGACGGCATCCACGGCCTGCTGCATCGCGGCCTGCACGGGCGCCACGTCCAGCGTCGGTGGCGCGTGGAACAGCGCCGACCAGCGGGTGCCCATGGTCGGGCCGTGCAGGGCGTGGCGGGCGAGTTCAGTAGAGGTCTTCGACATAGCGGTCAGCGGCTTTCAGCATGGCGGGGGTCAGCCCGTCGGGCTGGAGGATGTCGGCGAGGGTGTCGGTGACGCCGCGGGCCATGTCGCGGCCGCCGCAGACCATGACGCGGGCGCCCCGGCGGATCGCGTCGCGCACCTGCGGTGCCGACGCCTTCAAAGCGCCTTGTACGTAGCGGGGCGGTTCGCTGCGGGATGCGGCCAGCGTCAGTCCGGCCAGCTTTCCTTCGCTTTGCCAGCGAGCCAGTTCGAGGTCGTAGAGCAGATCGCTGTCCGGATTGCGCAGCCCGAAGTACAGGTCAATCGGGCGCTTCGAGCGGTTGTTGCGGATGAAACCGGCCAGCGGCCCGACCCCGGTCCCGGCGCCGATCAGAATCATCGGCGAGCGGCTTCGATCCGCATGGAAGCCCGGATGTGGCCGCAGGAAGCCGCTGGACGTCTGGCCGGGCTGCAGATCGGTCAGCTGCGTCGAGGCGAGGCCGCCCGAGTGTCGGCGCACGACGATCTCGATGAAGCCGTCCCGCGACCCGGACGCCAGCGAATAGAAGCGAGGGATGGCGGACCCCGCCGGGACGATGCCGAGCAGATCGCCGGGCTCGAAGCGGGTGAAGCCGCGGCCCAGCAGGCGCCGCCACCCGGAGGTCGGGGGCAGCGCGAAGCGCAGGATCGACATCGGCACCTCGACGGCAGCGCCGTAGTCCCGGCGGGTCAGCAAGGTCAGCGTCTCGGCGGCCGGCAGCGCCGGCTGGTGATCCAGCGCCAGATCGATCCCGAGGGCAGCGCCGAGGGCGCGACCCCAGCGGGCGAATTGCTGCGGCGATTGGCGGTCGATGCTGTCGAAGGGAAGCAGCACCGGCCATCGCTTCGCACGAGCGGCGGCATCCACTGCGGCCGCATAGGCGCAGAAGGCGGGGAAGCTGCGGTCACCGAAGCCCAGCACGGCCAGGGGTACGCTGGGTGCCGCCGGCATCGCCCGCAGGCGATCGAGAAAGCCGGCGGCCGAGGCTGGTGCGTCGCCCTCGCCATAGGTGGCGGCGAGCACGAGGTAGCGCTGTGCCTGACGATGGTGTTCGGGCGCGAAGCCGGACATCGGCGCCACATGCACGCTGTGGCCGGCGCGACGCAGGGCCGTGGCCAGCGTTGCCGCGAAGCCCCAGGTGCTGCCGCCTTCGGAGCCAACCAGCACCACGGTGTCGGCCCGCGCGGCGGGCGCGTTGTCGCGGAGCGTCGGGCGCGCGCGTCGTCCGCTCAGCCAGATCAGCACGCCGGTCACGGCCAACACCGGCACGCCCAGCGCCATCCCGCCGAGGATCAGGCCGAGCACGGCGGCGCCGCGCCCGGTGTGCAACATCGCGACCGTGTCGGACACGCGTTGCCCGAGGCTGGCCACCTGCCAGACCAGCAGCGCGCCGGTGCCTTGGTCGACATAGCCCGCGCCGGTTCCGGTGCGCAGCGTGTAGACGTCCTGCGGATCGTCCGCGGCCGGAAAGCCGAGTTCGCGGAGGTCGGCCACGGCGACCGCCTGCAGCGCCGCCATCGTGGCGGGTGACCGGCCGGTCTGCCCGCTGACCGCGGCGGGCGCGGTCGGGTCTTCGGCGTCGATGGTGACGAGTTCGAGGGTTTGTGCCGACATCCACAGCGCCGTGAGCGCGGACAGCAACAGGCCCACCACCGCGATGCGTGCGATCTCCGTGTGCAGGCGGCCCGCCCACGGTCCGCGCAGCCGCGCGAACCAGCGCCGCCAGCCGCCGGTGCGTCGTGCCACCAGCCAGGCGCCGGAAATCGCCAGCCCCAGCATCATCAGCGCGCCGACGGCGGCGACCAGGCGGCCGCGATCGCCCAGCAGGAAGGAGCGGTGCAGGTTGGTCAGCCAGCGCTGCAGGGGATTCGGGTCCGCCGGCGCCACGTTCAGGCCGGTGGCCGGGTCGATCACCGCGGAGCCGGGCTGATCGCCATCGAACCACCACGCGGTGATCCGGCCCGACGGGGAACGCTGGATCTGTTCGAGCCCGGGATGGCTAGCCAGCACGCGCGTCGCCAGGGTTGCCACGCTCATCCCGTCCTCGGTGGCGGGCGCCTGCACCGCCTCGATGGTCGGGAAGACCGACAGCGCCGCGCCGGACAACGCCGTGATCGACAGCAGAATCGCCAGAACCACGCCGGACCAGCGGTGCAGGATGCGGATCATGTCCGGCGCCCCTCAGAGCTCGTAGCGCAGGCTGTCGACGTAACTTCGACCGCTGGCCTTGCGCGTGCCGGTCGTGGTCAGCGGGACCGAAACGTCGCGCGGGCTATCACGCAGGTCTTCGGCCGCCGCATCGACGTGGAGCGTGTAGCCCGCATCGATCAATGCGTCCTCGATCTCGGCCGTCACGGTCAGGGAGCGGCCGGCGCCCACGCTGGCGCCGGTGATGCCGTTGATCGCCGGCGATTTTCCGCCCGAGGCCTGGTTCCAGTCCTTCAGATGCTTGTAGTACTTGGAGGACTTGCCCGCGACCCACAGCGTCCGGACAAAGGCCCCGGAAGGGTCGGTCAGATACAGGGCCAGATAGGCGCCGCCCCCGCCGTAGTCCTTCAGGGTGGTGTGGATGGTGACCGGGCGTGCGGTGGCCAATCCCGGCAGCAGCAGCGTGGCAGAGAGCGTCAGGCAGGACAGATAGCGGTTCATGGGCAGCTTCCTTGCGGGACTTTCGGGGGCGGAAATCGCGGGGCGGATCGAGCCGGACGGGCTCAACCGGCTCAACCGGCTCAACCGTCGATCGGGGCGTGGGGTTTTCGGCCGCTGTCGCTGCCTTCGGCGGTGCGCGCGCCGTGCGGCGTTGCCGTTGCGGACTGGCTGGTATGGCGCCGGGCGCCTGGCAGATAACGCGAGGGATCGGCATCCCGTCGAAAGTGGATTTCCAGCTCCATCAACCCGAAGCTTGCCGGGTCGATTTTCAGCTCGATCGCGTTGCCGTCGGCGTCGCGACCGCGGACCTCATAGCAGCCGTCGTCGATGCGCAGGCGCTGCATCGTGATGCCGAGCTGCGCCAGATGGGCACTGACGGCTTCGCGGGACTGCCAGTCGGCCATCGGGCGGGTGCAATCGTCGCTGGCGAGCGCGGCGACGGGTGCGCTCAGCAGCATCGCCAGGACAAGGGGTACGGATGACTTCACGGCGGGGCCTCCTCTAGGATCGAGGTCTAGCCTGTGCCGTCCAGGTGATCTCACCCTGAGGTCCGGAGCGAAATCACTTCAGGTTCGCATCAGCCGCCGGTAGGCCAATGGCGCGACTGGGAGGAGCAGAACCGTGCGGATCCTGTTGATCGAAGACGACGCCATTCTCGGTGCGGCGGTGCGGGACCAGATCGCCGGCGACGGCCATTCGGTGGACTGGGTCCAGCGGCTGGACGCGGCGGAGCGGGCGATGGCCGTGGCCGCCCATGATCTGCTGCTGCTCGACCTGATGCTGCCGGACGGACGCGGAATCCCGTTCTTGCGCCGCCTGCGCGGGCGTGGCCTGAAAACGCCGGTGATCATCCTGACGGCGCTGGATCAGATTTCCGAGCGCATCGAAGGGCTCAATGCCGGCGCCGATGACTATCTGGTCAAGCCTTTCGATCTGGGGGAATTGTCAGCCCGGATCGGCTCGGTGGCGCGGCGCTACAGCGGTAATCCGAATCCGATCCTGACCCATCGCTCGCTGAAAATCGATCTGGCCGGTCGGGTCCTCCAGCGTGACGGGCAGCCGGTCTCCCTGACGGCGCGGGAGTGGGCGCTGTTCGAGGCCTTTCTGGCCCGACCCGGCCAGCTGCTGTCCAAGGCCCAGCTGGAGGACAAGCTGTATTCCTTCGACGAGGCCATCGAGAGCAACACCATCGAAGTGCATATCAGCCACCTGCGCAAGAAACTCGGTGCCGAGCTGATTGAAACCGAGCGGGGGCTGGGCTACCGACTGCGACCGGCATGAGGGGTATGAGGCCGTCGTACAGTCTGCAGCGACGTCTGGGCGGTGCGCTGGCCGCGCTGCTGACGCTGCTCTGGATTGGTGCCGCGTCGGTCACCGCCATTCAATCTCGCGCCGAAATGGAGGAGGTCTTCGATTCGGCGCTGCAGGAAACGGCACAGCGGATCCTGCCGCTGGTCGTGGCCGAGATCCTCGGCCGCGAGGATCGGGCTGTCGCCCAACGCCTGGCCGAGATCCGGGAACACGAGGAGCTGTTGACCTATGTGGTCCGCGACCGTCAGGGACAGATCCTGCTGTTGTCGCACGATGCCGATCCGCAGGTTTTTCCGGCCTGGCAGGCGACCGGATTCGCTCGATCATCCGCGCATCGCTTCTACAGCGAGGACGCGCTGCAGGGCTCCGTCCGGCTGACCGTCGCCGAGCCGCTGGCGCATCGTCGGACGATTGCACGACAGATGCAGGTCGGCCTCGGACTACCCTTGATGATCATTCTGCCGGTGGTGATCGGCGCCATTTTTCTGACGCTCAGGGCCGGCTTTTCGCCGCTGCGGCGTTTCCGGGAAAGGCTGGCCCAGCGGGGGCCGCAGGATCTGTCGACGGTGCCGGTCGAGGGGTTGCCGGCGGAGCTTGCGCCGATCGCCGAGAGCTTGAATGGACTGCTGGGCCGACTGGCGGCGGCGTTCCAGGCTGAGCGCAGCTTCGCGGCCAATGCTGCCCACGAGTTGCGCACGCCCCTGGCAGGCGCGATCGCGCAGGCGCAGCGCCTGCAGGCCGAAACCGCCGATGCCGGGGCGAGGGCGCGCGCCGCGAACATCGAAGCCACGCTCAAGCGGCTGACGCGACTTTCCGAGCGGCTGATGCAGCTGGCGCGGGCCGAGGGCGGGCGGCTGCAGCTGGATCAGCCCTCGGATCTGCGGATCGTCGCGCGGGTGCTGACCGATGAGCTGGCGCGGTCGGCGGGCGCCGGGCGCATCGTGCTCGAGCTGTCGGCCGGGCCGATGCACTCGACGCTGGATCCCGATGTGTTCGCGATCCTGTTCCGCAATCTCGTCGAAAATGCACTGCGACACGGATCGGCCGATGCGCCGATTCGGGTGTCGCTGGACGGCGACGGCACGCTGACCGTCAGCAACGCGGGGCCGGTCGTCCCCGCGGAGGCACTGGCCAGACTGGTCGATCGCTTCGAGCGGGCCGGCAGTCACCAGGACGGCAGTGGGCTCGGACTGGCGATCGTGCACGCGATTGCCCAGCGCATCGGCACCGACCTGCTGCTCCGCTCACCGCGGCCGGGGCAGACCTCGGGCTTCGAGGCGAGCCTGCGGCTGCCGGTGGAGAAGGTGAAATCCGGCCGGCCGGACGCGGTCGATCAGGACGGCCGCGCAACCGCCAGATGATCGAGGTCGGGGCGTCGCCACGGGTCGACGTGGGTCATCACGTTGAGGACGCGGTGGCGCTGCATGACGAGATTCCTCGCCTGCACGGCGATGTCGTGACCGGCTTCCACACTCAGCTGGGCATCGACCTCGATGTGCACGTCGACCACGATCATGTCGCCCATCTTTCGCGTCCGGAGGTCATGCACGCCCCGAATGCCGGGTGTCATCACGAGCGTCTGCCGGATCGCGGTGCTTTCCGCTTCGTCGATCGCGCGGTCCATCAGGTCGTGCAGGGCATCCCACCCGAAGCTCCAACCCATCCGCGCGACCATGAATCCGACGATCGCCGCCGCAATCGGATCGAGGATCGGATAGCCGGCGAGGTTGCCGGCGATGCCGAGTCCGACCACCAGCGAGGACGCGGCATCGGAACGCGCGTGCCAGGCATTGGCAACCAGCATGCTCGACTTGACGCGCTTGGCCACGGCCAGCATGTAGCGGAACAGCAGCTCCTTGGCGACCAGCGCACCGCCGGCGACCCATAGCGCCGCGGCATGGACGGTCTGGACCGACTCGGGCTGCTGCAGCTTCAGGAAGGCCGACCACAGCATGCCCAGTCCGACCGCCAGCAGCAGGGCGCCGAGCACCAGCGAGGCCGCGGTCTCGTAACGGTGATGACCGTAATGATGGTCGGCATCGGCGTCCTTCTGGCTGTGATGGTTCGCCAGCAGGACCACGCCGTCGGCCACCAGATCGGACAGCGAGTGGATGCCATCGGCGATCAGGCCCTGTGACTTGGTCAGCACGCCGGCCGCAATCTGCACCGAAGTCAGCACCAGGTTGACGAACACGCTGACCCAGGTGCTGCGGGAGGCGGCCGCCGCACGCTCGGCCTGAGTGTGACCGGTGTCCTCCGGATCGTCGGGCAGGGTCGCGAAATCCATGGATTCTCCAGTGCAGCGCCGGCGGGCAGACGCCCGAGGCGCCAACGACGCCCCGGAGGTCTCAGTGTTGCAGAGCTGTCAGCTGCCGGCCGCCGTTGCGCTGATCTGCCGCGCTCAGCCGGCCCTGCTGCCGGCAATGCGGGCGGCGCAGCGCTGTCGCTTCGCTCACTCCGATCGCACCCGCACCAGACCTTCCTGCATGGTGCTGGCCACCAGCACGCCTTCGCGGGTGTAGATCGCGCCGCGTGTCAGTCCGCGCGCGCCCTGCGCGCTGGGGCTCTCGCAGGAGTAGAGCAGCCAGTCGTCGATCCGGAACGGCCGATGGAACCAGAGGGCGTGGTCGAGGCTGGCCATCACGACGTTCTTCTGCAGGTAGCTGATGCCGTGCGGGTAGGTGGCGGTGCCGAGCAGGTGGTAATCGCTGGCGTAGGCCAGCATCGCGCTGTGCTGCACCGGGTCGTCGCCGATCCGGTCCAGCAGCCGGAACCAGATGTGCTGCAGTGGCGGCAGGCGCGGGCACTTGATCTCGTCGCGCGGGTAGACCGGCCGGAACTCGAAGGGGCCGGAGCGGGTGAGCCAGCGCTGCAGCTTGACCGGCACCTGGGCCAGCACCTCGGCGGAGTAGGGCTCGGGCGGGGCCACATTCTCGGGCGGTGGCACGATCGGCATCGGCTGCTGGTGCGAGACGCCGTCTTCCGGAATCTGGAAGGAAGCGGCGAGGCCGAAGATGATCTGGCCATGCTGGATCGCCGTGACCCGCCGCACCGAGAAGCTGTTGCCGTCCCGCGAGCGCTCGACGTTGTAGACGATCGGGACTTCGACGTCGCCGGCTTTCAGGAAGTAGGCGTGCAGCGAGTGGACGTGGCGGTCGGCCTCGACGGTCTGTTGCGCGGCGGACAGCGCCTGGCCAAGCACCTGGCCGCCGAAGACGTACTTGGTGCCGATGTCGCGGCTCTGGCCGCGGAACAGATCGCGTTCCAGCCGTTCCAGCGAGAGCAGCTCGATCAGTTCCTGCACGACGGGGTGGGGCATGCGGGCGATTCCTGCACCGATGGGATCGCGCAGGGTAGCCGGGCTGGTGTGGAGGGCCGGGTCAAGGGCGCTGACCGGCCGGGGCGCGGATCAGGTGAGCCGCGGCGGCCCCGCGTCGGCGACGACGCGGCGATCCTGCGGACCGCCCGGGTCGGCGTGATCGGCGCGTTCCAGTGCCGCCCAGCGGCCGTTTTCCCAGCACAGCACCAGGCTGCTGCGGGTGCCGTAGCCGGGGGCGCGAATGAACACTGGCGAGAGCTGCCGCTCCCAGTCGAGGCCGACGCCGGTGTCGGGCAATTCGGCGTCGCCGGCGGCGGTGGCGTCCTCCAGCACGGCGAGCCCCGCGGCCAGCGTGTCGGCGTCGATGCCCTCGGGCCAGCCGCGCCCGATCAGGGCGTCGAGCCCGGCCCGGGCGCGCTGCAGCTTCGGCCACGGCGTGTCGAGGTCGGCGTTCGACAGGCCGTAGCGACCCGCCGGCAGCGCCCGGGCGCGTGCCCTCGGCGCGTGGACATGCCACAGCTCGGCGCCGTCCAGCAGCAGCAGGTTGAATGCGCCATAGGCGGCAGCGTCCTCCAGCGCCGTGAGCGCCGCCACTTCCGCAGGCTGGCGGCCTTGCACGAAGTCGCTCACCAGTGCGCCGCGCGACTTCAGGCCCGGCAGCGGCCGACCCTGTCGCAAGTCGCGGACATTGGTCACCGCGGCAAAGCGTCCGCGTGGCCCCAGCGCCAACCAGCTGCCGCCGGCTTGCAGATCGCGGCCACCGTGGACGCCGGGCGCCTCCGGCCAGGGGCCGAAGGTGGCACTGGGGCGGGCGTGGAATTCATCGCGGTTACCGAGCAGCAGCAGGCGGCCGCGCTCCGGATCCCAGTCGAAGACGATCAGGCACATGAGGGCGCGTGGGGTTTGCGAAGTGCCCGTAGAAGCGCGGGGCTCAGAGTTCCTGGCCGCCGGCGTCCGGCTCGGCCTGGTTGCTGCCGTCGGCGAGACCGGGCTCGCTGACGCGACGCAGGTAGTCCATGACGTCGGTGGACATCGCCGGGTCTTCCAGTGCCATCCGGACGATGGCCTGCACCATGCCGAGCTTGCTGCCGCAGTCGTAGCGGGTGCCCTTGAAGCGGTAGGCGTGGACCGGCGCTTCCTTCAGCAGGGCGGCGATCGCATCGGTCAGCTGGATCTCGCCGCCGGCGCCGGGCTTGGTCTGCTCCAGCAGCGTGAAGATCCGCGGCGACAGCACGTAGCGGCCGACCACGGCGAGGTTGCTGGGGGCGACGGCGGGTTTCGGCTTCTCGACGATGCCGGTGATCCGGCTGACCGGGCCGGCCAGCGCTTCGGTGGCGCAGATGCCGTAGCGGTCGGTCTGATCGGGCGGTACGTGCTCGACGGCGATCACGCTGGCGCCGGATTCGGCGTACAGCTCGGCCATCTGCTTCAAGGCGCCGCCGGTGCGCTCGTAGATGAAGTCATCCGGCAGGATCACGCCGAAGGGCTCGTCGCCGACCACTGGCTTCGCCTGCAGCACGGCGTGGCCCAGACCCAGCGCCTCGCTCTGGGTGACGTAGATCGTGTGGATGTGGCGCGGGATCACGTCGCGGGCCAGCGCCAGCAGCTCCAGCTTCCCGGAGGCCAGCAGCTTGGTCTCGACCTCGTAGGCAGTGTCGAAGTGATCGCTGATTGCCCGCTTGTTGCGGTTGGTGACGAACACCAGCGTGTCGGCGCCGGCTTCCAGCGCCTCGTCCACGGCCCACTGGATCAGCGGCCGGTCGACGATCGGCAGCATTTCCTTCGGCACCACCTTGGTGGCCGGCAGAAAGCGGGTGCCGAGGCCGGCGACCGGGAAAACGACCTTGCGGATGCGGGTGCTCA
>Ga0075154_10001484_pt1 | contig 16724 bp, 14 predicted proteins | sample JI71714BDNA_FD_70965 | JGI IMG/M metagenome (GOLD analysis project Ga0075154, IMG submission 70965) | Wastewater effluent complex algal communities from Wisconsin, to seasonally profile nutrient transformation and Carbon sequestration -... | ecosystem: Engineered > WWTP > Effluent > Algae...
TAAATTGGATATCTATATTCAGTCTGAAGGACATACAAATTTCTGTCAGTAAATCTTCTATCTTGATATCCACGCATGATTTTAGGACTTCCAAAATATAACAAATCATTAAAAAATGGACTACCTAGCATAGTGGCTGTATTAAGATGAATGCCCAATGTTTGTTCTGAACCTAGCGGGATAAAGGTAGCGGCATCAATAGCATATCTTTGAAAATTATATTCACTCCCACTAAATTTGTTTCCAATGAATATTTCACCTTCTATAAAACAGCCTTTTGTCGGATTAAATATAAAGTCCCTGCTGTCATATTGTGCAACAATTCCGAACCCTCCAACTCTTCCACCTTGTTTACCTTCGATAGGGTTGCTATCTAAAATTCCTCCTTGTTTGAAATCAAATATTTTTGCATTATCAAACCGATACCGTGCACCTACAAAAAAATCTCCCAACCTTCGGAGACAATCAATTCTAAAACGAGGATAATCCGCCTTGTAAGTTTCCCGATTTTCTTTTAACGACGTATTTCCAATGCCATAAAAATTGTATAAATAAATAAAATAGCCAATTTCACCCTTCACCTTCCATTTATTGTGATATCTATATAATTCAAATGGAATTATGAAATTGACTTGTTTATTTTGCGTATAGTTTGCAGTAAATTGTATTTGACTTGGATTAGAATCGTGCCGTTCATCTTTAAATCTAAAAGTATAAAGGCCTACAGCACCAAATCCCCATCTAGTCTCTGGCAAATAAAAAACAAAAGGATAAATAAAAAACTGATTTTGGTTAATAGTGTCCTGCGTAGTTTGGCTCGAATCGCTTTGTGCTATTGTCTTATTGCTATAAAAGCAAAAGAAGAAAATAAAAATACAAAAAGCTGTTTTAAAGTTTATGGCCAATTTTGTAGCATTTAGCAGATGATAGGTAAACAGAATTGAATATTCAACATATTACTTTGTATTATCAATATTACTACACATTGTCTAAAACTAAAAAAGGTGTACACAAATGATGTGCACACCTTGATATATCTTACCCTAATTAAAAACTAATTAAAGGCTATTGACGAACTTAGTAAGCTTAGATTTAAGATTCGAAGCTTTATTCTTGTGCCAAGTATTTTTCTTTGCAAGTCTATCGACCATACTTATTACTTTTGGCAAAAATATTTCCGCTTCTTTTTTATCAGTAAGTAATCTCAATTTTGCAATTGATGTTCTAGCAGACTTTTTATAATATCTGTTTCTTAATCTTATCTTGATATCCTGACGGATTCTTTTCTTTGACGATTTGTGCTGTGCCATAAATCTTTATTTTTGAATCATTTTTCTTAAATGGAGTGCAAAAGTATATCTTTTAATTTACATCAAAAAACATTTTCCATAAAAATACTAATAAATATTTCATTTTAGACCACAATTAGCATGATTTTTACAAATTTAAGTTAAAAAGTGTGTTTATCTTTCAACTATAAATTCGATTATTTGTACTTTTGCAATCGTTTTTAGACAATTTTACCAATTTATAGTAATGCTTGGCTTGTCAAAATAACATTCCTATTTTTTTATATACCAAAAAGCTTGATTTTAAGTTTAGATTCCAATTGTTTTCAATAAAAAATAATAACAAATTAAACCCATGAAGGATTATTCTTACATATTTAATGCCCACCCAGCATACATTGAGTCCATATACCAAAATTATCAACAAGATCCTACATCAGTAGACGAAGGATGGAGAGTTTTTTTTGATGGATTTGAATTTAGTGCAAATGGCCATAGCAACGCAGATGCTGAAGGACAGTCAGGAGAGAGAAATATTTCTACCAAAGAATTTGGTGTAATGTCTATAATACATGGATTCAGAAGCAGAGGGCATCTACTTGCAACTACAAACCCAATAAAACAACGTAAAGACAGAAGACCACATTTAGATTTAGCCGATTACGCTCTAGAAGATAGCGATTTAAACAAAGTTTTTTCAGCAGGAGAGGAAATTGGACTAAAAAATGCAACGCTTGCTCAGATTCTGGACAAACTTCGTATTACTTATTGTGGAAACTTAGGTATAGAGTTTGCACATATAGAAAATAGAGAGAAAAGGATGTGGATGCGTGACAAAATTGAAAACAGAGTTTTCGATGGTAGTTACGGTCTATCACTTGATAAGAAAAAACAAATTCTCAAAAAACTGAATGGCGCTGTCATATTCGAGAAATTCTTGCATACTAAATATGTAGGACAAAAAAGATTTTCCCTTGAAGGTGGTGAAACTACTATTGCGGCACTTGATGCTATCATCAATAGGGCAGCAGATGACAAGGTAGAAGAAGTAGTCATAGGTATGGCACACAGAGGACGTCTAAACGTACTGGCCAATACTATGGCAAAAACTTACGATCAGATATTTAATGAATTCGAAGGAACAGCCATATTAGACCAAAGTTTCGGTGACGGAGACGTAAAATACCACTTAGGTTTTTCTTCACAAGTTACCACACCATCAGGAAAGTTGGTACATATGAAACTTGCTCCCAACCCTTCACATCTTGAAGCCGTAAATCCTGTGTTAGAGGGTTTCACTAGAGCAAAGGCAGACCTACTTTATGGTAGTGATTATGATAGAATCCTACCTATACTTATACATGGAGATAGTGCGGCAGCTGGACAAGGTATCGTGTATGAAACAGTGCAAATGAGCCAATTAGATGGCTATTATACAGGTGGTACCATCCATTTTGTAATCAATAATCAGATAGGATTTACCACAAACTATGATGATGCTCGTTCGTCTACTTATTGTACTGCTGCGGCTAGTCTAGTTCAAGCGCCAGTATTCCACGTAAATGGTGACGATCCAGAAGCAGTGATTTTTGCTGCTGAACTTGCAGTAGAATACCGTCAAAAATTTAATAATGACGTATTCATTGATATGGTATGTTATAGAAGACATGGACACAATGAAGGAGATGATCCGAAATTTACACAGCCACAAATGTATGAACTCATTGATGCACACAAAAACCCAAGAGAGATATACCTTCAGAAACTGATAGAAAGAGGAGATGTAGATCCTAAAGCAGGGGAAGAACTCGAACAAAGTTTCTGGGCTGACTTGCAAGATAGATTGGACAGGGTAAAACAAAAAACACTTCCATACATATATCAGGAGCCAGAGCAAGCATGGAGACAGCTCAAAAAGACACTAAATGTAGCGGATATAGTCAATCCTGCGACAGGCATTACCAAAAAAGATGCAGACAAAATCCTTAAGCATCTGATGACGATTCCAGAAGGATTCTCTGCACTCTCAAAAATAAACAGACTCCAAAAATCCAAAAAAGAACTTCTTGATAAAAAAGTTCTAGATTGGTCATTTGCAGAGTTGATGGCTTATGGTTCACTTATGCTTGAAGGCAAAAACGTGAGAATGAGTGGTCAAGATGTTAAAAGAGGTACATTCTCTCATAGACATGCGGTATTTTTTGACGAAAAAACAAACGAAGAGTACAATAGACTTAATACGTTAGATGGAGCCAATGGTAAATACATGATTTACAATTCACTGTTGTCAGAATTTGCAGTATTGGGCTTCGAATACGGGTACTCCCAAGCATCTCCTGACAATCTTACTATTTGGGAAGCACAGTTTGGTGATTTCTATAATGGTGCGCAAACCATCGTCGATCAATTTATCTGCTCTAGTGAAAGTAAATGGCAGAGAATGAGTGGTTTGGTCATGTTATTGCCACACGGTATGGAAGGACAAGGTCCTGAACACTCTAGTGCAAGAATGGAGAGATTCTTACAGAATTGTGCAAATTTCAACTGGTTTATCTGTAATGTCACTACGCCAGCGAATTTTTTCCATATGATAAGGAGACAATTGGCTCTACCATATAGAAAACCATTGATACTGATGTCGCCAAAATCGTTGTTGAGACATCCAGAATGTATCAGTAGCATGGATGAATTTGTAGGCAAGACATCTTTCCAAGAAATCATCGCTGACGAGACCATCAAAAAAGCGAAAAGAGTCTTATTCTGTTCAGGTAAGTTGTATTATGAATTGAATGAGTATAGAAATGCAAATAACATCAAAGATGTCGCCATCGTAAGGATAGAACAATTGTATCCACTACCAGAAGTAGAAATACGTAAAATCATGAAACAATATGGTAAAGCGGAATGCTACTGGGTACAAGAAGAGTCGGCAAATATGGGCGCTTGGTCATACCTGATGACATATTTCAGAAAAGACCCTATCGAACTTATCGCTAGAAAAGCAAGTGCTTCGCCAGCTACAGGATTCAAAAAAATCCACGATCAGCAACAAGAAGAATTAATTAAATCAGCTTTTGGTGTTTCTTAATATAAACAACATAAGTAAAGTCCTTATCTTATCAGGCCTTTTGATGTCACTAATAGGTAAAACTGTTTTTGGTATCGAATGGCTTGATATGGTAGGTTATTCTATAATTTTAATTGGCTTAGTTTGGGCCAAAAATGATATCATTGAAGGAAATGAAGACTATGGAAAATACATTTACTATACTTTGCTGTTGCTATTTCTTTTTATTGTATTTGGTAAATGGTTTGGGTTTTAAGTAATTGATATCAAGTTTCACAAGCGTTTTTAATCATTTTTATTTTTGAAATAAAAAACCAGCATCTAGACCAAACAAAACATCTTGTTGAGATAAAGAAAGGTTTGGTGTTATTCTAAATTTATTAATGATTACATTCAATTCGAAACCAATAGCAATAAAACTATTATTGTTAGAATAAAATGTACTTGGTAGCACCGTTCTTAAAATGCTAAAAGCTGGTGCGATCTTTACGGATTCATGAGTTCTATTAATAAACGACAATCCCACTCCATAAGAAAAAACGGTATTTTCCAACCCCGAAATCTCAATAATTATAGGAACATTCAACCCTCCCCTCGCGTTTTGCCGTTTTATAATACAATAACTTGCAGAACCGTTACTTACCCCTTCTTCATTGCTTAAAAATGTCCTATTAAACCCTAGGGAAAACCGTCCATTTACAGTATATTCAAAATGAATGGCATAAGCATCCACAGTTTTTATTTGTTCTGAAAAAAGCCCAAATCCTCCTGAAAAACCATTCTTACCTTTATCGAATAAATAATTTTGTCCCTGTAATGATACACTCACAAAAATTGCAAATAATAAAATAGTCATAATCTTCATATTCATTCTTTTCCTTTTTATAGATTTAAAAATTAAATTTCCGTACGTACTCCATATAATCCGTTTTGGGTGGGTCTATCAGTCCTAGTTCTCTTCCCATGGTAACCAACTGTCCTCTATGGTAGCTTCCATGATTTACCACATGTTGTAAAATATGAGCTATAGTCGCAGATCCTGTATCTTTGGACAATAACGTATAGGCAATCACATCATGCAAGGACGTTTCTGGTAGGTCATTTAAAAATGTGATGTAATCTTTTGATTGGTTTAGGAGTATTTCGGCTACAAACTTTGTGTTTTTACCTGCACAAACTTCTAGTAAATTTTGGAAAGGCTCACCTTTTATTCTCTTCATCCATATACATTCTGCTACCCAAATGTGCTCTAAAGTTTTGTGAAGTGTAGGGAAACTACTATTAACTGTGGCAGTCATTAACACAGGATCTTTACTAAGTAACCAATCAGTCTTTTGGGTATTTGCCCAAAGGTTAAAGTTAATATAAGATAATAGATGAGATTTAAGCGTCATTGTTTTGTCGTTTATAGATGTATAGAGCCATAAAAGTAAAAAGAAATTCGATGGGTACTAGTATTTTTTTTCTGAACCAAAAGATTCATTTATACCTGTTACAAAATTCCTTCATCGGCAAAACTATAATAAGAGTTCTCTGCAATGATGATGTGGTCACTTACGACCATATCAAATAATCGGGCTGCTTCTTTGATTTTATTGGTAAGATTAATGTCTTCGGACGATGGCTTAAGATTTCCTGAAGGATGATTATGACACAAAATTATTGAAGCTGCAAAATGATCCAAAGCACATTTCATCATGATGCGTATGTCAGCGACCACACTATGCACACCACCACGACCAATAGATTGTTTATGTATCACCTTATTGGCCCGATTGCAAAGGATGATCCAAAACTCTTCATAAGGTAAATCAGATAGCAAAGGATAAAAAATCTGAAAGGCATCTCTACTAGATCTTATGGCAACTTTTTCAAGCGGATCTGTATCTTGTCTTCTGCGTCCTAGTTCAAGAGCTGCAATGATATTGATGGCTTTTGCTTCGCCTACGCCTTTGTAGCTTTTGACAAGATCTTTGATAGATATCTTACCTAGTTCATTTAGATTATTCTTATGATCATTGAGTATGCGTTTGCTGAGCTCGACTGCGGACTCACCACGAGAGCCTGATCCTAAAATAATGGCCAAAAGTTCAGAATCTGTGAGACTTTGACGACCTTTGGCAAGCATTTTTTCTCTAGGTCTGTCGTCTATGGACCAAGATTTTATGGAATTTAATTTTGACTCATCAGTAGCCATAGTTAATATTTTCTCTTTCTATCAATTCATTTTTTATATCAAAAATCATATCAGGAACCTAACTATTTCCTGATATGATTCTATATTTTAACCTATTTTCTCATATTATAATCCTCACACCAAAGCCAATGCCTGATCTAAGTCCTGAATCAAATCATCCACATCTTCAATACCTACACTCAGTCTTATCAACGAATCTGTCAAGCCTACTTTCAACCTTTCTTCTCTCGGGATCGATCCATGTGTCATACTTGCTGGATGCCCAATCAATGACTCAACACCACCCAAAGACTCTGCCAATGAAAAATAATGTGTCCCACTCAACACCTTGCGAGCACTGACTTCACTATTGTCTGCAAGGTCAAAGGATACCATTCCACCGAACATTCTCATCTGTTTTTTAGCAACTTCATGTCCAGGATGACTCTCAAACCCCGGGTAATATACTTGGGATACTTTGCTATGCTGGTTAAGAAACTCAGCTATTTTTGCTGCATTTTGACAAGCTCTTTCTACCCTAATGTGTAATGTTTTTATTCCTCTTAACACTAGAAAACAATCTTGTGGCCCAGGCACTGCACCTACTGCATTTTGTAAAAAATGTAGCTGAGATGCTAGTTCTGCTGTCTTTGCAATGACTGCCCCATGGATGACGTCAGAATGACCTCCTAAATATTTTGTTGCAGAATGTACTACAATATCCGCACCTAGATCTAATGGATTTTGCAAATATGGTGATGCAAATGTATTGTCCACACATACCAAAATATTTTTGCCCTTTACGTGATCACATACAGCTTTGATATCGATAATATTGAGCATAGGATTCGTTGGTGTTTCTACCCATATCATCTTTGTTTTCGGAGTGATCAATGCATCCAATTTATCAAGGTTGCTGATTCCTGCAAATTGGAATTTTATACCGTACCTACCGAAGACCTTAGTCATAATACGATAAGATCCACCGTAAAGATCATCTGTGGCAATAACTTCATCACCAGGATTAAGCAATTTCAGTACACTATCCATGGCAGCAAGTCCACTACCAAAACAAATGGCATCGGCACCATTTTCGAGAGCTGCTAGATTTTTTTCTAGTACTGCTCTTGTTGGATTTTGAGTACGGGCATATTCATAACCCTTGTGATCTCCAGGCGCCGCTTGTACATACGTAGATGTCTGATAAATAGGTGTCATGATGGCACCTGTAGATGGATCTGGTTCGATGCCAGCATGTATTACTTTTGTTCCAAATTTCATTGGTCTATTAAATTTTAAATGGTCAAGTCGATATTTCTATTTTATCAATTGGAAAAAATGAAATATCTTTGGTTAAGGTATTATTAGTAGCTACAAAGGTAAGGATATTTGTCAAATAATCTGACTTCAAAACAGTATGAGCTTAACGTTGTTTGTTATTTTTTAAATACATGAATTAGTCAACATGTCCAATATAAGCTTAACCAATACATTCACAGACATTCTCCCTGCAGATCCTGAACTCGCCAATTTTCCAAGACAAGTACAAAATGCTTGTTACTCTTGGGTTAAACCAAAAGGAATGACCAATCCACAGATGATTATCTTTAGCGAAGAATTAGCGCATGATCTTGATATTCCCTTAGATTTCTGTAAAAGTCAAACTTTCACAGAAATCATGACTGGCAATCAACTCGCTGAGAATAGCAAGCCTTATGCTATGTGCTATGGTGGCCACCAATTCGGTAACTGGGCGAATCAACTAGGAGATGGACGAGCAATAAATCTTGGTGAAATCCCTACCAAAAATGGACTTCAAAATTTACAATTAAAAGGTGCCGGACCAACGCCATATTCACGAACTGCTGACGGTTTTGCAGTACTGCGCTCTTCTGTAAGAGAATTTCTATGTAGTGAAGCTATGTTCCATTTGGGTGTACCTACTACGAGAGCTCTATCCCTTACACTTACAGGTGAAGATGTATTAAGAGATATGATGTATAATGGAAATGCAGCTTACGAAAAAGGTGCTGTCGTTTGTAGAGTTTCACCAGCGTTTATCAGATTTGGTAATTTTGAGATTCTGGCAGCACGTAAGGATTTTGACAATCTTAAGAAGCTGTTGGATTTTACAATAAATCAATACTTTCCACATTTGACTAAAAATGAAAATTTGTATCTTTCATTTTTCAAAGAAGTTTGTGAAAAAACATGCGACATGATCGTCCATTGGCAACGAGTGGGCTTTGTACATGGCGTGATGAATACAGATAACATGTCCATACTAAGTGAAACTATTGATTATGGGCCTTATGGATGGATGGACAATTATGACCCTGATTGGACACCAAATACAACTGACCTGCCAGGAAAAAGATATAGATTCGGCAATCAACCTATTATTGCTCAATGGAATTTGTTAAAACTTGCCAATGCAATATTTCCTTTGATGACTGACCAAGAAGAAGCATTATCCCAGACAATTCAAGATTTCAGAATTCAATATGCGTCAAAGTATCAAGTCATGATGAAAAACAAACTAGGGCTTTACGTTGATCAAGATTCTGACGAAAGTCTCATTTACGAACTAGAACAAATGCTAAAAACTGCTGAAGTAGATATGACAATATTCTTCAGATTGTTATCAAATGTAAACAAGAATTCAGATATTTCTTTGATTATTGACGCGATTAGTCCATCTTTTTACCAAGATGATATTGATGATGATGCAGAAGCAAAAATTACTTCTTGGTTTGAAAAATATATAAACAGACTAGGTGTTGAAGTGACCACAAATGAAGAACGTCAGACCAAAATGAATAGCACAAACCCAAAATATGTACTGAGAAACTACATAGCACAACTTGCTATAGATGAAGCAGATAAAGGTAATTATGGTCTTATACACGAATTGCACCAACTACTCAAAAGACCTTATGATGAGCAAACGGAACATGAAAAATGGTTTGCTAAAAGGCCTGATTGGGCTAGGCAAAAAGTAGGCTGCTCTATGCTGTCGTGTAGTTCTTAATCTTATAATTTTTTGAAAAATTTGCCCATATCCGTACTTATCGATATATGATTGACAGCACCTGCTACGTGGTGATAACCCACACCATAATCAAGTTTGAATGCATTTATTTTAATACCAAAGCCTAAAGAGAAACCAGCCAAACTTCTGAAACTTGTCAGTGATAGCTCCTTCCTGCGTAAATGGTTGTAACCAGCTCTCAGCCTTAGGTTTTCATTTCTACCTAATAGAAATTCACCATTAAAAATAATATGTCTAAAAACGTTATCAACAGCGTCTCCAAACTTATTTTCTTTTGGTGCTTCCCCGAATATATCCGTAGTCTCGACTTTGTCAGGATCGTCATATCTGACATTGGCTCTATGTAATTGATGTCCTATAATGGAAAATCTAAAAGGCAAATATTTTAATCTTTTTGAAATACCAATCTGTACATCCAATGGTGTACCAAAGCTCGTCCCTGTATAGGTAGTCACTTCTGCACCAATGTTTTTGACAACAAAGGAGATAATAAAACTTGATGAATCCTTGCCATAATTCAATCCAAGATCTGCTAGTACACCTGTAGAAGAATAAGTTTCCAAATTACTGAATACACCTTTTAGGTTTGCTCCAACAGTAATTCTATCTGCTACTTTTTTGGAAGCACCAAGCACAAATGCTGTCTCACCAGCAGAAAATGCGCCTGTTTGTGTACCTAAATTATCAGCTGCCACAAAATCTCCATAACTAATATATTGGACACCAAAATGTGCCGTAATACCGAGATTACTTAATGTTCTTCCATAAGAAACATATCCATTACTTATCCCAGCAAAATGAAAATTATGGGAAAAAGAGATTCGATTATGCATTTGCTTATTTAGAGATGCTGGATTGGACAATGCCAAAGTCACATCTTCATCTTGGATACTAATCAGACTTCCACCTAAGGCAGTAATTCTTGCTGATGCAGGAAGGTTTAAAAACTCATATGCATTCGTTCCACCAATCTGACCAAAAAGTACAATTGAGAAAAACGAAAAAGATGTAAATAAAAGTAATTTGATCAATCTCATATTTTTACCGTATCTACATTAATTTCTGGCATTCCTGGCTTCCAAATAGTCCTACAAATGGCTAATGTATCGCATTTCATTATTTTAATCGGACCTCCTAGAGAGTCAAATTGATATAAAATACCATATTCGTTATCACCATTTCTGTAGGTACCTTTCCAGTGTACTTTTCCATTTTCGTGATATTCAGTAAAAGGACCATTTTCAGTGTTATTTTCCATCGATACTTCCTCTTTTATACTTCCTGATGGATAATATACCTTTATCGCCCCTAGTATCATATTGTCTTTATACTCTTTTTCTAGCTCAAGTACTCCAGACTCAAAATAAGATTTGTATGGTCCATTCATAACACCTTTGTCATCATAGGTTTCCTCGATTTCAACTTTACCATTTGGGTGGTAAATAATTCTTTTACCTGTTAAGACTCCATTGATGTAAGTCGCTTCTTCATGGATTTTTCCATCATCGTAGAATGAGGAATATTTTCCATGTTTTTCACCTTCTTTGTTGACTTCGTAAGATTCTGTAACTTTACCTGAGTCATTTTTTATTTCTACTTTAGAGTTTGAACATGAAGCAAGTGTTGCCAAAAAAGTTAAGATTAATAAATATTTTATCATTTTGCGGTTTTTACTAAATTGATCAAAGATAAGGAAATACTAAAAATTTAAAACGCAGAAAATTCTTATTTGGTATGTTAAAAAATAAAAAAGAGCTGACAAAATAAAATTCATCAGCTCTTTTTAATATTTAATAGACTTCAATTAAAATTAAAAGAAAGTCGCTCTATTGTCATCAATTTTTACTGTCTTCTTGATAGCTTCCATTAACCTAAAATTAACTTGACTTCTTACAGCTTGAGTTTGTTGCATTTTCTGCATGAATCCACCTTGTTCAGGACTTGCAGGTGTCTTAGTAGCTACTTTTACTACATACACACCATTGCTTCCAACGATAGGCTCTGTTACAGCACCTGCAGCTAATGCAAATGATTTACCTATTACTAATGGTTCTTGACCACCGTCAGGGAATGCACCTCTACCGAATGTAATATTTTCTGCTAGACCTGGTGTAAGTCCAAATGATGTTGCTATAGCAGTGATATCTGTACCAGAAATTTTAGATTTGATTTTTTCTCCTTTCTTTTTATTTCTGATCAATGGCTCAATAGTTTCTTTTATTGACTCCACAGAAGCTACACCTGGTTTATCAATAGATTTAAGGGCAACTACTACATATTTACTATCTACATAATTTGCAGCATCAGTATAAATATGAACATCTGGAGAAACATCACCTACATTGGTATCATCATCAAAAGCCCACTTTACAATATCTCTAGAAGTCTGACCTAACCCAAGGTTACCTAAAGTAAAATCATTTTTCTTAAGTCCACCTACCGTTTCTACTTTCATAGAGTCAACAATTAATTTTGAAAGGTCTTCTATTTTCTTAGTACCTTCTAATGCAGAGACAACTTTGTCTAAAATTGCATTTTGTGTACCTTCTGAAGGTATAATTGCTTGTGCAAGGTATGCTACATTATATTTAAGTTCATTTGATTTGTAAATCAAGTTATTTACTTTTATCAAATGTACACCAAACTGTGTTGTAACAGTATAAAGACTTCCTACTTTACCATTAAATACAGCATCATTAAACTCTGGCACCATAGCACCTGGAGCAAAAGAACCTAGATCTCCTCCTTTTGAAGCAGAACCTGGATCTTGACTGTTGGCAGTCGCAGCGTCAGCAAATGTTACACTTCCGCTGTTGATTAATGTTTTGATACTATCTATGTACGCTTGTGCAGCAACTAATTGCATTGGATCACCATTTGCTACAGATCTCAATATATGAGATGCTTTTGCAGAGTCAGCTATTACCTTCTTACCAACAAGTTTTGCAACTACATAAGCATTATTATCTATATAAGGTCCATAAACTTGACCTACTGACAATGACTTTACGGTATCTTTAAGTGGCCCAGTAAGGTCATCTGATTTTACGTAATTGCTACCATAAAACCCATTATTATTTAAAGCAAATAAAGAATCATTTGTACTAGCCGCAAATTGAGTTGCCAATCCAGTAAGTTCTTCTTTAATTTTCATTGAATCTTCTTGTGTCGCTTTCACATCATAGACAACATAAGACAAATTTCTTACTTCCTCTTTATTGGTATACTTTACCTCATTTTCTTTAATGTAAGCTGCAAAGTCTTCATCTGTAAGCGCTACTTCAGTATCAGCGATGGTTTCGAAAGGTATTCTTACGTACTCTAATGTTGCTGACTCGTTGTTAATCTTATCAAGAGTCTCAGCTTGCCAAGTAGGTGTATAAAGTGATTTTGATACCAAATTTACTAACTTAGTCTGCTTCTGAGTTTTAATTACTTGTTTTCTCAATTCATTAAAAGATGCTGCAAACTCAGGATTTGAAACTTTACCTTCATCAATTGCCGTTTTTATTTCGTTTAATTGATTACGATCTACTTGACCTGTTTGTGGATTTCTATAGAAACTTTGTACTACAGGGCTTAGATTTGCACCGAACTCTAATTCCGTTAATTCTTCACCACTTACGTCAATACCATTTTCGCCAGCAATATCTGTTACTATGGCATTTTCAACATAATAATTCCATAAAGAGCTCTTTTTTGAATATTGATCACCAGAACCACCATAAAGTGCAGATTCTGCCTTTTGGAAATCGATGTAATCAATTTTTTGACCCGCTACTTCTCCTATAGTCGTTCTTGAGCCAAAACTACCTCTATTACTTGCACTCGTCATGTCCATAAGGATAAATCCTCCTAATGCTACTGCTAAAAGCACAATAACAAGCCACATGTTGTTTCTGATCTTACCTATTAAAGCCATAGTATTCTATTGAATTTTAATGTCTGTTTAACGTTAATATAATAGCTTATTCCTACTTTTGAGGAAAAGCGCCACAAAGGTAAATTATTTAAAGCTATTTCCAAATTTCACCTGTCAATTTCCAAGTATATTTATTAAAAATTGGTTAATGTTCTTAATTATCCATACTTTTTACTCAGAAATATCATTAAATTGGGTACAAAAGATATTTAAATCATTCAAATTGGACCATTTATCTTTTTTGATTCCATGTTTTCTATGGAAAGTTTGTGCTACAACTTCTCTATTTTTGACTCATATGTTGTGCAGCCGCATCTAGTTCTTCGTAAAACTCCAGTCCTTTTTTACGGATAATTGCGTCTTTTACAAATTTGTAGATAGGCATCTTTTCTTCTTTGCCTTTGGCACAAGCTGCTGAACAAATATCCCATCGATCATAATTCCACGCTTCAAACCCAATAATGTCATTGCTTGATATTCTAATTGGATAGAGATGGCATGACACTGGTTTTTGAAACGGAATTTTCCCTTCGTACCATGTTTTTTCAATGCCACATATAGATATTCCTAATTCATTTTTTGTCAAAAATACACAAGCTCCGTCTGGCAAACAACTAGTTCCTAATACTTTTGGTTCCTTGTAAAATGTCAAAGCTCCATGATTGTCTATAAACTCAATTGATTCCGCAGTAAGGTTCGATTTAATGACATCTAAATATTGATGAATAATTTTTTCCTCTTCAGCATCGACGGGTGCGCCATAATCGCCTTCATGACAACATGCGCCCTTACAAGCAGTGAGATTGCAATGGAATTGTTCCTCTATGATTTCTTCACTTATCAGTGTATCTTGAATCACTAACATAATATTTGTTTCTTTTTAGAAGTGTGATTGCAAATAATCTCAAATGGAAAAATTTGCTTACAGTACTATTTTACAAAAATCAAACCAACAATTATTTGATCTCTGCTTTTAGCCTATCTAAATCTCTGATCAGTAATCTCTTCCTATCAAAATGAATGATGTTTTCATTTTTTAATTCGTTGAGTACCATTGTTACAGTTTGCCTTGATGTGGCAGTGATATTGGCAATATCCTGATGCGTAATAAAATTTCTTAATACCCATTCATATCCAATTCTCTGACCACTTTTTTCTAGACTCAGAATAATGAACTCAATGATACGTGTCCTAGAATCCTTAAATACAAGCGACTCCAATCTTTGTTCCATTTCATGTACTCTAGCACCCATCATTTTCATAATCAGTATACTAAGTCCAGAATGATTTTTCATCTGCTTCTTGACTTCTTCTAATTTTATAGGGATAATTTCAGAATCTTCTATAGCTTGCGCAAAATCCTTCCTAGATGTTTCTCCAATCATAGCTAATTCGCCAAAGACGTCACCTTTCTGGAGTATCGTGTGCGCTACTTCTTTGTCATTTTCGCGATAACTACCTATTTTTATTTTACCTGAGATGATAAAAAATATCTTGTCAGAGCTGTCTTCAGGCATGTAAACATAATCACCTTTTTTAAAATTGACTACGTTATTTATTTGTGTACCGCCATTCATTTTGGTTTGACTGAATAGGTCATCCAGGTCTTTATTTTCAAGGAACCAAAAAGATTTATCAGACATGCAAAAAATTATAGCGACATTAAAATTTACTGATTGTAAACGTTTGATAATAGTTTTGGTTTAAAATCAGAATTTTGTTGGTCTATTTACATTACCAAAGGACTATTATTTGATTGCCTTCCTTATTTACTCCTATTTTTTTCCCACGTCCAAGCAGTGCTCATAATATCGTCTACGCCATATTTTGGTTCCCAACCTAGCAATTGTTTGGCTTTGGTATGATCAGAAAATATAGCCATGATGTCGCCTGCTCTTCTGCCGCCTATTTCATATTGAAGAGCCACGCCACTCACTTTCTCAAAAGCTTCAATGATTTCAAGTACAGTAAGACCGTTTCCAATGCCAATATTAAAAACTTCTGTTTGGATATTCTGTTTGCCGTCAAATACATATTGAAGTGCCAAAGTATGTGCTCTCGCCAAATCGCAAACATGGATGTAGTCTCTTATGCAACTGCCATCTCGAGTAGGATAATCATTGCCAAAAACCGTCATCTTATTTCTTTTACCAATTGCTGTTTCTGTAATAACAGGTACAAGATTTTGCGGAGGATTAGATGGAGATTCACCTAGTAAGCCACTTGGGTGGGCGCCAGCAGGATTAAAATATCTCAATAAAATGCTTTTTGTATCAGAGTTTTTCATACAATCCATAATGATCTGCTCTCCTACTTGCTTCGTACGACCATAGGGCGATGCAGCTTCCATTAACGGTGTACTTTCATCCACTGGGCTTTGGGTTACATCTCCATAAACAGTACAACTAGAGCTAAATATAAAGCTTTTGACGTTATATTTAATACTCAGGTCAATGACGTTGATAAGCGACTCTAGATTATTTCTAAAGTATAAAACAGGTTTCTCCACCGACTCCCCTACCGCTTTTAGTGCTGCAAAATGGATGACTCCAGAAATATCTGGATGCTGCATAAAAATATCTTCGCTTGCGTTTTTATCGCATAAATCTACATGAAAGTACGGTACTGAAACACCAGTAATTTCTTTTACTGCAATGAGTGATGAACGATCAGAATTTATACCATTGTCAGCACAAACGACATCATAATCAGACTCTATTAAATCTATTATTGTATGACTGCCTATATACCCTGTACCACCTGTAACCAATACTTTTGCTTTCATTTCGATTATTTTATTTTTTAATGTCATCCGCACAATTGCCTGACTTAGTAAATTGGTAATGCAAAAGTAATAAATATTCTCTAGCCTTTTAAAATCAGGAGTCTGTACTTTCGAATGAATGATATATTCCTAAAGTTAAAATCGATTTTGGTTGATATTTTAATAGAATCATCATCCACCATCCGGCGGCAAATGCGGCTGATACAATACCTTAGCCTTCACCAATCCGCTCGCACGCATGATGGAGTCCGCACCGAAACGTCTTCTGATCCTATCCATCTGTTGCATGAGTTGTATGTGCTCCATCGTATCGTCGAATAGATTGATCTGATAATTGCCTTGTACGAGTCCGCTGTACTTAACACCAATGAGACGGATGAGTTGGCGGCGCTCATATACCTTGTCGAATAGATCGATGACGTGCTGACCTAGT
>Ga0075154_10001485_pt1 | contig 16722 bp, 7 predicted proteins | sample JI71714BDNA_FD_70965 | JGI IMG/M metagenome (GOLD analysis project Ga0075154, IMG submission 70965) | Wastewater effluent complex algal communities from Wisconsin, to seasonally profile nutrient transformation and Carbon sequestration -... | ecosystem: Engineered > WWTP > Effluent > Algae...
GTATACTTGATCATTAGAAAAGTAATTAAAAAAACAGACATAAAAAGTGCACGCTTTCCTGAGATTGTTGTTAACGTTAATGCGCCTCGTCTCGACATTCCTAATCTCCTCATTGACCACACTTTAAATTAGCAAAGGAAGTACCGATACTTGTTACGTCTAAAAAAATCACATACTGCAAATTATGGCTCCCTTAACACAAATTCACTACCGCTAGTTAGTCACGCTTGATAAAATTTAAAAAAAATTAAAACCTTAGATAGAGCACAAATTGTCATGGATTGAAATATGCAAGAGTAAGTTATTTATCAAAATGGAATCTATTGTTGATCTAGATATTTTTTCAATCATTCGAATCATAGCATATGGAGTCTCTGGGTTGAAAAGGATAGTCAATTAGTATCTTTCAAAAGACCAGCTTCTTTAAAGATGTTTATGATTCCATTAGACCTTGACACAATTCAGAATCTATCAGGTAAATGTCAACAAAGGGAGAGTAAATTATTATTTTTGTTGAAATGTTGAAATTGCGCATATTATCTTTATTTAAACCTTGAATTATTTTGGCCTATTACATCGCCTTTTGTGTGGGATAATTTTCAAATTTAGGTGTTACAGAGGAGGGCCACACCTCGCAAGATCCAGTGACTTGGAGCCTTGTCGTCTGGACACTTTAATTGTGCATTGAAAATAAAGTTGCGATCAGTTCGGCTCTTGTATTTATATAACGGGCAGAGATACGGTCCGCCAGCTCCATGAAGAGACTTTTTTGAGTTCTTTTCCTCTGTTGCTTTAACCCCTGTTATATACAGTATGGGCAACATTGTGAACAATTGTTTTGGCTCGCTCTCAGAAAGATTCCCTTCTTGTCTATCCCATTGTGCACCCTCTAGGAAAAGTCCATGAACATAGATTCCCTCATCAGGTGACTGCTTCAACTGTTCCGGACGCTCAAAGCTTGTTACGTCTGTGTGATAAAAAACATCATCCAAAGCCCAACCCTCATGCTTACGAGTTACTTCTTGCTTCATGGCTGTGAGACAACCATTTGGGTTGAAAAATCCTGTAAGCCAAAAACTCTTTGGTCTACCATTAGTAAGCCACGTTCTATTTTGTTTGTCGCGGTTAAGCAATGATCCAAACCAGTCACCTAAACTTGATAATCGCCAACTGAATTCATCACCTGTCAAAGTATTCTCCCAATAGTAAGGAACCTTTGCATCATAAATGCTGTCAAGCATCTCTTGAAGTTCAGATGTCATCACAACTTCACCATTGATAGCAAGTTGAAGTTGTGTCAACGTGTGTCGGACTTTACCGATCACATTTTGAAGTCTTTGAACCTCCTGAAACAGAAATATGTTCATTGGTACTTTCAAATCGCCCAATTTTTTCAGCTGTTCTTTATACACATCCTCCACATAATCTTCGGGCAACCGATTCAGAAGATCTTTGCATTTTTCGAAGACGAACTCTTCTCGAGAGCCGCCTATACCGCCACCTCCTTCCTTTGGCTGAGTCTCAAGGAGACTTTGAATCAAAGCATCGGCCTCGTTCTTCCTGAAAGATAGATCTGCATTTGGATGCAAACCACAAATTTCAGGTGAGTCGATTGCTGGAAAGGCACTTATATATGATTGGTATTCGCCGTGTTCGGAGTATGCAGGAACAATATACTGAAACCCTCCAGGAATTTTCGACAATGGTTGTGCTGGATTGAAGGTAAAGCCCTCATCTGTAGTTTGCGGTCTAAGCCACTCTTCTGTGTAAGTTCGGAAAAGCCTTGTATCAATACTGTCAGTGATTTTGCCTCCATATTGTACAGCAGAAACCATGTACTGAAAAGTGGTCCAGCTAATTGGTCCATTCTCCATGTGTTTTTCCAAAAAAAGTATGCAGCTTTGCAGATCTCCATCATTGTACTCATAAGGTACACACCATCCAATCGGGCCAAATTTCCGACGCTCTTGAACAACACTGTGTAAGAAGCATAGAGTAAATAATAAACGACGCCAATTTTCTGTTTCATGTCGTTCAATTCTATCCTGGTCCACCATGATACCTGGCGTGTAACTGCGAAGCAATCCTGCCTTGAGACCTGATGGAGGTTCATTTGTTACTTTGGTGCTCATTTGAAGAAGCCCCAAAGGGAAAGAAGGATGAGGTAGCGCTGTTATGAAAAGTCGGAAATTCGGATCCATTTTAACCCGCAACTTTTTCAAAATGTCTTCCAATTCGGTCATAAGCTCCAGAGCAAGTTCGCAGTTCTGAAGTAATACCCAAGTCCCATTTTCCGAGCCAGAACTCACAGCCTTCTTGGCAACGATTTCTTGTCCCTCACCTAAAGAAATGACTGCAGGGGAGGAAACTTTTCTTTTTCTTGACAAAGTTTCGATTCCCTCTGTTGGATCAGCTCCTCGGCTCAACAGGAAGATTACTGGAACTTCAGCGACCATGTCATCAAATAACATCTCCATAGTATCAGTGACCGGCTGAACATAGGCAAATCCCATAGTATCACGTAAAAACTCTGTGCACATCAAATTACTTCGGTCAAAGCGCAGACAGCGTACCAACAGTAACTTTAGAAAAGGTCCGATATCTCTTTGCTCGTCTATTCTTTGCTGGTAATCAGGAATTGGTAAAGTCTCTGGCTCATTGTCAGTATACCAACGTTTCCACGCATTTTCATTTCCTGATATGTCTCCAATCAGATTCACAAAAAACTTATTTTTCTGGGAAATCTCCACAACATTGAGCCATGACTCACTTGACATCCATTGAAATGGCTTTGAGCGAACATTGTTGATATCCAATGATGCACCTGCTTTCAGAAACAAAGGTATATCATACTCTTTCAGATGTTTGGCAGAGACAAGAATTTTCATGGCTACAAGGAGTTTGAAAGTGAGCTTGTCACGCTCGAAAAGTCCACGATTAATGTATCGGTATGTACCAAAACTTAGGGTTTCAATTATATTTGCCACTCTCTTACTTGCCAACTCAGACTTTTCAGATTTGTCCATGGAAGCGGAGAAGAGTACTAGGAATTGAGCTAAACTTGTTTGATACATGGAATTCACCAGACCCATGCTTACGACACTGAAATAAAGAACTGATCCCCGAGTCGCAACTGGCCTAAACTGCTCTCTTTTTTCATCAATACTTCTTTTAGCCTCATCTGCTGTATTCAATTTTAAGCTGACTTCTGCAGACTTTGCTTTTGTGTTTTCAAGAACGCTAACTAGTTCTTCATCATCAAGCAAATTACCAGTATTCTCACTTAGACATTTCAGCAACGATGCATTTAGTCTCACAAGGGTGTTGTTGTTTTCAACAACTTCTTGGAGAACGCGGGACAATTGCTCCTCTAGTGCTTTCTGTTCCTTTCCAATAACTCGTGCCAAGAGTTGGTCCTCGAGCCCTTTTTGAGTAACTGTGAAATCAATCAAAGTCGTCTTTGCCTGCAGCTCAGGACTAAATTTAGGGTTTGAAAGCCTTGTGATGAAGTAAATGTTGAATGAATCATCGAAGTCTAATTTTGTGTCACCGACAACAATAAACTTCTTATTCCCGCGTGCTGAAATTTCTTTTTCAAGAACTGGGTTCAACAGAGGGTCTATCTCCTCGCCTACACCAACCACAACCATAGTCTTACCATCAGCCATACAAACCGCTAGTTTATCTTTGAGTTTAGCGTCATTCAATTGCACTAAGATTTGTCCGTCTGCAAATGATGGTAGATTTCCTCCTTCTTTATTACAGATCCAATGCTGTGCTTGACCTTGTGGATCAATTAGTAGAGGATATCTTGTACTGCTGGTCACCAAAATACCATTTTGGATTGATAGAGAATCGGTAGGTAAGCCTTGTAAATTCCAATTTCCAGTTGTTCCTGAATCTGCCAGAAATGATGTAATGTCAAGACTTTGCGTGAAAGGCATTCCTCGCTGTTCACAGTCAGACATGAAAGTATCATTGACCAGTCGGTCGCGGAAAGCTTGGTTGAAAGGCCCGCAGTAGCTAACAAATGCACATCCAAGCGCACAATCCCCAACAAGCCTTGATTTCTGTAGTTGAAAATTTTTCGCGTCTTCAGTCCAGCGTTGCCGCTCATCGGCTAGACCATTTATGAGCTGTGATGCTTTAGTCATTTTTGATTCAACTTGCCTTGCTTTCTCCTCCATTCTATTCTTCTCAGCAAGTTGGCCATCTGCCATTTTCTGCAGGGCTTCCAACGTCTCCTTCAATTTAAGCACTTTTAACTCCATTTCCTTCAATTTGTGATCCGCTGCAGCTTGTTTTGCTTCAGCCACAGCAAGCTTTTCTTGTTTTGGCTTTACGACTTTGCTTGAATTATGATATTTCTCCAGGGCTTGTACGTATACACATAGCCCTTTTGCTGCTTTGCTTGCTTTTTGTGCCTGATCTGGATTGAATCCGAGTTCTTTTAACTCTGTTATGTACACAGACAAAAATTCAATCGTCTCGTCGTTCATTTTATCCCTTCCGCCGCCATCTTCGCCAAACTTCTTAAGATTTCCCAAAAGATCAGAGCCATTCATCATTTGTAATGCTTGTGGCTTGAAACTAGGCTCATACCAAGCTACCTGCTGTTTCTTTAAGCTGATGCTGCAAGGGGTAACTTGCTTTAGTGGTTTTTGAAATAGAACCAAAACACAATCGAAAACTAGCTTGATGATGTCGCTTGGATTTGCCAGCTTTTTTATTTCTCCGATGTCCTTTGCACCGATTCCATTGATGGCAGTTTCAGCTTCACGGACATGAGGCATTGCAGCTTCCAATTCAGAATTACAAATTTCCCTTGTGATTGCAATACTTTCGGCATCTTGTTGACATTTAGCTTTAACTGCGTTTGCTGAAATTTCCTCTCTTTCCGCTTCTGCCTTCTTAGCCTTGACATCCTCTAAACTTTTGTTCGTTTCTTCTGTCTTCTCGGCTATTTTCGCTTGGCTCTTCTTTAGACTGACCTTCATTTCTTCTACATCCTTTGCTCCTTGTATGAGTTTGCGCAAGCCTTGGCCTACTTGATTTTCTTTATCATTAAGAACAAACAGTTTTCTCTCATATAGCTTTTTGTAGGCGTTGATGAAACTCAAAAAGCTTTTTGGAGTCTGATATACTTGTCTACGCATACATTTGAAATATTCGTCACAAGTCTGAGTAACTTTTTTGTGGACAGAACCCATGTGCGACATGAGCTTTTGTTTGATTTCACTGGTACAATCTACTTGAAACTCCTTTAGGAAAGCTGAACTGACACTCACTAGTGCCTCTTCAGGCCAGGGGAGGAACCAATCGATTGTTGGTGAGCTGATAAGGCTTGGGAATTTCCTAGCTCGGACTGGGAATTTGGGATTCAAAGGAGACATACTGAGGATAATGTGTAAATTGTCCCTTACACAGTCTGTGAAATACTCCTTGAGATTGTCTGAGGTTTCTTCAAGGTGTGGTCTTTCTCGAGCAAAATCTTGATGAAGATCTGAAGTCATTGTCATCATTTCGTCTTTGGCAAATAGACCAGGCACCTCGCCAGTTGACAATATTGAGTTGATGGTTTCAAGATAAACCTCGTCTTTTATTTCACTCTCTGTAAAAAGGAAAGTTGTCGGCTTTCGTTTGTGTCCTGCACGCTCATATAATTTCTTTATATCCTCAAAAAAAGCTTTTTCGTTATATTGCTTTGTCAAAGTTATTTGAAAACATTGAGCTCCAGAAATGTAAGAGGCTAATCGCGCTAGACTTTGCTTTCCACTCCCACCCACGCCAACTAAGAGCGCAGATCCACGTGGCATATCGATAAGCCTACTGATTCGAAGCATGTGCCGTAAGGCATCTTGGAATAACACCAAGTCTAGTTTCTTGGCTGGGAATTCGTCGTTATACTTTGTTAGGAAATGTTTTGCTCTATTCAGAATGTTCTCTAGACCACCACCATCTTCATACAATTTTGGTGCAGCTTCGACGACCATGCCATCCTCATCTACCTTGTCATCTCGAAGAAAGCTAACCATGTATATTGGCTTGTTGCAGGCCTTAGAGTAAAATTCTTTCCCAAAAATCTTTGTCCCAACCTCTCCTATTATCTTTTCGTATTCATCTTTATCTTTTATGTTCACAAGCTTGTCACAAAAAACTCTGTCAGACTCGTGTTTCCAAAGTCCAATAAGCATGGAAGACGGGTTGAAATTTTTCTTTTCTTCACCTGACAGACCTATCCCCCCTGTTGTGATTGATGCTGTAGGCGTCTTTAATATACCTTGAAACACTCTACTAAGATCTCTCATATTGAATACGTAATGAAATTTCGATGGCGTAGGGAGGAGCCGCCGCTTTACCAATTCCCACAGTGAAATCGTTGCTTGAGTTAGTTTCGCTTGCACTTCCATTGTACCTGCATCAAACAAGTTCGACGTAAAGCGTCCACTAAGCATTTGACCGTAAATATCATTTATGCTTGTGATGCTGGGTAAAACCAAATTGAAAACGAAAAAATTTCTTTTCAAACGAATGGGTATGTCATTTTTACCGCCTCCTGGATGCTGCATTGCAGCAACATAATTTAGATCTTCGCATGTTTTGAAATCTCCCCGCTTGTCCTTGTCAAGAAAGTAAAAACCCTTTTGCTCCACAAGTAAACGTACAAGTTCCAAAGTTGGTTGATCGCCCCATTTATTTACCTCTGGCATAGAGATGTCGTCAAAGAAGACTGTCATTTTCTTCCCTCGAGGAGGGCCGAAAGTTTTTCCTCCGCGCTTGTCTAATTCGTTTTCGATGGAAAACTGCGCCATAAAAGGCGTTGTAGCGGAAGAAAAGTTTATTCGTTTGATCAACGTCTTCTTTGGATCTTGGTCTGCAAGAAACATAAGCAGCACACTTGTTTTTGCTGTTCCTTCGGCGCCAAGTAGGAGAACAGGGTGATTCTGTGCATGTATATTTTCAATAACAAATTTTGCTCTAGTCGAATCCAGAGTCGGGATCAAAATGCTAGAGAAATTCAACTCTCTTGCATTTGGACAGGTCCAAGTCGGAGGATTCCATTTCTTCCACTCCCCTGTTTGGATATCAACATGGTATTCGTAAACAGTTTCACCCTCACTGACTAAAGGCATTGAACTGTTGGTGTCTTTGCTACGAAGCCATGAGTCAAATTTCTTTCTGTCTTCAGTCTCGAGAAGGGAAGCTACACTCCAGCATAGACAATACAGGAATATCTTTTCCAATATACTTCGCGGTAAGTTCACAGCACTAGCAGCTGAGCAGTCCGACTTTTCTGTTAGACACAGGAAAAGATCACAGAAGCTGGTGATTCGCCCAACTCTTCCTTCTTTCATAACTTCGGCTGTATTCTTTGACAAAAATTCGAAGCACGGTCCAGGTCCAATTTCTTGATTTGAAGATCCAATCCACTTCAAGACCAAGGACCTCAAAATGGCTTGCCTCTCTTCAACTCGATTTTTAAGCCACGCCTCCATTACAGGGCTCCAGTCAAGGTCGGTGTCACTAACATAAATAATACCTGCTCGTGACACCGTTGCTGGAGATGCGTTGACGAGAGTTTCAACTTCAAACATCATCTTCACATTATCTGTCATCGGCATTCTATCACCATTTGCTAATGTAAGGATTTTATTGTCATCCAGAACTGTATTAAGATCCTCAATCCAAATCGCGTCAACTGGGCCGTCTGCAACTATCCATGTATTGAATTCGTTTTCCCTTTTATTATACCTCTCCCACATGGCGGCGAAAACTCCTGTTGTCCACTCTTCTGTTTGTGGATCAATCTCACCGTACATTTCCTGAGCTCGCATTGCCTTAGGATTGAATCGAGCTTCCTTATATTTAATGTTATGGTGTTTTTCAAGCGTTGCCTTCAAACAGTTCAAAATACATGTCTTACCGCCACCTGAAGGGCCTACCAACATGATTCCATGTCGAACACGAGTGGTCTCGTACAACTGAATCACTTTCAACACCCAAGAACTGTGATAAATCAAACCTTGATCCTCAACGACGTTTCTCAGGATTTGTTCCTCGTCTGGATAGCTACCTTTAGGCGGTGTCGCAATTCCTGGAAACAAATCTAGCAGCAATGACTTGAAAAGTGGTACGTCTTGAGCTACGAGTTTGGACAAATTCATATCGCGAATAGTCTGGTATACAAGAAAATCCTCGGCTTGGTTCAAATTTGCCCTTTTAACAGCTCCCATGGTTCGTAAAACAGAAAGAATGTTTCGCAAGCCCCAATCATAGTGACGTTGATTACTAAGTTGTTCTTTACATGTTGAGTACAATGCATGGAATTTCTTTGACAATACATCGAAATTCTTGTAGCCGACAGAACACATTTTTACCTTTTTAATTATTTGGAAATCCGGCGTCATCATAGCCACCCCACGGAATAAAGCTTTCAAATTTTCAGGAAGCTCCTGTCGACCTGCATATCCCGGATTCATCGTGATGAAAAAGGCACAAGCAGGCTTGAGGTTCACGTCTTGAGGGTCTCCTGGGAACTGGAATGTTTTGGACCTCTGCTTCTGAGCGTTCTGTATTGCAAGCACTTGCTGAGCCACAACTGACAAAACAGGCAATTTGATACGATTGAACTCATCGAAGCATCCCCATAGCCCACTTTGACATAAACCTTTGAAAATTTTAGCGCAATCTGAATATTTCATTTGGTCAGTGCAGTTTGTGACTACTACAAATGTGCCAAGAGTGTTCCCAAGATCCTTTGTTGTCTCGGTCTTGAAAGAGCAAATAAAATAATTAGCGTAAGCAAATGTCATGATTGAATTATCTTTAACAAATTATTGTCTCACCTTTCCAGTACCAGCGGGTCCAGCAGGTGCTCCACCAAAATACATCCCTAGCGCTTGCGCCAAAGTAATGTAACACTTGTCGGTTAATGGTGTGATGACCAGACGCTCTTTTGCGCCAAGGTACTCGTATTGATAAGGGAAATCGACATCAGTAATAGAAACAATTGTTGCGCCATCATCACTAACGTCATCTCGTGCATTTGGTTTCCAATAAAATCTTGCTTGTTTCAGCCAGTCAAAGTCGCTTGGGCGCTGGACTTTTTTTGCTTTGTAAAGTTTGAGTAGCTCCTCAGCGATATCTCTTTGATGAACATGAACAGTTACCAGAGTCTCAATTTTTCTTCTATTTACTTTGGTCCCGAGGTCTTGCAGGCACCAGCCTGACATTTCTTCTAAGACTTTTTGTTGCTTCAAATTGTTCTCATTCATAACACCTTGCTTACTTCGGCAAAGTTCTAAAGCGGTCTGGGTTTCGTAGGTCCAAAGAATTTGCACAGCCAGAAGAGCGAATTGTGCGATGTTGACGTCCACTAAAGGTCGTAGCTTAGAAATATCTGCGGAAACATCAGATACTCCACCGGCACATTTTCGAGCGTGTTCTTTCATGGTGCTTTGCATGCGGCTAACGAGCGTTACAAGCCATTCTTCGATGTTACCGATGGCTTTGACGACAGAAACGAATGACACAACTTCCTGGCCTTCGCCTCCTACTCCATTGAATTTGGTTATGATCGTTTTATCTTTTTTGTCGTGTTGAACCGTTTGGATTGCATCAAAAACGCTCTCATAATATTGATTCATAGCGAGAGGATCTGACCCTTTTGACAAAATTTGAAGAAGTTTTGCATCAGAGACAAAAAAGAATCGAGGAAATGCATTTTGCTTTTGACCAAGGTAGCCCTTTAGAGACTTTTCACATTTTTCTAATTCCAGATGCATGTTGGGCAATGAAGTTCGTAGATATTCATCACCACAAGCTTCAACAACATTTTCGGTATCGGTAACTTTAGACATTATTTTTGCCCAATCCTTGTCGACTTTGGCGAATCTTTTGGCTTCTTTAGGCATTTGTTTCGCTATATCACCTCCAGTGAAGACCGATTCTAAAGCGCACCATAAATTTTGAACTTTCACGAGCTTTTCAAGAGTGTCTGAAGTTTCCCACAACAGTTTCTTTTGGTCAATTGCTTTTTTTTCGAAAGGACCTATGTGACGATTGCTCAAAATTGTCTGAAGATTCATTATAGTCTCTTCTAACTCCTCGGCGATTTTCGGTGTAGCCCTTAAAATATAAATGCCTCTAGATTTCCATTCTTGAAGCTCAAATCTTTGTTCTATCCAATATCTCTGGATTTCATCAAGTTGTTCCTCAAGCTTCAACTGTTTATCAGCTCCTTCAGTTATTTCTTCTATTTCTTCCCGAGCTGAAATCAGGTTTGCTTCAACTAAGACCCGCAGTTGGAAGTCAGATACTTCATCAAAATCAATTTTAACGTGAAACTTCTCGACAACTGCATCCCAGTGTCGACGTTTAATCGATTCTTTCGATAACTCCTTAAGGAGAGGGAGCAAAGTTTGGTATTCGTCTATTTTAGATCTCAGTTCTGAGTGTGCATCAAACTCCCGCAAGCGTTTCGGAAGTCTTTTACAGCGTTGATCATATGCCTCCATGACTTCAAGCATGTTGTCTACATCCAAGACTACAGCTGACCAGAGCCTGAAACGCCACTTTGAAATAGTTTCGTCAACATCAGTGTAAAGATCGAATAGTTGAGAAGCTAATTCTATCTCCTTCTGTGTCTCTTCTAGATCCGGGTAATCTTGATGATCAAAAGCAAAAAGCTCCTCTCCCAGCCTATAAGTTATGTATTTGCGTTTTCGACTTTCGTATTCGTCTTTGAATGATTTCAATCGGTGAGATGCGTCATTCGGAGCGAGTCCCTTAACCAGAGGCCCGTCCTGCCTAAAGCGTTGACGAAACTATGAGAGTAGGATGTTATACAATGGCCGGTGAGAATTCTATAACTGTTTACTTTTTGAAGAATAAAGCTACTAACCTGCACAACGTCTATCTTGAAGGATTTGATATCTTGTATCAATTTTGTCTTGAATTGAAGTTGAGTTTTACGTAGTTCATCCGCTCTTTCTTGAGCCTGTAAAACAAGTTTTTTCCAGCTTAATTCAAGTCTAGTCATTTTATCATCATCCTCCTTGCTTATTTTACAATAATCTTCATTCTTTTTAAGCATATCGTACATTTGTTGAATCGGGAACAATTCCATCTCAATGCAAGCTTCTCGTTCTTTAACTTGGTTTAATACTTTGACAATGGCCCCAAGAGAGTCTAATTCTTTGACCTCTCTTCCTAACTTCCCTTGGGTTTGTCTAATATACTCTGTTATACTGTCGAGTGCATTTAAAAACTTTTTGTGAAGTTCGGCAGTATACTGTAAAGAAACGAACTACTCATTAGCAAAATACAACTAATGTCGCCACTGAAATAATAATAAACCTACCCTTGCTATCCATGCTTTGCATTCATTTTTGCAGTGTGATTTTACTCCCTCGGGGTTCAGAGAAAGAGCGCCAATAATGTATTTTGATGGAAGCGTATCAATTTCTTTCTCCAACGAGTCAAACTCTTGGAATTTGCGTTTAAAGTCGCTTAAATTATGGCAACCTTTAGAAAACTCATGACACTCGGCGTCTTTGTCCATATCTGAAAGCCAATCATACTGGAGATACATCAATCAAGATGGCTTTAGATATTGGAACTAATTCTAATCAATTCTTGATGCGATCGACTTACCCGCTTGAACGAATTCACATATTCGATTACTGTCTTTCTCACTCCTTGCACACATCCCGTAAGCAAAAGAGCAACCCTAACCAGTTCAATGTCTTTTGTGATTCGAACAAAAAATGAAACCTTGTTGCCTTCATGGTTTGCACTCCAATCAAAAACGCACTTGTAACAGGATAGAATAGCCTGTGCAGACTGATTGATGCATTGCTGAATGTCGTCCAGGCTAGGTAAAAGTGATACTCCAGTGACAGTCACGAGTACATTTGCATCAAAGAAGGCTTTAGAGATGCTCAAAATATTCGAACCACCACGAGATCCTATTCGCCTTTTCAATGCATTCATCGAAGTTTTCGCGGAGACTAGCAACGCTCCATACAGGCTTTCATTGTAGTGCTCTCTTAAATTTTTCACTTCTTCATCTTTGACAGGGTAAGCAGACCCTTCTAGTTTGAATTGCTGGATATTAAAGATAAGATCGTCAACGGCATGCATGATCTCAATATTTTTTCCTTGCAATAAAGTGGATTGGCGAGCGATGTGTTTTTGCTGCATTTCGACGAAGTCAGATAATGCGAAGGAGTTAGTATCGGGCAGATCAACAAGAAGTGTTCTAGCGACAATAACAAGGTTTTCCTCTATCCTGTTTTCAATTATGTCATTTATGCTCTTAATGAGTTCCTTCATACTTTGAAGTGCCGAAAATAACTTGAGTATAAAGTCTTCGACGTTTGTGGATGTCCATGTGAGAGTGAAAATTCCAAGCCTCATTATCTGAAATTCGAAGTTCCGAAAATGTGGGAGCTTCAATGAAGGGCACAAAAACTTGTCAGATGAGTGGATGTTGAAGAGAGTTATTTCTTCGCTGGATGTTAACTTACAAGAATCACTTGTGTGGAAGGAGCCACCTCTGCAATAAGCCGGTCGTATTCTGCAAGTGCCCAAGATAGATTCCGATGAATCGCTTTAAGCTTTAGCTCTTGAATCAGTACGATTTTGGCACTCTCTGGGATGTTTTCAACTCCCATTCGACTCAAACACTTGGTCTCTCTTATAGATTCGAATATCTGCGAATCAAAATTAACATAGAGCTGCTTGTCACCAGGGTTTCGAACCAACAATGTAGCTTCAAAACCTCTTCTTGCGTTGCTTATATTGAGTGAGAAGCGACGCAACAAACTTTCTTCTTCGTTTCTCAGTTTATTCGCAACTCGATAATATTTTGTCATCATCTCCTTTGCATCATCGTCCTCCATTACAGTCGTGTAATGCTGAAAGTATTGAAACGGGCCGTGGATTTTTCTGAAAAGATGGCGGACCCACGCGATTCTACCGGCTATGGGCGGCGAGTAACGAGCTCCAGGAGTTTTTTTCCTGTTCTTGTCAAAAATTTTCTCTACGTTTTCAAGCTCAGTCCAGAAACCTTTGAAAACTTTATCAAAGAGCACTTTTTTTAGGACGTTCTGCAGTCTCTTTCGCTTCATGGCACGATAGAATGTTTTGAACAAGTCAAGTGATCGACTCATAGATTCAGGGCGTTCGAAGGACTGATTTAGAAATTGAATCATCTCGATTTCCAGCACTTCAATCTTGTGATTAAATTCAACCAAGTCCCTGTCGAATTTGTTATGATGATAATCTAAAAGGTCATGTCCTTTTAATTGAAATTGCTTCTTATCACTCAAAAAAAGTTCAACAAATGGTCCCATTCCTTCGAGTTGCGTATTCACAATACCTGAGAAATCTTCGATAATTGAAAAAAGAGATTGCAACTTAGTGACTCTTCTGCAGAAGAGATCAAATTTTCCAAAAAGGTGAGTTTCAGGGTAGTCGAACGGCTCAGCAGACGGCTTTTCTAATAATTTGGCTTTCGTAAGACCGTATTGCTTACGATATTCTTCATTGAGCGTTTTGCATGCAGACAATCTACCGTTTAGTGCACTGAATTCACAATCCCAAAGAGAACCTCCTTCGGCTGCATCAAGAATATATAATTGACAGCTCTTGACCATCTGTTCAGTAACTTTGGAAAACAAAGTCGTCATCCTTTCCTGCGTGTCATAATACCTGGAAGTTGTATAAATCATCTGTAGGAGTATATTGGACACAAGAAAGTGCGAGTCAGAATCGAACTTATGTTTAGAAAAAAGTTTTCTCTCATAGAGACTCTTTAAATTTCTTACCCCAATCGACTTTACGAGACTTGGAAGAATAGTTATTATATTCTGAACATTTCCAGAATAAAGTGCGACCATAAGAGGCTGCAAGTAGCGCAGAAACTTTTTATTGTCCTTGGCTTCATTTGCGGAATCGATAACGTGACAATACAGAGTTTTCCATCGTTTGAGGGGCGCACCAATAGTAGGGAAGGCACTGTCCCCATGAACGTTCACAATCGCCTTAATAAGTGAAACAATATGGGAACAATGCTGGCCCCGCATTTGCTCCGATGCACCCGAGAGTGTTTGAGCTCTATGCAACCAGAAGTCAATTTCAACCTGTGGACCGCTGTCTGTCGCTGCTCCTTTGCCCTGAATGAAACTTGGGTTGTTGATCACTTGCGTATTGAGATACAAGTCAACCTGATCGCACCAACCATTCAACGTGACAGCCAGCGCTTCTAAAACTTCTGGATTTTGCTGGACCTGCTGATAAACATTAACCGGAGTTAGGTCATGAACCTTGGGAGCACCTAAAACGACATTCGCGCTCAAGATCAGCCTTGTCCTCGAATTGTTCTGCATCTGGTCCAAGTGAGCCACAAATTTTTTACCATCGGCTAAAACCTCCTCCACGGTTTCTTGCGCTACATTCCCCATTACTCCTATTGGCCACTTAACTGCATCCAAAATAGCCGACAAAATTAGTGCCATGTCCCTAGGAAGATTTTCGGTAAGCTCTCCATACAGAATTGAGGTATCGTCGAAGTGGGAACATTCCACGGCTTGTTTCGTGCGCTTGTGAAAGTAGCATACCTTTGACAATCATCAACATTCGTCGATTACAGTTAGAGAATACTTCTACAGGAGTGAAGCATACAGTTTGACTTACTTTGTCTTTGACAGCCACAGTCTTACCATCCGACAAAAAAAGCTGAGGTATAGCTTCTTTTATATCTCTAATACCAAACAATCCAGAAGTATTTGTCTGCAAAGATAAATCAAATGCAATTATGAGGCCGAGCATTGAGATACCTTATTCATTTGTTGCAGACTTACCTTGTCAACTTTAGGAGGCACCTGAAAATGGACAAAGATTGCGCCAGTATTTTCACCCAAAAAGAAATTGGTCAAAGTGCTCGCCACCTCGGGCCTTTCGACAAAGCTCCTTGCCTCATCTTCGCTTACATCAGACCATTCAAAGCAAAGAAATATCTTTTCACAGCACCATCGGTGTCTTTCTGTTAGAGTCATGGATTCTTGATATCTTTGGTAATGTTCTATAGATCCGATGTTTATTGAGAATTGGATTCATTTCCAATTCCTCTTTTTAAATCTTTAGCCTTTGAAACTTTCGCATCAGGATGATAGAGGTCAACAAAGCGACAGACTAGTACATACTCCTGCGGAACTACGATATTACTATTTACCGCTAACGCCGCAAAATTTTGAAACATAAAACTTGGCAAAGCTTCCGCCGCGTCAACGCCACATGAAATCGAAAATTGCTACGCGCTTAGGCCGCCAAGTTGCAGATTCCACTCCATTAAGAGGGCATCCTAGGATGTAATTTCTAAACCATTTTTGCATACTTACCATAAAACGTTTATCTATTCCACTAAGATTCCCTATATTCTGATCGTATGCGGGCACAACCTTCCAACTCACTTGTGACTTGTGACTCATGTCGACAAGAATTTGATTACTATCAATAAATATAAAAAGTTTATTGATTTTTGTCGTCGATGTGCAAAATTGTTAAAAATCATCATCACAAACTAAGGTAACTCGATTCGTGCAAGGATTTGATTATGATATAAACAAATTTAATTTAACAAGTTCTTCTCTAAGTTTAAATATATCTTTAGCATATCTGAAGCATAATTGATGGATATTGTATCGTGTGTGAGGTCCCTAACCGTTGTTGTACTTACAGCTTGTTCGCTTTCTTATATATCTTCAATATTGTATTCATACTCTATATGCTTTGTTTTGAAATTTGAACATCAATATGTAACAGCAACAGCAGAGAAATTTCATCCTTCTCGAATATCTTTGAAAAGAATCAAAAATATCACACGTTTCGTGCAGCATTCCATGGGAGACAATGATGAATTTGATCCAATAAACAATGGATTGAAAAAATTTGCTTTTGTAAGGCCGTCAACCAATTATATTCTAGGAAATGCAATTTGATCCAATAAACAACTGCTAGAACAAATTTGCTTGTGTAAGGCCGTCAACCAAATTATTGTGCTGTCCCAAAAAAATCTAGTTGTACTGTGTAGTCGTTTAGATCATGGAACTTGTCTTCATAAATTATCGTCGTCAGACTTGTCTGATTCCGGGAACCATGAATCGCATTATTTTTGTGCCATTCACTCAGAGTAAGCATGTATTCCCCGTTCTTCAGTTATTGATTCTTTGTAATCTTTTGAACACTTGGTGTTCAGAGTGACTTTGATCATTCACCGGGCAGCCCTAAAAACTTTATATAAGTAGATGCGATAGTTGTTGTCAATGTTGCAGCCCCCGCCATGAATGGATATAAACTAATTCCAGATCGCATGTTCATTCAATTGTATTTATGGTAGACCTGGAGAGTCTTTGAGAGCTTTCATGATGATTGAGTTGCAAACAGACTAAAAATCCAGTCCTATGTATAATGCGATTGTCTACCTATCAAGACAACAATAAATTAGTATTCATGTAAAGTACTTCAGTCCCTTATATACTGTATACCACATTATTCATGTTAAAAGTCTGCCAAAAATCCAGAGTTTAAAAACTTTGTTTCAACTAAAGTGATACAAGGTCTGAATGAAACAGATAAAGGGCATAATTGAGTTGCATATCAACGTAGTGCGTAATAATAATCAAAATCAAACTTTCTCTAGCGAGCGCCTGAGTGGTC
>Ga0075154_10001488_pt1 | contig 16694 bp, 29 predicted proteins | sample JI71714BDNA_FD_70965 | JGI IMG/M metagenome (GOLD analysis project Ga0075154, IMG submission 70965) | Wastewater effluent complex algal communities from Wisconsin, to seasonally profile nutrient transformation and Carbon sequestration -... | ecosystem: Engineered > WWTP > Effluent > Algae...
GCCGTGTATTTAGCCCAATTACGGAACTTACGGATGTCTCGCTTACCGTCAAAGATTTGGAAACTTAAATTGGTTTGGCTCCAGGGAACACAGAAGATGTTATCTGCTCGCTCTGGATTAACCCAGTTAAACAGCAAACTTTCTGTAGCTTGATACAAGAACAAAATTGATTGAAGTTCATCAATCTTCAGGTCTTGACAATTAGTATGGACGTGAATAGAGCAGCGGTCTGAGTAGTTTGCTGGAGTGAACCTACCCAAATCAAAGAAATGCGTCAGAGTGGCATAGGCATCTTGGAACCTAGACGGCTGCATAAGAAACTCACGGCCCATGTTCCTCAAACTACCATCGGCTGTAGAAGACATGCCGTGGAACTCGAAATTTTCCCAATTTGGAACGTTCTCGATTTCCAACTCAACACCAAACAGTAGGGCTGGATCAATTGCCGCCGGGGCTTGGGGTAAATACCCACGAGCAGGGCCACGAAAAGCCTCAAATACAGTAGGGGGCTCAAGACCAAGCAGCTTGCTGACAGTAGTCATTTAATCTCCTTAATGTTTTGTGATAGACCTTGACGAATCACCATGTCTTGAAACTCCTGTTTAATGTGTTTCCAGTTCTTATCAAACACCACAACACCACCAGTCTCAAGTCCCACTGGTGCATCAAGGAAGTAAAGCGTTCTACTGTCTGCACCGTGCCTATACCCGAAGCAGAAGAACTTACTCAGGACACAAACGCCTGAAGTGTACTCCAGTTTTTGTTTGTCCTCATTAAATACATCTTCCAGAAGTTCGACACCTAAGTTACGAGCCTTTAGGACATTATAACCAAAAGGTACATACTTACAGGAAGTATTAGCAGCCGAAATACCTCTGTTGTATTGTCTTGCTGGAACTCGCTCTAAGAGGACAACCCCAGTACCTGTCTTATACCAACCCCTACGAATAGGAAGGAACTTAAAGGTTACATCTTGGTCAGCAAAAGCAAAGAAGTCACTACCAGTCTTGGTATTGAAGGTTACCCGATCACGTTTAACCGACGTGATGACCACCATTGTTTCTTTCTCATCATAACAAAGCCACCCATAACAGCCTTGGTATCTTTGTTTGAAGTCTTCGTAGGTTGCTGATTTAAGAGTATCGTACATTACACCTCCACGAGATTGTACTTCTTCACGAGAGTCTTGGCCAGACCCACATCATTGTTGTTAATTGCATTAAAGATGTTATCTTGATCTTCTTCAATTTCGGTGTCCATGAGAGAAAGGGCCTTTTCAGTGGCTTGCCACACCCACTTGATGTATTGATCGTCGAACACCCAGAAATTACTGAGCACTCGATACTCAAAACCATAAGGCTTCAGACGGAAAGCACCAGGCTTACCATAAAGCTGCTTACGGAGGACACCATCAGCGTCAAGGAACACTGCCGGAACGGCAAGAGCCAAGTCCATACGCCGAGCAGCTGCCGCTGCATCTTCAGGGGTGTTGAACTTATGACCCACATGGACATGCCCACCACAGCTACGGAGAGTGGGGTTTTCAGCACGAGGACGTGGGTTGACTTCCAGGGTCCACGCATTGAAGTCAGGATCACACCCAAACTCCAAAGCACGCGGATGGCGCAGTTGACTCTTGGGGAAGAAGGCCGCCGATTGCTTGCTGAAGGCAAGGCCCATACCATGAACCTTTTGGTCGAGGTAGCCCATCATTGCCTTAATGTTCTTAACCAGCTCATCAGGAGAACTTGCCGCAGGAATGTTGTATTCCACAGCAACATTGTCCTCTTGAACCGCGAAGCCATCCCCAAGCTCGGCTACCGGGAGAGGAGCATCCTTACTACCACCAATCTTACCAATAGCAGAAATGAGGTTGCCAGAAACGTCTTGCAGGAAAATTTCGGGATCAGCACCAATCTTCATAGTTTCTCCAGAATGTAAAGTTTGAGATAGGGTTCAGCGATGGATGAATGAGTTGTATTCCGGAAAGGAATACTCTCGTAAACAAGTTTAAACTGTGTTGGGTTTTTCTCTAAGAATTTAACAACACATTGGGAATCGTCTTCGTTGAAACCACGTTCTACACAATATTCTTTAGTCCAGTCCACCAGCATGTAGTGATGTCCTGGAATGAAATTCTCCCTGGGAGCACGCTGTAATTGATTTATAGAAATGGCATGAATCATTTGACTAGAAACCTCAAAAGAAGCTTAGTGTCGCCAAACTCAACAGCCTCAACTACACTGCTGTCGTTTTTGAAAACATCAAGGTTTTCTGGGAATTCCTTAACTTCACAAACGTCCAGACCATGAGGGAATCGAGAGTAAGCTAAAAAACTATCTAAGGTAGTGTGATTTTTTAAAGCACAACTATTACAAAGCATGTAATTGGAATGCACATCACCAGACGACGTAGGTGGTATACTGTAAGGGCTGCAAGAAGTCCCTTGGCTAGGGACAACAGTGTTTACTAGGCCGGAGACAAGCATAGTTTTTTCTCCAAAACTTCTTCGATGTGTTTGGTGGCAGCACAGTCGGGTGCCATCATTTCAGGGTGCCACTGAATAGCAAAGCCATTAACATCGTTAAAGTAGATGAACTCCGGCTCTTGGTTGTGATCGACCTTGTTGTTTTCGTCCCAATACTCACGGCTCAGTAGGCTGTCAGGAGCAACCTGAGCCAACAGCTCGTGCTTCGCCTGACCAGGCACCATCATTTGATGATGGATGCTATTGGTGACGTATTTACGACCATCATTCGTAATCACTTCATGGTTACCCGAATGCCCAGTGACATGCTGCATGAGATAGCCACCAGCCAAAGCACACAACATTTGAGCACCACGACAGACACCAATGATGGGGATGCCAAGCTGTTTAGCCTTGTTCATCATACCCCACTCAATAGCATCACGCCAGCTTGGTGCATCATCGCTGTGAGCATACTTGCTACGGCTTTTCCCGTAGTAGCCAGCGTAAATGTCAGCACCACCCCAAACAAGGAGAATGTCGCCTTGTTTCAGGTCTTCCGGGTTGCGGGAAACTACAGCGGAAGAAACAACATTAAAGTTGTAAAAGGGGTAGAAGTCTTGATATAGAACTGAAACGAGACGCATTACGGGAGTAGACCCTTATCGTTAATTGTTTTAGAAGTCACCATACTCATGGGGAGGCACTGGCGAGAGCTGATGATGTTGGTGAGCTTCATCACTTGCCAGGTAGTGCCCGGGTGCCACTGTGCAAGGTCTTTAGCCAGAGCCACAGCAGTAGCATCAGTGTCGGAGAAATACACATTACAGGGGTTGGTCTTGTGACCACGCCCGTCAATGTCCTTTGAGTCGAAGACACCAGAAGTATGGTTGTAAGCCTCGTGCATAGCACGGCGGCCGTCTTCGGGATTGGTTTCAAACACCAGGCGAGTCAGGGTGTTGACGTTAATGCACACGACAGCAAAAGGTTTCATTTCACTTTCTTTCTAGTGAGTTGGAACGGGGCAGCGAGGAATGTCTTACCAAAATCATCCACAACTTCAATGAAATAGGGATGCCCATTTTCCCAATTGATTTGATTAATGTCGTAAATGATTTGTATGATGGTGAGGATTGTCTTACTGTTGTTAAGTCTTACACGTTCTCCCGGCTTGTATGGGTTGCGCTTCAGAGCTAGGGCAAACTGTGCGGACTTATCCCCGCGCTTTAGAAGCCTGCGCTCGTTTTTCGAGATAGGCTTCAGCGGCTGATGCGAGGTTATCTTGTAACTCCACACTGAAGTATTCCTTTACTTTGTCAGGATTGGCCACTACGTAGTCAGTCCAAGGTGCCCATCTTGGGTAGATGCCTGAAAACACTGGACTTGGTTCCGCAATGGAATGACAGCTCACAATTTCGTGACTCTTAGGGTATCCTGTGTAAACATCCCATTCGACTTTGGTGAAGTCTTCCTCAATGCCTAGCACATATTGGAAAACATGCTTACTTATCGAAGCATTTTGGATTGAGTTGTAAATGAGAATAGCCCCTTTAGAGGGGGCGTCCTTCAGCCAGTTAATGTATTCCAAGTTGGTATGAAACTTACGTCTCTGATTACCAATCGGAGTGACACTGTGGTACGCCCGTCTAGCGTACTTTACAACAGACTTAGACCACATACTTCAGGAGATAGAGACGGGATTCTTCACCAAAAGCCGAAGGTTTAGACATACCGTAACACTTGTCTTCCGCCGTCGCCACGAACTTAGGAAGTTCACGCGGATTAATCGTGTTAACTTCCGCAGCCTCAGCAAACTCACGGCCTTGCTTCTTGATGAACTCATCACGAGCAGAACAGAAAGAGGTTTGTACTTTAATGGTGCGAGGCTCGTCACCAGGGCTCACCTTAATGGTAAAACCACGAGGCAGATGGCGGAGCTTGCTGCTATCAGTACGACGAACAGGACGATTGAAATGGACGAAAAATGGCTTGAACATTGTGATAGACCTTTACTTGGTTGCGGGTTTGTTGAGCTTGTTAAGTTCATTATCGAGTAGTTCGTTGGCTTTTGCTCGGATGAGCGTACCAATCTTTTGTCCTTCAGGACTCTTTGCTACGTCAAGAGCAATGGAGGCTCCAACCAACACTGCTGTCTGTGTCTGTGTAGGTAGGGCAATAGACGTAATTAGGAAAAAGAAAGGAAGTAGAACGAAACCCTTAAAGGGTTTAAATACAGGTTTTTGGAGAGTTTTGGTCCTACAATTTATTTCATAAGAACGTCTACGAGAAGCCTCGTCATACCACTTGGAGTCTCTACGAGACTTACCATCTTCTGTCTCATTTAACCACTGCTCATAAGAGTGGGTCTTTTCTTCTTTTGATGTTGTTGCGAATGAAAGAGCCCACAGTACAAACAAACTAAGGGTAATTATCCCAACCCACAAACCAATAACATCAAGCTTCAACCACAGATAGAGAAGAAAGAGTTCCATTTAATTCCTTTAACGGTTGCCTTTGTGACTATATGGAGAGAGAACATCAGCACTGGAGTGTGCATAAATGTAGTTGCTTTTTGGTAGAGGAACTATAGTGTGCTTCACTTCTTTGGCAGCACGCTCTCCACAGACCAAGCAGCAAGAATAACCAAGACGTTTACGACCACTTGGATATTGTTCACCACATTCATCACACTCTGGCGCATCATCTTCAGCCGCCAGTCTCTGTTGAAGTAGGTAGTTCGTATTCAACCCAATCCTTGTCAATCCATTTAACAAATCTATACCAGGTTTCTGGGAAATTCGCAGGATGTTGCTGTTGGGTTGCGAGAGCTACGTGAAGCTGCCCGTCTTCACCCTTCCACCAGTAACGTCTGCTTGTCTTGGTGTCTGGTGCAATGCGATAGGAACTGGGTTTGTCCCTAAATTCAACATCTAAAAGAGTAACCCATTTCCCTTGGGGTGTTATTTGCTGGATTTTTTTACCCTCCGCAAACGCCTGCACAAGAGGAAGCACAGTTTTCCAATGTTGTGGGGTCATACCACCACCTCTTGAGTTTCTTGCGAGGGGTTGATGTTGGCTGCAAGAGCCTTCACCACAGAATAGGGGAGACGTTCCCCATTAACAACATAAACACCACTTCGGCCGCCCTTAAGACGACTCCAGGTGCTCCATTGCTTCCCCTCGAACACATCAAACACATTGCGTGAAACACGCCGGACATGAAAGTTCATTGAATAACACCCCACTGTTTAAAGACCTTCATTGCACGGTCAATAACAAACTCTGCTAATTTTTCATCCTCTTTAGTTGCATCAAGAGAAAGAATAACTACAGCCACACCTGTTGGAAGTTCATCTGTAGATTTACAGGATTGAACCCAGGTTTCTGAGTCTTCATCAGACAAATAAAGAATCATTGAATTTCCACAGGTTCGACAACAGGATGGCGCTTGAAGAAATCGGGGTCGTGCTTGAACTGCTGCTTCGCGTCTTGCAGCGCCTTCTCCGGCTCATCGGCAGGCCCCTTAGCCATACCAATAACTTCGTTAAAGGGAAATTCACCCCGCATGATTAGATATTGCATATGTCACACTCTCCACATTTCATCAACGGCATAGTAAAAACACTTACGGAATTCCTCTTTCCAAAGGGAAATAGGGCCTTGTGAGTGATATTTCTGAGCAGCCCACCACTGCTCAAATTCATCTAGCTTTTCTTCCCGCCCGGGATCAGCACCAACACTGTTCCGGGCCATTTCTTTACTTCGTTCCATACAGTCTCCAGGGTTGTGCCGGGTTCGGCTTCGTAAATGATGTTCTTGCGGGTGCCATTGCGCTGCCGGGGCAAAAAGTGATAGACCTTCATGGTTTCACTATAGTGGCTTTGACACATCTAAGATCAGCCCAGGTAGATTTAAAATGTTGTTGAACTTCTTCGCATGTTTGCTGAGTTGGAAAACGCTCAACTAACATTGTAGGTCTGTTAGTTGAACCGACAGAAATCAGCAACCAAACAACAAGAGTATTCATGTAATGTCCCCACGCTTCACCGCGTCGATGACAGCACGCCAACCATGCTTAGTAGTTTCTAGTGGAAGAAAGATATGTTTAGGAATACCAAGTGTTTCGGCATATAGTTCCAGAGCTTTCTGCTCCATGTTTTCCTTGATGCGGTAGTCGTAAACCTCCCAATTCCAGCTCGGCGTGAACACGCGGGTCCAGTTTTTTTCGATTGTGGCCTGACAACATTCAACCTGTTTACCATCAACAAATGCTTGCATGATGGTAATTTTTTCTTGAACAGTTTTCATTTAACACCTTTAAATGGCGCCCGGCATGGGAAATGGACCCATTAACAAAGTTAAAACATCCGTTTACCGAGCTTTGAGTGGTGCGCTGTGTTGGATTTGAACCAACGACCAAACGATTATGAGTCGTACGCTCTAACCTCTGAGCTAACAGCGCGTTGTGTTTGGTGCGTCCAGAGGGACTCGAACCCCCGACCTGCGGCTTAGAAGGCCGCTGCTCTATCCAACTGAGCTATGGACGCGAAAAGCTGGTGCCCGGAGCGGGACTCGAACCCGCAATCCTAAAAGGCAGCGGTTTTTAAGACCGCTCTGTATACCAATTCCAGCATCCGGGCTTGTTCTTACACCTCGATACCAGCAGTCGGAGCAGCACGCTCCATCGCACCGAGTTCCACGAGTTCTTCGATGCCGGCATTAATGCCCTTAATGGCAGCAGCACTGAGGGTTGCCGGCTGCTTCTTGGGGCTGCGGTCGTATTCCGTCACGACAGCAAAGCCGGGCCGCTCGCAATTGAGGGCCACACGCCGGCCGATCCAGCGTTGATGATCGACCTTCTCCAGGTCTTGTGCGCTCTTGGCAGTTGCGGCGATGAGGGCCGCAGCCAGGGTGGTAGGACGAGTGAACATATCTTTCTCCGTGCTGATTTAACAGCTTTAAGGAATGCGCCGCACACGACGAACAGCAGGCACAGAAGGCGGCACGACTTCTGTAACACCACACAACTTATTCATCCATTCCAAAGTGTAAGCCCCTTGATGCTCCACAATGGCTTTGGTTCTACGCAAGGCTTCCAGAGTCCAGGCCAAATCACCAGCCTTCCACACACGAAACTCATAGGTGTGGTCGTGAAGAACATTAATTGCTCTAAACTTATCCTCTCTCGATGCAAAAACATCGGCGTAATGGGTTGATCTCCCAAACCAACGAGTGAGTCTAGCGGCAAAAGCATATGTGCTTAGAAAACTAGAGAATTCTTTCTCCCTTTTCTCAGACCAATACTTACGTGAGACGTGAATGTGAAGACCACACTTGGTGGTTGTAGCCCAAGGAAACTTCTTGTTAAGCCAGTTAATTTGCTTAACAAGCATGTCATAGGGCATGGGCTGCGACACAAATTCCACCCCGCCCACGAGAGAGGCGTCTTCAGTGGCTTCCCAGAAGCCGTGCCACTTGGCATCAAGAACTTGATGCAATCTGCCACTATCCCCAGGAATGTAGCACTCCAGTTCCATCCCGAATGTCTTGGCATGCGGGGGCTTGCGAACAATCGAAATAGAACCCATGTTGACTTACTCCTTGAATTAACTACATTAAACAAAAGAGGGAAGGGCACTGGTGGATGCCCAACCCTCTTGTGTCTGGTGTTCACAAGCAAACTACCTAGCGGCGTGGTTTGCAACCCACATTACTAGGTGATGGGCAACATTTCAATGTTGTTATTACCACCATTAACAGCTTTTAACTCCCCTAGGGCACGGAGAGGATAGCCAAAAGGAAGACAAGCTGGCCAGCTTGTCTTCTCTCTCTGGACGTGTCAAGTCCAATTGCACCCACTAACCTTATAAGAGGGGTTAATTCTGTTAACCCCTTTCGTCGCATTTAATGTCGGCGACTCATCAGTTATTACGACAGCACCCTAACAATGCCAGGGTGCAGGGCGCGGATGATGATAGACCTTTCAGCCCTGCATCTTGCCCTTGCCCCCCGGGTAGGTGCCGATGCTCACCATCTTGTAGGTGATGGGGTCGCGGAAGGTGTTGCGCTTGACACCATCCTTTGCCAGCGCAGCAGCCATCGCGCTGTCCTTCGCACGACGACGGCCTGCGGTACCACCAGTCTTCTTCGCACTCATATCACTCTCCAGGTTATGCACATCACCATTGATGAGCAGAGGTATTAGCATTAATTATACTAATACCCCTGCCCACCAGCAGGGGAGGGATGCTTACATCGGGGCATCCATCTTGTCACCCGAGTTCACCTCGTTCACCAAGCTGACGAGCTTGTTGTAGAGGGCCAGGGCTTCGGCATCTTCTTCATCGGGGCTGTTCTTGTTCAGCCACGCGGCCATCTTGGCAGCGAACGGGGTGGCAGGCCGGCCACGCTTGGAGGCCGTCCCCTTCTTGGCGGCGAGGTAGTCGCGCGCCACCTTGACGATGACGCGATAGCCCACATTGCTGAAGGCATCGGGCGCCCAGTTCAAGCCACTGGTGCCAGTGAGACGCAGCGCACCATCGTGACACCACGCGAGGATGGTGTCTTGTGTCATGCCATCGTTCATGGCCTTGATGACCTGCCGCAGCTCGGAAGCGTAGACGTTCGAGGAGGACAGCATCTTCTTGGCTTCCTTCTCGTCGAGGCGGCCCTGCGCCTGGAGTTCCAGCACGGCTTCCTTCCGGGTGGTGAGAAACTTGGCCGCCGCGTCACGGGCTGCCGGGTCCAGCTCGAACAGGCTCACGACACAGCGGTGCAGTTCACGGGCCGCCGTGCGGCTGATACCGAGCACCCGCATGGCCACGGCGAAGCCTTGTGCCTCGTGACCCGTGGTGGGCTTCTTGATTTCCTGCTTGGCAACAGGACTGGCGCCACCTTGAGCGATGGCCTTCATGGTTCCTTGCATTTCAATCCCCTAGGACACAACACACTAGCATGTTGATTTAACGGCATTAATGTGTTGTGAATAAGAGACAAGTCTCTTATAAATCTGTGTTTAGGTGTAGTCAATACCATGCACAGATTGGTTTTACATATGGTATGCCAGTATCTAGGCCCCTTGGCCATTCTACGAATCGAACGTAATCCCATATGTCGCAGAGCCGGGCATCAGGGAATTGCAACCCATGCGCTAGCTCTCCCGAGCATGCGCTAGCGTTGACCCCTTGCGTTTCACCTATCACACGCGATGGCTGACAAATCCTAGTGATAGGGGGATGCGAATATAAATTGTTAAAGAGGCCCGCCGGTTTCGCACTCGGCCGCTGGGGGCTACACCTAGACTCGCCCCGGGAATGCACTCATTATCTCCCCGCTAGAATGCCCTAGTCAAGTGTGGGGTTAATCCGCTTAACCCGGCCTTTTCAATCAGCGAGACCCCATCAGGGGGGGGGGCAGTCACACAGACACAGACAATCCAGCAGGTTTTTAAAGAGCTAGTCAATTAACGTTCATTATGAACCCCCAACCTTACACCAACCTTACAGGAATGTAAAGAAGTGTTAAGCTGTCGCTTGGGCGTTTGGCATAACACAAACAATCCCACACTGTCAACAGGGATATTCCACTGACCAGGGAACGCGCACCCGCGCGCACGATACACGAATAACACAACTTACACCCTGTTGTCAACAGGGCTAAAGACATAGGTCTTATATAAGACATAAGACAACAGACATGAGATATGAGACATTTAATGGTACAAATATAATAGGCCGCTTATACTTGGATGTCTTTATCAAATGATAAATGATAAAAAAGTCAAGTGTTTTTATAAATTTAGGGTAGGGTAGGGGGAAAATTTCCTTGCTTGTTTATTTGGGTAAAACACCATAACAAATTTTTGTAGGTTCCACAACTAAGGCTTGTCCTTAAAATAGCCTTTTAAAGCCATTTTCTTGTCGGGAAGCTACATGGGTAGCTCCCTGTCTGTTTTAAAGCCTTCTAGCCCTGTTTTAATTGATTCTAGGGTGGTTTATAGGTCGGATGGAATCCTCCCTATTGCAGACCAGAGTCTACCCTTTCTTTTTCTTTGTATAGTTTCTTTTTCTTTTATATTCTATATTTTATATAATAAATACCCATATAAAGAGTTTTCCTAAAAGAAAACTCTTATAAATACATATATAATAATATATTATATATTATATATTATATCTCTTTTAACAAAAAAGTCAAGTCTTTTTTGTGCTATATAAAAAATATTTCTCTTTATAAGAAAAGTATTGACTTTTCTTTAAAATTGTGGTATAATATAGGTATACATGCTGCAAAGCAGAATTAGCTGTCTCTTGAGAAAGGAACATATGTCTTCAGAAGATAAAGTGTCTGTGCCTGCTTTAACAGGACACAGCCATTCGTGGGAAAAGCGAATGGAAGTTGTCAGTCGGTACATGCTGCTTGGAAACATTCGTGTTGTCTCTGAACAAACCGGAGTGCAATATTCCACCATTGTTGAATGGAAAAAGCAAGACTGGTGGCAAGACATGGTGGACCAAATCCGCCGCCAAAAGAAAACTAAAACCAGTGAATCCATCACTAAAATTGTAGAAAGTAGTTTGGATGTCCTACAAGATCGGCTTGAAAATGGAGACTGGGTTTTAAACAACAAAACAGGTGAAATTGTCCGTAAACCAGTTGGAGCTAAAGAGGCAATTGTAATTGCCAACCAACTTATGCAACGGCAAATTCAACTTGAAGACCTTATTGAACGTAGTAGTAAATCTGAGGACAATGCTCAAGAAACTCTTAAACTGTTGTTTAATGAGTTTAGTAAATGGCAGAAAAAGAAAACCCCAGAAATTATTGATGTTACTGACGCTGTAGTAGTTGAGGATAAAAATGCCATACATGAAAAACGGGAAACGTGACTACCGCAGAGAATATGACAAATATGCAGGTCGTCCTGAAATAATTAAAAAACGGGTTGAACAAAATAAAGCTCGTCGGATGATGGAAAAAGAAGGTAAGGTACGTAAAGGGGATGGTAAAGATGTTGACCATAAACGTCCTCTCTCTAAAGGTGGTACAACCACCCGCTCCAATCTTCGAGTAAAATCTAGAAGCGCTAACAGGTCTTTTAGACGTAATGCTGATGGTAGTATGCTCAATCAAATTAGTAAACGAGGAAAATAATATGTGGGAAAAAATTCTAAAGCTATTTACATTTCGCACGCAAGCTCGCGCTGCTGGTCTGTCTAGCAAAGAGGCAAACAAAGCTGCAGCCACTGCTGTAGCTCTTGAGGAAGTAGCAAAACAAGCTGAAAAAGAGGCAGCTAAGAAAGAATAATGAAACTTACAGCCGACGTAGTAGCCGGCTTTAGTGCAAGTTTGCTTCAGAAAAATTACGACGGAGCCGTCGAATCTCCTTCCTGCCACATGGAGTGGTGGGAACTTTGTACAAGCAGTCACCCAAAAGTGGCAATTGCGGCTCCACGTAGACATGCAAAGTCTACAGCAATTACTGGAGCATATGTACTAGCGGCTCTTCTCTTTCGAGACAGAAGTTATGCAATTATTTTATCAGACACCATCACTCAAGCTACTCAGTTCCTTGGTGACATTAAGCGAGAGCTTAGTGACAACGACCAAATTGTCTCTTTATTTGGAATCACAGGGTTTGAAAAAGACACAGAAGATGATGTCATTGTCAATTTTGCCGATGGTCACCAATGTCGTATTTCCGCTAAAGGCTCCGAACAAAAAATGCGGGGACTTAAATGGAAAAACAAACGACCTGACTTAATTGTTGGAGACGACTTAGAAAATGATGAAATTGTCCTCAACAAAGACAGACGAGAAAAGTTTAAACGTTGGTTTTATGGTGCTCTCATCCCTTGTCTTTCTTCTAATGGTGTCATCCGAATTGTCGGCACCATTCTTCACGAAGACAGCCTCTTAAATAACTTAATGCCATCTATTTGGCATAAAGACACTGTAGTTTCTCCACTAAAAATTTACAGTAAACCGGGAAAGCATTCTTGGAGAAGTGTTAAATACCGGGCTCATACAGACGATTTTGAATTTATTCTTTGGCCTGAAAAATACACAGCAGAATGGTTTCTTTCTGAGCAGGCCGATTTTCGAGCTAGAGGTATTTCTGATGTTTACTCACAGGAGTATCTGAATGAACCAATTGATGACTCTGTTGCTTATTTTAAACGTAACGATTTCTTAGCACTTTCTCAGGAAGACAAGAAAAAAGCTTTAAATTTTTACATTGCAGCTGACTTAGCTATCTCTCAAAGTGAAACTGCAGACTACAGCGTATTTGTTGTAGTTGGAATGGACGAAAACCGCATTCTTCACGTTAAAAATGTAATTCGTGATCGGTTGGATTCCCGTGAAATTGTAGACATGATTCTTTCGTTAAATGATGTCTATAAACCTGACGTATTTGGTATTGAAGAAATGCAAGTGTCCAAAGCAATTGGACCGTTTCTTCGAGAAGAAATGTTACGTACTGGTAAATTTGTCAATTTGTTTCCTTTAAAACATGGGGGTAAAGACAAAATTAGTAGAGCGCGGAGCATTCAAGGTAGAATGCGGGCAGGAGGTGTACGATTTGAGAAAGGTGCTGAGTGGTATCCTACTTTTGAAGATGAGTTGTGTAAGTTTCCTCGTGGAACAAAAGACGACCAAGTAGACGCGTTTGCTTATATTGGCTTACTTCTCGATAGTTTAATCGAAGCCCCAACAAAACAGGAAACAGAAGACAAAGAATACTATGAACGATTACACACAAATGGAGCAATCGACGATGGAAGAAATGCCTGGACAGGCTACTAGCAGTCTTCGTCAACTTTTAGAATCTGTAAACATTGCAGAAACTTTAAAAGAAGAACAACTTAATGACATTTCTGAGCAAGTTTCTGAAGGTTTTGAATATGACTTGCGTTCTAGAGATCATTGGGAAAAAGACCTAGAAAACTGGACTAAACTTGCGCTACAAGTTAAAGAAGAAAAACAGTTTCCTTGGCGTAATGCTGCAAACGTAAAATATCCTTTACTTTCTACAGCAGCGATGCAGTTTAATGCTCGTGCATACCCCTCTCTTGTACCTGCTACAGGTAACATTGTAAAATGTGAGGTAATTGGGTCTGATCCTCAAGGGCAAAAACTAGAACAAGCTAAACGAGTTTCTACATACATGTCATACCAGCTTCTTCATGAAATGGATTGCTGGGAAGAAGATATGGATAAGCTTCTGATTATGCTTCCAATTGTAGGTACTTTGTTTAAAAAGACCTACTACGATAGTGTAAAAGAGCGTAATGTTTCTGAGCTTGTTCTTCCAAAAGATGTTGTAGTTAACTACTGGGCTCGTAGTTTAAATGATGCTGAGAGAATTTCTCAAATTATTTTACTGAATAAGCGTCAAATTAAAGAACGACAGATGTCAAAGATTTACCTAGATATTGATTTAGGTGAACCACAAATGCACATCCCCGAAGGAACTAAAACTACAATTCAGTACGACGCAACACTTCCGTATCAAATTGTAGAACAGCACACTTTTCTAGATTTAGATGACGACGGGTACGCAGAACCTTACATTGTTGTGTTTGAACGCTTTACTAAAAAGGTGCTGCGCGTAGTAGCAAGGTTTGATGAAAATACAATCTATCAAAATGAAGATGGGTCGTTGCAAAAGATTGATCCAATCCAATACTACACCAAATTTTCTTTTATTCCTAACCCTGATGGCGGTTTCTACGATATTGGTTTTGGGCTTCTTTTAAGCCCTATTAACGAAGCTGTAAATACTACAATTAATCAGCTTTTAGACAGTGGGACACTAAACAACCTACAAGGTGGGTTTTTAGGAAAAGGTCTTAAACTTAAAATGGGAGACAGTCAGTGGACTCCTGGTGAATGGAAAACACTGAATGTAATGTCTGATGACTTGCGTAAACAAGTTGTTCCGCTACCCACTAAAGAACCTTCTAAAGTGCTCTTTGAGCTTATGGGAACTTTAGTTACTTCTGGTAAAGAACTTGCTTCAGTAGCTGAAATTTTTGTTGGTAAAATGCCTGGACAAAATACTCCGGCTACCACTACAATGGCTACTATTGAGCAAGGGATGAAAGTATTTACGGCTGTGTACAAACGTATTTACCGTAGTCTTAAAGAAGAATATAAGAAACTTTTTGAACTCAATCGTATTTATCTAAATCCGGAAAAATACACACAAGTTTTAGATAAACAGGTAATGCCTGAAGATTTTGATAAAACTTCTTATAATGTTTGCCCAAGTGCTGATCCATCAACACCAACACAAACAGAAAAACTAATGAAAGCTCAGGGGCTCTTAGAGCTTCTGCCACTAGGTACTCTTGATCCACTAGAAGTTACAAAGCGTGTACTTGAGGCCCAAGAGCAACCAAATATGGAAATGGTTTTCCATCCATCTATTCGTGAGACTGGTCAATTCCAACCACCCCCTAATCCTAAGATGCAGGAAATGGAAATGAAGGGTCAAATGGAAGAACGTAAAGCTGCTCTTAGAGAGCAGGAAATGATGTTTAAGATGGAACTTAATGCGCGAGACACACAGTTTAGACAAATGATGGAAGCGCAAAGAGCTGCTCAAGATATGCAAGTAAAGCATATGGAAGCTAAACTTGATGCAGCAATTGGTATTCATAAACAGCGCATTTTTGAGGCCGCTGAACGTGCGAAGACGCAGCAAACCTTAGTTCAAAATGAACAAACACATGTCCAGAATATGCGCCAAAAAGAGGAGCAACAGAAATTAGCCAAACAGAACTCTTCCAAGACTGGAAAAAGCACCCCATCACAAAAGCGGTAATGCAAGCTCTAGATGAGCGTGGTGTGTTGCTAACGGAACAGCTACAAGAAACCGCCGGAATTAATAGTCGAGACGACGCTTTTAAAGCCGGGTACATTGCAGCAGTTAAAGATTTTCTACAAGTAAATACAGAAGATATTAAGGAGTCTTAATTTATGATTATCCCAGCAGGCCACCGAGTATTGGTGCGTCAAGAGAAATACGACGAACACGATGAAGTTTTTGCAAAAGCCAAATCAGTTGGCATTGAAATTGTAAAAGATCGTGAAGTACGTTATCAAGCTAGTGTCGATAAAGGAACTATTGTTTCAGTAGGTCCTACCGCTTGGAAAGACTTTGGAGCAACTCCTTGGGCAAGCGTAGGTGATGTTGTAGTGTTTGCTAAAAATGCAGGCAAAACAATTGAAGACCCACAAGATAAAGACACTCCTTACGTCGTACTAAACGACGAAGACATTGTAGCTGTAATTAAAGGATAATCATGGAACTAGAAAATACCCCAAATCCAGAAACAAATGCTCCTGCTACGGAGCAAGTTGAAGAGAAACAATACTCACCTGTTGAACTTGAAGCTATTGAGCAAGGATGGATTCCTAAAGACGAGTTTGATGGTGATGAAGCTAAATTTATTGATGCTCCTGAATTTCTTCGCCGTGGTGAACTATTTTCTAAAATTGAAAAGCAAAGTAAAGAGCTAAAAGCAGTTCGCAAAGCTCTTGAAGCTTTTAGTCAACACCACAGCAAAGTAAAAGAAATGGAATATGAGCGTGCGTTAAAGGCTCTTAAAGCCGAACGCAGGCAAGCTACTATTGACGGAGACGCTGAACGAGCTTTAATTCTTGAAGATAAGATTGAAGAAATTCGAGACGAGAAGGATCGAATTGTTCGTGAAGGTCAAGTAAAAATTGAAGAACCAGACCAATACACTGCAGAGTTTACTCAGTGGGTAAATCGCAATCCTTGGTATGAAACCAATCGCGCTATGCGGGCAGCTGCAGATGCTTTGGGTAAACAATTTTACAACGAAGGTCATTCTCCAGCTGAAGTGCTGGAAATGGTAGAAGAGGAAATGAAACGTGAGTTTTCTTCTAAATTTGAGAAGGCTCTTGTGAGACGAACGGCTGTAGAAGCCAGTACCCGTGGTACTCCTAAAAAGGATGATTTCGTAATGACTGCGGAAGAAAAGAGAATGATGCGACAGATCGTAGATGTCACCCCAGGATTTACTGAGGCCGACTATATTCGTGAACTAAAAGCTCTGAGAAATAAGGAGTAAGATATGACAACTCGTGCAAGTGCGCGTATTAAGAGAACCCCCGTAAACGGGCGTAATATTTTAACCGTATCTGGTAAAGAGCCTGGTTACGTATATCGGGTAGTAAATATGACGGGAGACCG
>Ga0075154_10001489_pt1 | contig 16689 bp, 12 predicted proteins | sample JI71714BDNA_FD_70965 | JGI IMG/M metagenome (GOLD analysis project Ga0075154, IMG submission 70965) | Wastewater effluent complex algal communities from Wisconsin, to seasonally profile nutrient transformation and Carbon sequestration -... | ecosystem: Engineered > WWTP > Effluent > Algae...
GCGATCAACGCCTATGACGAATGGGGCATCCCCAAGGGCGCAAACACCCCGGCCAACGCTGCTGACGACAATATCGGGCGGTTCCAATATACCGGGCAGGCGTGGATACCCGAGCTGGGCATGTATTATTACAAGGCCCGCATCTACTCACCCACGTTGGGGCGGTTCATGCAGACTGATCCGATTGGCTATGAGGATCAGGTCAATCTCTATGCCTATGTCGCAAATGATCCGGTCAATGGGGTGGATCCGGCTGGGAAGGCGAAGCAAGAGAATTCAAAGAAGGACAAAAAAGCGGAAGGATTTGTGTTGGGACTGGCGACAGGTGCGATTGATACAGTTTCTGGAATGATAGATAGTCAGGCTAAGCCATCGATCAAACCAAATCTCACCAAACAGGCTCGAATCGAAACGAAGGCAGCAGGTAAAATTATTTCATCGGCTAGTTGGGCTGTTCAAGTTGCAGTGGCAGTTGGAGATTACAAAGGTCAAGTGGCAAGTGGCACGCCAAAGGATGAGGCTGCAGTAAATGCTGGTACTAATGCAGTGACATCGATGGCGGTGGGATATGTTGCGGGTACAGCTGTAGTAGCCGGTTGCGCCTCATCAGGAGGGTTAGGCTGTGCAGTAGCCGCTGGAGCTGCGGGTGCCGGAGCTGGAATAATTTCTGACTTGTCTGGGTTTTCTAGAGGGGTCGCAAACCGCACAACAAATCTGTATAAGTCAGTACGTGATAATCCGAATGTGAAGCCTTATGGGCCAGTGAAGCTATGGTTTAGCGTCAACGAGGCGATTGATGATGCAGTGTCAAGATAATAAAGACGTCATATGCCTCATGAAGGTAAAACTTTCGTATATTATTCCTGGGATGTCAATTGTTTTTACCATTTTCGCTTTACCAATTTATACTGGATTTAATTTGGATAGCAGTGCCTACTATAGGGCATTTGGAAACTATATTTTTGTTATCTTAGGTATCTGTATATTATTAACGGCAAAATTCTATTCTCAGTTTTTTATCTATAGAAATTGCTTTGTAAGGCTCTCTACAAGGGGTTTACACGTTGGTGGACATATAGCTATGTCATTTGAAGATTCTTCTGTCGATTTAAATGTTAAAGTATCTGGAAATGATATTATTTTTAAAAACAATGACAAAATATTTATTCTCGACAAAAAAAGATTTGATTTTAAAAAATCTGATTTGATAGAAAAAGTAGATAAATTTAATAAACTCTATGCCGATTATTGCCATATTTCGTTGCGTTGACATGGCATTAAGAATTCGGGTGACTCTATACTAATTTTCGATATAAAGGTAGAATTGTCAATTCCTTGTATCTCTGTCGCACAACTATTCCCATCGTGACGATCCCTCTTCCTTGGTGTCAACCTTGTCCCTTTTGCTGCCCCGCCCACGCGCTTTGATTTCTCAACGAATATGTGGGTGCAGGCCCTGCGAGCTTTAGCTATGTCTATGATGTCGATAACAGGCTGGTCAGCACAGGCGGGCTTTGCAAAGGTAGAAGCGCAGACTTGATCGGCCTGAAACACTCCACGCTGGGAGCTCCGCATTATCCAACGCCCCTATCTAGGAACTGCCGCCCCTGCATAAGGATCATAAACCGGCGCATTGGCTGGTACCGGTGGCGAAGGCGGGAGGGGTGTTTTCGCGATTTGCTCGACTGTTGATGCGTCTCCGTGACGCGCCAGTGACATCAACTCCTGCGCGATCATCGGCGCTCCGAACAGGATGAACACACCCATCACCACCCGCGCACCCGTCCGCCAGTTTAGCTGCCCACCCAGCAAGCCAAATCCCACAAAGGCAACCGCCAGCACCGCGATGCCGGTTGCAACGCTCCCCAACAACGTCCCGGCCAACCATTGCACAGCAGCAGGAATCGCCGTGTCAGAAGGTGCGATAAAGGCAAAGGACAAATGCAAAGCGTGCTCCGATCAGATTGTTGCCAGATTGGCCCTGGAGCGTCGATATGTCCAGCCGCGCTAGCTTGCATAAATCGAGCAATCAATCGTGGGACAGACAAATCCCATTGTTCAAAATTGCCCTCAAGCAACAAAGCGTCTTGGATGATCGACCAATGATAACAGGCCGCTGCCTGCTCCACTAATATGCTTGTCCCATGCCGCCATAAGGTCGCATCGCATCTTGAAAAAATCTGTCCGGCGATAGGAAGCGCGCGTCCGGTTCGTGTCGGCATGGGCAAGGGCGGCTTCGCTAACGGCATCGGGAAAGCTAGTGCATTCAACAGCCCAGTCTTTGAAGCTGGAGCGCATCCCGTGCACGGTGAAGGGCAGTTCCAGATCGCGCAATATTTTGCTCATCGTCATGTCGGAAATGGCCTTGCCGCCCTTGCCCGGAAACAACAGCGAGTCCTTAGACTGCCGAAACAGCTTGACCCTTTCCAATATGGCAACCGCGCCGTCATTCAATGGCACGCTATGGTCGCGGCCTGCCTTCATTCGATTTCCCGGAATTGACCAGATGCGCTTCTCAAGATCGATTTCGCGCCATGTAGCACCCCTTGTTTCGCCAGAGCGCGCCGCTGTGAAGATCGTAAAGAGCAATGCCAGCCGCCCGATGCTTTCCGGTGCATCCTTCAGCTTGGCAACAAACGCAGGCAGTTCGTCATAGGGCATGGCTGCAAAATGATTGTCCATCCGCCTTTGCTTGGGCAGGCCTTTGCCAATGCCGGACAGGTCAAGCGACTGGCGAAAGCCTTTTGCCACCGCCCAGTCGATAATGGCGCGCACCCTTTGACGAACGCGCCGTGCGGTTTCCGGCTTTTCTAGCCAGATCGGCAGCAGCAGGTCGCGCACCATATGCGCTTCGATATGGTCAATCCGAATGTCGGCAAGGGTAGGGAAGGCATAAGTCTTGACGCTCGATAGCCAATCCCGCCGATGTTTGCCGTTACGCCACCCTGCGACCAGATCAGCATGGGCGGCTTCAGCTGCTTCCTTGAATGTGGGGATTGTGAGCCTTGCCAACTTGGCGGCTTTCTTTTGTGCAACGGGGTCAACACCGCCGCGAAACAGCTTTCGTAAATCCGCCGCCTTTTCTCGCGCTTCCGAAAGCGAAACTGTTTTAGCACTGCCCAGTCCAAAATCGCGGCGCTTGCCGTCAACCTGCACCCGGACTTGCCAAGACCGCGCACCGCTCTCTTTGACAATCAGCATAAGACCGTCGCCATCCTGATAGCGTCCCGGCTTGGTTGCGCCTTTGACGGCCATTGCAGTTAAGTTTCCCATCACGCGTCCCCACATTCGTCCCCACACTTTTCTGTGGTTGCTTGCGAATGTTGGCGAACGCCAGCAAGCTAAGTATGGCAGAAAAGCCTAGAAAAACGTGGTTTATACGCGTGTATGCGGCTTTGCAAGAATTTGAGTTATACGGACTGTCTGTCCGCCATTTTTTCGCGTTATTGAATGCCAACCAGAAAGTTGGTTCCATCTTCATGTTCAAATCGCGCGGTTCGACCTGTAGGATCGTTTTCTGCAAGCGATTGGGCCAGTTGCTGGTCGCCATTGCGAATGCGGCCAAGAATACGACCCTTTTCGTTACGCGCGATGATATAGGCGCGCTGTGGTACGCCTTTGGTATAGGTGACGGTGTAGGTTTCAACCTGCGCGTCACAGCTTTCTTCAAGCAATTGCGGGGCGGCGAGCGCGTCGATTTCGGGTTGCAGATCAACTGTCGACGGCTGCCAGTTTTCAACCGGCTGTGCGGAATAGATGCCCGCGGCCTCTTTCGACAAAAATCCGCCATTGGCCAGCACCAATCCATACGCTTGCCGATCAGCGCGGAGCTTTTCGACCATGGAAACGATGGCATGCATCGAATAATTGTTCCCCGCTCCTCCAAAAAAAGGCAGGCCGCCCGTGACTGTCAGTGGAACCCGACCGGCATCAAGCGCCAAAGCCTCAGCCGCCAGAAAAACCGCGCAAGGAAAGCAGCTGTAAAGATCAAAATATTGGATATCGGAAGGCGACTTCCCAGCCATTTCCAGTGCTGTTGGAATAACAAGTTCGATCGCTTTTGACCGCGAAAGATCCTGCCGTTCGGTTACAAAGCGGTCGCGCGCCTGGGCATAGCCATGCAGGAAAATCCACTTCTCGGGCGAAATACCGAGTCTTTCCGCTTCGCCCACACTGGTCAAGATTACCGCCGCGCCTTGATTTACCGCATCCTGAGCGACATGCCATTTGAGGTATGGATCGGCGACGGGGTAGTTTTCAGCTGACGGAGCTGCGAGAAATTCGGCTGACCGCGCTTCTGGAAATTGCGCGTAAGCATTGCCCGCCGCAACTTTTGAAAAACCGGACCAAAGCGATGACATCGCTATTAGATGCGCCTCGCGGCTGCGACCTAATCGCATCCTTAGGGCATGCTCGAAAGCGGGATAGGTTTGCGTTGGAGAACCAAGGCCGTTTCGCAGCTCATAGGCGGTCAGTAAAGGATAGCCGAGCCCGCGATCAATTTCTTCGCCTGCAGCCGATTCCGACCAGTCGAGCATGGTTTGTGCGCGAGCGGCTTGCTTCATCGCCAGCGTCGCTTCAGCACCCACCAACAACACGGTTCGCACCTCGCCACGACAGATTGCCTCTGCCATTTCATTGACCAATGTCTGCGGCTGATCGCCACCGACATGCGAATATTTGCATTGGGCGCGATCAATCCCCAGAGCAGCGGCAATCGTGCTGGCGGGCTTTTCGCATCGGCCAAAAGGTTGCGGAACGCCGGGGACTGAATCGAGCATGGTGCGAACGGCAACGACACAATCTATGCTTTGCGAAATCGCTTCACGGCATCCACTGTCCAACAAAGCGTTTTGCGCCGCAATCAGCCTCAATGATTGTGGACTGGGGGCTGTCGTGGCATCGAAATCAAGCCGGCGGTCGACGCACTGTCCAATACCGACAATGATGGGCGTTTTCGGGTGGATGCGCATGATCGATTTGTCTCCGCGTGTCTGTTGCAAGCCATCATTACGGGATGAAAAAACCAATGCAACTTCACAAAACTGTCGGTTGACGCTACGGAAGTTGCAATATTTTACTGAAATTTATAGATATATATCAGTGTTTAAGCGCCCCATTCTGGCACGTGTGCAAAACTGGCTATATTTTCCGCTTGTCTTTCAACAGAGTGTGATAAGAAATCCAAGTCTGGTTGGGGTGGCCAGTTGCTGTACTGCGCATGAGGGCGACATGGCTTTGCATACCCGAGTTACCGACGATAATTTGCGTTTTTCAATAGCTGGCGGTCCTGTATCCTTTGGTTCCGGGCAGCAGCTTGGTGCGCCGATTACCGGTCGCCATTTTGACGAAATCATCGTCCGGCATGACAAGGCCGACAAGATTTTCTGGTGTTTCATGAACCAGAAGGGGCGGCCCAGCTATACCTACAGCCTTGGCGCGGAAATTCAGGAAGTTCAGGATTGGCTGGCCGACAATTATGCGGTTCCCGCAAATGGTGGTCCCGAAGATCTGCGCTATTTCGTTTGCGGGTCTAAAACCCCCGGTGTTTACAATCTCGGCGGGGATTTACGCCATTTCGCTGAATGCATTCGCAATCGCGATCTGGGCGCGATGCGCAAATATGCCGAGACATGTGTGCGGATGCAATTTGCAAATTCGCACGGTTTCGGCGCTCCGATCATTACCATAGCCTTGGTGCAGGGAGACGCGCTGGGGGGAGGTTTCGAACACGCCTTGGCGTTCGACATATTGGTTGCCGAACGTCGCGCAAAACTTGGCCTGCCGGAAATCGTGTTCAACCTTTTTCCAGGCATGGGGGCATACAGCTTCCTGTTACGTAAAGTCGGCCGCCGCGTCGCCGAGGACTTCATCCTCAAAGGCAAAATCTACCCCGCTGAAGAGCTTTACGACATGGGTATCGTCGACATCTTGGTCGAAGATGGCGAGGGCGAAGCCGCTATTGTCGATTATTGCACACGAAATGCGTCGCGATTTGCAGCAGAACGCGCGGTTTATCTGGCGCGTAGGGCATCCAATCCCGTCGAATTTGATGAACTGATGCGGATTACCAACATCTGGGCGGAAACGGCGATGATGTTGTCCGACGCCGATGTCAGGAAAATGGAACGACTGGCCGATGCGCAAGAGCGTAAGATCAAGCGGACATTGCGGCCGGTCGGTTAGAGTCCCTTGATCCGGGACGTAGCTCGTTCAATGCCAGATTTAACTCAGCTTCGACTTTTGCCGCCAAGTTCTCGCCGTTGCAGTTGAAATCGGGTTCAGTGATTTTTTCGAGTTTCGCGCAAAGCGCCGCCAAAATATTTGCACCAATATTATTCGAACAGCTTTTCAGAGCATGGGCTGCAAAGCGGAATTGCCCAATATCTTTGATCAGTGCCGAGCTTTTCAAAAGCGCAATACTTTCAGTCACATCTTCGATGAAGCTGTCGATCATGCTGTCGACGAACTTCTGGTCGCCGATTGAATGCAAATAGGCGATGTGTTCCTGATTGATCACACTGTCTTTGGCAGTGGCAGCATCGCTCTTCAACGCTACTACGGTTTGCAATGGGTCGGCAACGCGATCTGGTAACGGCGCCGCATCGCTATCGGAACATAGTCGGTCAATTGCCGCCAACAGTTCCGCCCCTTTAACAGGCTTGGTCAGTCGCAGGTCCATTCCGGCGGCAAGGCATCGTTCTTCGGTTTCGCTAGTGGCGTCGGCTGTAACCCCAATGATCGGCATGCGTTTGCCATTGGCTTCCATCTGTCGCCACATCCGACAGGCATCAATGCCATTCATGCGCGGCATGTTGACGTCAAGGAGTAGGATATCAAACGTATTGGTTTCCAGAGCATCGAGTGTTTCGTCGCCATCGCATACCTGGGCCACAATATGCCCTGTGGCTTCCAGTATCGCCGCTAAAATATGTCGGTTGGTGCGATTGTCGTCTGCTATCAGGATAGATCGCGGTGCATATCCTGTTGGGTCCACTGATGGAACATCGCGCACAAGACTTGGGTGACGGGCAAAAGAGCAGCCAATGCGGATGGCGCTGCGTAACTCATCAAAGCCTGAGCTTGGCGGAATAACCGTCGCAAACGCGGCCCTGAGTTCGATTTCTTCTAGATCAAGCGCATTCGTATCGGAAACTAGAACAGGCGCCACTTTGGCTTGTGCAAAGCGACCCCAGAGCGGATCAGATGACTCGATTTCACGCGCCAGAATGTCGTCAATCATCACGATGTGGAATTCGCTCAAGTCAATCTGGGCCAGACCGTGCGTCATCTCGTCGATCGCGGAGCAGGGCAATTTGCGGACAAGATAATTGCCCGCAGCTTGTGCGCGGGTCAGCAATTCATTTTCAAATTGACCTATTGCAAGTACTCGGATGACAGGCTGTGCCTCCTGCTCGGTCTCTGCTGTGGTTGTTTCTGTGTCGCCTTTAGGCAGTGTAACCGGAATGCTGACCGAAAAACGGCTACCTTTGCCCAATTCGCTTTTTACCGCGAGTGAGCCGCCAACCTGCTCGACCAATTGTTTGCATATAGCCAATCCCAGACCAGTTCCACCAAAGCGATTCAGAACAGTTTCGTCGGCCTGCTGAAAGGGCAGGAATATGCGCTCCAATGCCTCGGACGCAATCCCAATGCCGCTGTCCTCTACTGTGAAGCGAATTTCGCATTTGCCGTCAGTTTCGAACAGGCCTCCAGAAATGGAGACACTCCCCGCTTCGGTGAACTTGATTGCATTCCCTGTAAGGTTAAGCAGAATGTTGCGGATGATGTCAGTCGGACCGTCCACAAGCCGGTCGGATAAAGGCTCAGCTTGTAAACGCAGAGCAACGCCCTTTTCCTCTGATCGCACAACCATGATGTCGCGCACTTCGGCAAACAATTCGGTTATACGCATGGGTTTGCGCTGGACCGCAATCGTCGCTGCGGAGTCGGTGCGTGCGATCTGGATTAGCTGTTCGATCAAATGCAACAGATGTTCGCCTGCAAGCACGCTAGCGTCGATCATTTCGTGCCGGGCCTTGGGCAGGCCCATCTGCTTCATGTGGTTGCCGTAACCGATAATGGCATTCAGCGGCGTACGCAGTTCGTGGCTGACGCTAGCTAGAAAATAACTTTTCGCGCGGCTCGCCGATTCAGCCTGTTCTTTGGCATCCGACAGTTTCCGGATCAGTTTCGAACAATAGGCCGGGATAATAATCAGCGCGATTGTCAGCGAAATGCCAAGGCCGATGTTTTGTTCCCAAAAATCGCTCGTCGCAACGACCAGACCGAAACCGAATGTCGAAACAAGCGATGCGATGAAGAGATATTTCAAGCCAAAGCGGAAGCCATTGCCCAATATCATCCACAAAAAAATCGGATAAAAAATCGACGAGGTTTCCGGCGCGTGAAGCATCACCGACACACCCATGACCGTATCTAGGCATATCGCAGCGATCCATCGCCGCTCGGGCGCAACGATGTGGTGTCGCCGCATGAAGAACAGAACGGCGTTCAGCGCCAGATAAATTGCGAATGCCGAAAAAGTGAACGGGTCGAATGCGATCAGAGCATTACCTAGACCCGCAAGACAGCCGCCAACCAGTCGGTTTAGCAGTATTTCCTGTTCGGGATCGAGGTCGAGCCCGCGCAAGGCGCGCCGGATTTTCACGCAACTGCCCCGAAATAAGCTCGACCGTTACCGAACAATGCCCGCATCTGTTCGATAGACAATGCGCGACCGAACAAATATCCCTGCAATTCGTCGCAACCCGCCGCGCGTAACAGAGCCCGTTGTGCCTCTGTTTCGACACCCTCAGCGACGACGCGCATCGACAATGCATGTGCAAGATGCGCTACGGTCGAGATTATAGCACGGTCGGCAGTGGACCGCTCAATGCGGGCGACAAATGTCTGATCGATTTTCAATCGGCTCGCAGGCAAGTCGCGCAGATATTGCAGCGAGGAATAGCCGGTGCCGAAATCATCAATCGAAATCTCTACGCCATTTGAGCGCAATTTCTGTAACTGATGGATTAGATGCGGACTCTGGTCGAGCAGCAGTTCTTCGGTAATTTCGATTGCGACCTGTCCCGGACGGACATTGTGGCAGGCAATGGCATCCAGAATATCATCGCACATTCCGGGCGACTGAAACTGGCGAGGCGAGACATTTACGGCAATGTGCGGGAGTTCTATTCCCTCTTCGGCAAAATCGGCGATCTGCCGGCAAACGGCACGAACTACCCATTGGCCGATACGATCGATTAGACCGGAATCATTTGCCACCCTGATGAACTCATTGGGCATCAAGCGACCACGGACCGGATGCTGCCAGCGAAGCAACGCCTCAAGCCCGACATATTCGGAACTTGCGGCGTCAACAATGGGCTGGAACTCGAGAAAAAATTCGTTTCGATCGAGCGCTGAACGCAGATCGGTTTCAACACCCGCGTTGAACTGAGCAATCTGGTTGAGCTGCGGCGAAAAAAAGCAATGACAGTTGCGACCATTGGATTTTGCTTCGTACATGGCCAGGTCGGCCAACCTCAGCAGTTCGTCCGACGAATTGCCGTCATTGGGGATCAAAGCAATGCCGATGCTGGCACCAATCATCTGCTCAGACCCACCAATACGATAGGGTCGGCCTATTTGCGAAAGCAGGTTTAGACAGCGTCGGCTAAGTTCCGAGGCATTTTCAAAATTGCGGAGGATGATTGCAAATTCATCGCCACCAATGCGCGCGGCGAAATCGTCAGGGGCCAGAAAATTAATGATCCGCTCTGAAACTTGCCTCAGCAGCATGTCGCCAGCCTGGTGACCTCGGGTGTCATTGATCACTTTGAAGCGATCCAGATCAACCAAAAGCAACGCAGCTTGGCTTCCAGTTTCCAGACAGTGATCAAGCGTCTGTTGCATATGGTCGGCAAGCAGTACGCGATTGGGCAATCCGGTCAGCATATCGTGCAAAGCAAGATGCGTGCGGTGCTGCTCGGCGAATTTGCGCGCAGTAATATCGACTGCTGAAGTCAACACGCCGATCACCTGACCATCTTTGTTGCACAAGGGCGACTTGTTGCAATGGAAAGTCAGCTCAACGCCGTCTGTGATATAGACTTCTTCGTAATTGGGGATCGACTGACCGGTTTCGATGATCACAACATTGCGCCGCATTTCGCGTTCGGCCAGCATGGGTTCAAGGATATCGGATATCGATTTTCCGACAAGGTGGTCGGGATCGCCACCAAATAATGCCGAATGATAATTGTTCATAAACAGGAATTTTCCGTTCCTGTCGGTTGCGTTGATCATAATCGGGGTGGTGTCGATGATCTGTTCGAGCATCGTCTTCGAAGCTGGCTGCTCTTCTTGCTCGCTGCGCGCTTCAGTCGAGGTGCTGCGTTCAAGATCGATCCGTTTGCGATGTTGGCCAATCAGTAACAGCGCGCGCTCACGAAACTCAGCATCAGTCACCGGGCTCTGCAGGAAGTCGGTGGCACCGGCATCAAGCGCTGCGATGCGGCACTCGCGGTCTTGTCGCGCGGTGATCACAATCGCTGGAACATGGCGGATATGCGGGAGCTCGCGGACTTTGCGAATGAAATCCGCGCCGTTCATTTCGGGCATCCGATAGTCAACAATCAGCAGGTCGGCGCTTTCGGTCGCCAGCCATTCGAGGGCTTTGGACACGCTTTGGAAGCTGATGGATGTGAAATCATCACCCATCATTGCAACAAACTGCGAATAAATCCGCAGGTTGGTGGCCCGGTCGTCGACAATGGCAATGCGCGCTTGCATCTGGCTGCGGTAGCCAGCCAACATCAAAGAATGGTTAACTTGACGAAAATAATCCGGCCAAAGGCAGAAAAATGGTCGGGGAAAGAGGATTCGAACCTCCGGCCCCTGCCTCCCGAAGACAGTGCTCTACCAGGCTGAGCTATTCCCCGACCGATGCTTAAAGCGGGCAGAAGCCCGCAAGGCAGGCGGTGCCTATAGAAGCGGGCTGCGCTGCTTTCAAGCGCAAAGATAAGGTTTCTGGCAGTTGCCCTTCGGGCGAAGCATCCCTAGCTTCCCAGTTCAGGATTCGCAGCTGAAAGAAGGTCCGTGCACTACGAACAGCAATATCTTGACCTGATGCGGCGTGTCTGGACCGAAGGTGCCGTGCAAAAAGACCGGACCGGGGTGGGGACGCGCTCGCTATTTGGTGCGATGATGCGCTTCGATCTTTCCAATGACGCAATCCCGCTGCTCACAACCAAAAGGATTTACTGGAAAACCGCTGCGCGTGAAATGCTGTGGTTTCTTACCGGAGATACCAACATCAGGTCGCTGGTGTCGCAGGGTGTAAAGATATGGACCGACTGGCCATTGGATCGTTATCGGCGTGAAACGGGCGATCAGATATCGCATAATGAATTTGAAGAACTGGTCATAAATAATTCAGAATTTGCGGAAAAATGGGGAAATCTAGGGCCGGTCTACGGTGCGCAATGGGTCAATTGGCCGCGTTATGAAGATGCCGGGAAGGGCCTTTATCGCCGCGCAGATAAGGGCATCAACCAGATCGAACTGCTTGTTGAAAGCCTGAAGACCAATCCCGGTTCGCGGCGCCATATATTTGAGGGCTGGAATGTCGCCGAACTGGATCAAATGGCTCTGCCGCCCTGTCACAAAACCTATCAGTTTCACGTCGCCGACGGCGTTTTGAGCGGTTTGCTATTCCAGCGGTCGTGCGACCTAGGGCTCGGTTTCGGCTTTAATGTGTTTTCAGCTGCGATGCTGATCCGCATGCTTGCACAGCAATGCGGCTATCAACCCGGTGAGCTGATATGGCAGGGAGGGGATGTTCACCTGTACCTCAATCATGAGGCGCTCGTGACCGAACAATTGGCACGAACGCCGGCAGGTGCACCGAAAATGCGTCTCGTCAGAAAACCGGAATCGATCTTCGATTACCGGATCGACGATTTCGAAGTTATCGACTACCAGCCACAGGCGCATATTGCAGCGCCGGTCGCGGTCTGAGCATGTTTGTCAAGCGGCAAGGCGTTCGATTTTGGTATAGCCTTTTTCCGATAACTCTTCTTTTTCAGATTCTTGAATGAAATTATTGAGCATTGGCGTGAGCATTTCGACGAGCGCCTCAGCCTGACACCATAAAGGCCAGCGTTCCGGGTCGAGCGTTGCGCGGGTGCCGATTCCTTCAAGCGCCGCCACGACAGCCTCGGCACAACGATGGACTTGGCGCGGGTAAGTCAGTTTTACCGTTTTACCAGGCATCGGACGCACCGGCACTGCAAGAACGGCAATTGTACTGTCGCGCAAGGAAAAGCGCAGTGGCGTGTCGTTGTCCGGCGCATTGCCTTCATTGCCGTTGGCGGCACCGCCGGTGCGCAAGCGATGAAGATAGATCATGACCCGACTGACAATCTTGCGATAGTGCCGACGGTGGATATTCAGCAATTCTGGATCAGCGATGGCCGCGCCGCAAAACGCCAGCCATACCCGCCATTCCACGCGGTTCGCGTCGTTGATTGGCAACTGATAGATGGCTTCGTTAATGAAGCCGGTGATGGTTGCCGATGATGCCTTCACATGGCTTTGCTGCATCCGCGCGACGGTCCTGCCGACAATGTCGTCGAGAACAGCTACCAGCATGGCCTGCTTGCTGTCGAAATAATGCATGATCGTTCCGGTGGTGACACGGGCGGCGCGCGCCACGTCGCGTAGTTTTGCGCCGTCAATGCCTTTAACATCGATCACCGCGATTGCGGCCGTGGTGATCATTTTGCGTTGAGCGATGGGATCGACTATCTTTGGCATAACGGCAATGTGGCCAAAAATGGTTAACAAAGCGCTAACCCTGTTTTTGCATAACGGTTGTGATCTCGCAAAGTTAGGGCAGGGATATTGACCTATTTGCCGATTGTAATAAAATAACAGCAGTCGATAATAATCAACCGATTCGCGGTTCGGCGGAAACGCCCTGAGAGGAGACCGGGAGTAGCATATGGTTAAAACCAAAACCAACCTGCCGCCATTGCGGCTGCACATCCCGGAACCAAAGTTCCGACCCGGCGACGAAGCCGACTTTAGCGACGTTGTCGTTCCGGAAATCGACGAAATTGCGCGGCCCGATGAGGGTAGTGCGCCAGCCGCCATTCAAAACCTTGCTTTCGGATTGATCCGCGTTTTGGATAACAACGGTAATGCAACCGGTAGCTGGAACCCCGGACTTGAGCCAGATCAGTTGCGACTGATGCTGAGTAACATGATGCTGACGCGGGCCTTTGATGATCGCATGTTCCGCGCACAAAGGCAGGGCAAGACCAGTTTCTACATGAAGTGCACCGGCGAGGAGGCAACTTCGGTTGCAACCGCGATGGCGCTGGCGAGCGATGATATGTGCTTTCCCAGCTATCGCCAGCAGGGCATTTTGATCACGCGCGGCTATCCGCTGGTCAAGATGATGAACCAGATCTATTCGAACCGGGCAGACCATCTGAAAGGGAGGCAGTTGCCGATCATGTATTCGGCGCCTGACCATAGTTTTTTCAGTATTTCGGGCAATCTGGCGACGCAATATCCGCAGGCCGTGGGCTGGGCGATGGCGAGTGCGTCGCGCGGCGATACGCGCATTTCCGCCTGCTGGTGCGGGGAGGGATCGACGGCAGAGGGCGACTTCCACAGCGCGATGACCTTTGCTGCGGTTTATAACACACCGGTTATATTACAGGTGGTCAACAACCAGTGGGCGATCTCGTCTTTCTCAGGGATTGCAGGCGGTGAACGCACCACCTTTGCCGCCCGCGGTCTCGGTTATGGCATTGCATCGCTGCGCGTCGATGGCAATGATCCGCTGGCGGTTTATGCAGCGATGCGCTGGGCGGCTGACCGGGCACGGACCAACAACGGCCCCACTTTCATCGAATATTTCACCTACCGTGCCGAGGGACATTCAACCTCGGACGATCCTGAAGCCTATCGTGCGGCGAAAGAATTTGAAAAATGGCCGTTGGGTGATCCGGTCGGTCGGCTGAAGCAGCATCTGATCCGCATTGGCGAGTGGAGCGAAGAGCAGCATGACGCGCAAGCGGCCGAACTGACCGATCTCGTTAAAAAGACCCAGAAAGAGGCGGAGGCCAACGGCATTTTGGGCCATGGCTTGCATCAGCCGTTTGAATCGATGTTCGACGACGTCTTCGAACATCTACCCTGGCACCTGAAAGAACAGGTTGAGCAGGTTCTCGAAGAACAGGAAGCCAAATTCGGCCCCGACTGGGAGCCACGATAACATGACCGTTGTTACGCAAAAAATGAACATGATCGAAGCGATCAACAGCGCGCTCGACAATATGTTGACACGCGATCCTGATATTGTGTTGCTCGGCGAGGATATCGGCTTTTTTGGCGGCGTGTTCCGCGCGACCGCTGGCTTGCAGAAAAAACACGGAAAAACCCGGGTTTTTGATACACCGATCAGCGAGTGCGGGATAATTGGTGCGGCAGTCGGCATGGCAGCCTATGGCTTGCGCCCGGTCCCTGAAATCCAGTTTGCCGATTATATCTATCCCGGTCTTGACCAGTTGGTCAGCGAAGCCGCGCGGCTGCGTTACCGGTCGGCAAATGACTTCATCTGCCCAATGACAGTGCGCTCACCCTTTGGCGGAGGGATTTTTGGCGGGCAGACACACAGCCAGTCACCCGAGAGCCTGTTTACCCATGTCTGCGGGATCAAGACGGTCATTCCGTCCAATCCCTATGATGCCAAGGGACTGTTGATCGCGGCGATCGAAGACAATGACCCTGTGGTCTTTTTCGAACCCAAGCGCATCTATAACGGCCCGTTCAGCGGCTTTTACGACCGACCGGTCGAGCCCTGGTCGAAACATGCTGGCAGCGATGTGCCGCAGGATTATTACCGAATCGAACTCGGCAAAGCCGCGACCGTTCGCGAGGGCGAGGCGCTGACCATATTGACCTATGGAACGATGGTCCATGTTTGCGTAGCGGTTGTTATGGAAACCGGGATCGACGCCGAAGTGATCGATTTGCGCACGTTGTTGCCGCTCGACATTGAAACCGTTGAAGCCTCGGTCAAGAAAACCGGACGCTGCATGGTGGTGCACGAGGCAACCCGCACCAGCGGTTTTGGCGCGGAACTGGCGGCGCTGGTGCAGGAGCGTTGCTTCTATCATCTTGAGGCACCGGTGGAACGCGTCACCGGTTTTGACACACCCTATCCGCATAGCCTCGAATGGGCCTATTTCCCCGGCCCGGTTCGCATAACACGCGCTATGCAAAAGCTGATTCAGGAGTAGGACGATGGGCAAATTCACTTTCAAGCTGCCCGATATCGGCGAAGGCATTGCCGAGGCCGAGATTGTTGCCTGGCATATCAAGGTCGGTGACCGAATCGAGGAAGACCAGCCGATCGCCGACATGATGACCGACAAGGCGACCGTCGAAATGGAAAGCCCAGTGTCTGGTGTCGTGACAGCTGTTGCCGGAGAAGCGGGCGATGTGGTCTCGATTGGCGCAATGCTGGTCGAAATAGAGATTGAAGGCGCTGGAAATGAAGTGGATGAGGCGCCGAAACCGGTTGAGCAGGCAAAAACGCCCGTAGAAGCCGCTACGACGCCATCTGACGTCTCGCCGGCGTCCCGTGGCGTTGAGTCCGAAAAAGTGGCTGAGAAGCCGTCGGAGGAAGCCAAAATTGAATTGGTCACTGCTCAGTCCGATAAAGTCACCGCTTCGCCTGCCGTTCGCGCCCGTGCCAAGGCGCTGGGGGTCGATCTGGGGCAGGTGAAGGCTTCGGGCGGGCATGTCCGCCATGCCGACCTAGACGCCTATTTGAATTACGGGTCGGGGCAGGGCTATCGCGCGCCCGGCGTTTCGACGGCGCGACCCGACGAAAGCGTCAAGGTCATCGGCATGCGTCGCCGCATTGCCGAAAATATGGCTGCGTCCAAACGCAACATTCCGCATTTCAGCTATGTCGAGGAATTCGACGTCACCGCGCTGGAGGCGATGCGTGCCGATCTAAACGCCAATCGCGGTCAGCGGCCCAAGCTGACGATGCTGCCGTTCCTGATCGTTGCGATCTGCAAGACCTTGCCCGATTTTCCGATGATCAATGCCCGCTATGATGACGAAGCGGGCATTGTGACACGCCATGGTGCGGTGCATCTGGGGATGGCGACGCAGACCGATGCCGGGCTGATGGTGCCAGTGATCCGCAATGCGCAGGATTTGAATGTCTGGCAGCTCGCAAGCGAGATTTCCCGGCTAGCCGCCGCTGCGCGTGATGGCACAGCCAAGAGTGAGGAGCTATCGGGATCAACACTGACCGTAACTTCGCTGGGGCCATTGGGAGGCATCGCGACAACGCCGGTGATCAACCGACCAGAAGTCGCAATCATCGGTCCGAACAAGATTGTCGAAAGGCCGATGTTTGTCGGTGATACGATCGAGGCGCGGAAGTTGATGAACCTGTCGATCAGTTGCGATCACCGCGTTGTCGATGGTTGGGATGCTGCCAGCTATGTGCAGGCGCTGAAGAAGCTGGTGGAGACGCCGGTCTTGCTGTTCGCAGACTGACCGGCGGGCTGGGGCTTAGAGCCCCAGGCCGGCCAGTGAGTTCTGATCGAACTTCAGCTTAAAGGTCAGGAAAGGCCCGCTGCGGGTGTA
>Ga0075154_10001490_pt1 | contig 16685 bp, 11 predicted proteins | sample JI71714BDNA_FD_70965 | JGI IMG/M metagenome (GOLD analysis project Ga0075154, IMG submission 70965) | Wastewater effluent complex algal communities from Wisconsin, to seasonally profile nutrient transformation and Carbon sequestration -... | ecosystem: Engineered > WWTP > Effluent > Algae...
CGTCCACGGGCTTGCCGTAGATCGACTGCAGCAACGCATCGTCGCGCCAGAACCTGTCGCGCAGCTTCACGTCCTTGAAGGCCAGCGCAGGCTCGATGCCCGGCTCCATGCTGGCGACGGCCTGGAATTTGTCCGGGTGCTTGAACGCGATGCGCAGCGAACCCATCCCGCCCATCGATATGCCAGTGATCAGCGTGCCCTCGCGCCCCTTCGGCACGTTGTACCCGGCGCGCATCCAGGCAAGCAGATCCTCGACGACGAACGTCTCCCATTTCTGCGAGCCGTCGCGATAGTCCATGTAGAAGGACCGGCCAGCCGAAGGCATCACGGAGACGGATGCCGGCACGAGGCCCGCCTTGATGCCGGATTCCAGGGTTTCGGCCATGCCCGTCATGTTGGCGCTTGATCCGCCGCCGCCGTGCAGCTGGATGATCAACGGATAGGCTTCGCTGCGCTTCGCGTCATATCCGGCGGGCAGGTACACGGCGACATCCACCGGGCCGGGCGCATTCTTCGTTTCGACCTTGAGGCGAACGATCTGCCCATCAAGGGCGTGGGCCGCCTGTGGAGCCACCAAAACGATCAGGGCAAGCAGACCCGCCAGCAGCTTCATGGTCGTCTCCTGAGTCCGGGCGGTATCATTGCCGCGACCGCAGGGAGACGCAAGCCGTCAGGCCTTCTCGCGCAGCTTTTCGCCGGCGCCAGTCTTGCGCCGCTTGCCTCCCAGCAGGCGCCCCCAGAAGGTGGGCTTCGGCGGCGGGTCGCGCTTCAGGCGCGTGGTCACATAGTCAAGCACCTTGTCCGGAACGCTGACCGGGCAGGCCTTCTCGAGCCCCACGAAACCGGGCGCAGAGTTGGCTTCGCAGATGCGATAGCCGTTGTCGTCGTAAAGAATGTCGATGCCGGCGATGTCGAGCTTGAGCGCGCGGCAGGCATCGATCGCGAGCTGCGCCATTTCCGGCGGCGGCGTGATGCACTCGCCGGTGCCGCCCAGCGAGATGTTCGATTTGAAATTCCCGTTCGGCGCCCTTCGCTCCATCGCCGCCGCAACCTCATTGCCGATCACAAGCACGCGGACATCGCGCCCGTGGCTGCGCGCGATATACTGCTGGAAGATGAAATCGGACTGGTGCCCTGCGTCCCCCAGCAGGCTGGCCAGATCGTCGAACTGCTCACGATCCTGGCACAGCACGACGCCCGCGCCGCGGGTCGAGCGCAGCTTCTTCACGACGACGGGGAAGCCAAGCTCGCGCTCGATCACGTCCACGTCGACAGGGAATTTCGCGAGAACTGTCTTGGGGATCGGCAGGCCAGACGCCGACAGCAACTGAAGTGATTGCAGCTTGTCGGCGCAGGCTTCGACGGCCTCGGCGCCGTTGATCAGCGGTACGCCCATCCGCTCGAATTGCCGGATCACCGCCAGCGTGAAGTACGTCGTCTCACTGCCTGTGCGCGGAATGATGAAGTCGGGGCGTGTCAGACGCCCGCGCGCATATTCTGCGCGCCAGGCGCGTTCGGTTGAAACGATCAGCTCGAAATCGCGCGGGCGAAGAACATCAAGGCGGACGTTCCGCCGTTTGGCGACGTCGATAAAACGACCAATTTCTGCCGCCTCCGGCACGCCGTCGGCCACCTCACGATCAAATAGCAGCCAGCCTCGCATCTAGGGGCCTCGCATCCTGTGCTCGCCCCCCAATAGGCGGTCGATAATGACGATGTAGGTTGCGCAATGAACTTGTCCCGTACCCAAGGCCATATTGTGGCGAATTGCTCTGGGGCAAGCCGGATCGGGTGAGGGGATCGCCCCGCGTTACTTGGCCGGATAGACCGCGACGTTGGCGCGGCCGCCGGACCAGATGGCGGCGCTGTCCAACGGATAAGAGGCGACCATCTGCGCTTCGAGGTTCACGTGCTTCTGGCCTTTGACCTCGAACAAGGCCTCGAAGTCGAACAGACCCTCCGTCGCCATCTCGACGCGGCGGACGCGGTCGGGCTGGGTCATCGCTTCGGCGACGCCCATCACGGCGGTGTCACGCGTGCCTGACAGGATCGCGATGCGGTTGCCAGCCGGTCCCTCGAACGTCGCGAAGAATCCGTAGTCGCGATACATCTGGTCGCTGGGCGCCGAGAGGAAGGCTTCGCTCAGATAGCTCTTGCCTGTCCTGCGGTCGATCAGCTGGTCATAGCTTGCGCCGAACTCGAACAGCGAGCGCGAGAACACAGGATCGCGCAGGGGTCCAAGCCCGCTGAGCAGGCCGACATAGATGATGTCGTCAGTCTTGAGCCGTCCCGGCTCGAGGTTCGAGGCGAGGACAACGCGCACGTCGCGATCATCGTCCAGCAGCGGAGCAATGTCGGCGAGTGCATAGGCCGTGGACGCGGGCAGGTATTGCAGGGCGACGTCGGAGAAACGGTCAAAGCCGCCGGGAATACCCGACTGGCTCTGCACCAGGTCTTCCTTGCTGTTGATGGCGAAGTCGCGGATCAGGCGCTTCAGCGTGACCTGATCCTCGTACTCGCCGAACATGTAGTAGTCGCCCACCACAACCGTGAGCGGGCGCTTGCCCTCGGCCAGCGCGCGCCAGGGTGTTGTGGTTTCCATGGCGGCCGCCAGCGAAGGACGCCCGGCGAGCAGGGCCCAGGCCGCAATATTGCCGCCAACCAGCACGACAAGCGCAGCAGCGATCAGGCCCCACCGCCAACGGCGTTCATTCGCGGGCGACGCAGCCATATCCGCCGCGACTTCTTCGGCGGCGGGCGAGGCATCCGACGCTGGTCCGGTGCAGACGATGCGATAATCGCCCTTGGGAATATCGAGCCGCGCGCCGTCCTTCACGCCATTGCGCAGATAGAACTCATCGAACCGCTTGCGCAGCCGGTGGACATAGACGCGGGCGACGGGGTCATCCCTCAGCGCTTCGGCGTCGGCCTTGCCGAAGACTGCGAGGGCGATTTCTGCCTCTTTCGGCGAACGCCCCTCAAGCGAGCATGCGACGAGGAAGTCGAACAGCTCAAGCAACCGGCCGCTGGTTCCCAGTACGCCCGACTCGCGCACGCGTGCTATCTCCGCGGCCAGGTCAGGCGCGGTCGGTCCGGTGGAAGAGGCAGGCGTAACGTTCATGTAACGTCCAGCAGATCGGCCTTATCGTAGCGCAGCCAAGTGTGGCGAGTCTCTGGCGAACGACTTCACGCTGTCGCGATACCGGGCTGCGCGTCGGGCGCGCTGTGCCTTCACACGGCACGGGCTCGACGGTCAATGTAGTTCGGCCGCGCCTTGTTATCAGGGCAAGGATCAAGGCAAATTCTTGCACAGGTTGTACCCGTCACCCTCCGATGACCTGCGCGGGCGGAGCGCTGAGCCGCTCGCGCATCACCTGGCAGGTTTCGTCCAGCACAGCTCGCAGCCGGGGCAGCGCCTCGACTGCCTCGTGCAGGCGGCCGGACTTGCAGGCGCCTTCGATTTCTTCGGCGAGCCCGGCCACGGACGAGGCTCCGGCCGACAACGCCATGGATTTCAGGAAGTGGGCCTGAGCCGCCAGCGCCTGCGGGTCCACGGCCTGGGAGAGCATTTCCAGTTTGAACGCCGCGTCAGGCGCCTGGCCGAGGAATAGCCGCCACACTTTGCCGACAACATCCCGCCCGTTGCGCGCGCTGACCTTCCGCATCGTGTCGATGGCATCCTCGTCCAGCAGGGACGAGACTCCCGGGGACGGGGGAGGTTGGGCGACAGCGACCGGCGCGGGTTCCGGCTCGGGCGCAGGCGCCGGCATCAAGGGCGGCGGTGCTGCTGCGATCTTCCCACCGACATCGCCGGCAGTCTTCAAAGCTTCGACAAGGCGCGAGGCGTTGAACGGCTTGGTCATGTGGCGATCGGCTCCGGCTGCCGTCCACGCATCAGCGTCGACGCCGCGCACCTGCGCCGTCAGCGCCACGATCATCGCGCGCTTGCCGCCGTGCTGCGTTTCCGCCTCGCGGATAAGACGCGTTGCCGTGAAGCCGTCCATCTCCGGCATCGAGCCATCCATGAAGATGACGTCGTAGAATTTGCGACCGGCCGCTTCGACAGCTTCGACGCCGTTGATCACAAAGTCCCCCTCTGCGCCAAGGCTGAGCAGGGCCTCGCGCAGCACTTCACGGTTCACCGCGTTGTCGTCGACAGCGAGGATGGAGAGGTGGCCGAACGTCTCGCTCTGCTGCACGGCCGATGATGAGGCGAGCGCGGCCAAGCCTCGGAACTCATGACGCGCGGCGCGTGCAGCGAACTCCCAGAATGCCGTGCGGCCCAGCGGCAGCGGCAACAGATCCTCCGCCACACCAGAACGGATAAGGGCGTCGGCATGATTGTCGCCAACATCGGTGAGGCATGCGTTGAAGCTGCCGGGCGCAGCGCCGTTGCGCGCGAGATGATCCGACAGGCTGACGACGGTCTCGCCAGCGAGCGCCTCACGCGAAGAGCCAATCATGCGCGCCTCAACGCCAAGGTCGCGCGCAGCAGCGGCGATCGATCCGGCCAGCAGCGGTTGCGCGACAGCGATGGCAAGACGCAGCCCAGCCACATCCGGACGCGCCGGCGCAGCCTGTTCTACGGTGAGGTCCACGACCACCGCAAAGGTCGAGCCCTTGCCGATCTCCGACGTGACGATGATCTCGCCGCCCATCGCATTCACGAGGCGCTTGCACACCGTGAGGCCAAGGCCGGTGCCGCCGAAGCGGCGCGTGGTGGACTGATCCGCCTGGCTGAACGCCTCGAAGATCGCGCCGATGCGATGCTGCTCGATACCAACGCCGGTGTCTGTCACGGCGATGTGGAGCGACGCGCGGTCTCCTGTGAGTTTCGCCGAAAGATCGACGCTGACGCCACCCTTGTCTGTGAACTTCAGCGCGTTGTTGACGAGGTTGGTGATCACCTGGTTGAGGCGCGTGGGATCGCCGAGCACTTGTTCGGGTGTCTCAGGCGCGACACGGATCGCGAGCTCAAGGCCCTTCGAGCGCGCCTTCTCCCAGAACAGGCTGGCGACATCCTCCACCATGCGTTCGGGCGAGAAGGGCACGTTTTCGAGATCGAGCTTGCCCGCTTCAATCTTCGACAAATCGAGAATGTCGTTGATGATGGTCAGCAGGCTAGCGCCAGAACGGGTGATGATCTCGGCATAGCGCCGATGGCGTGTGGAGAGATCAGCCGAGGCCAGCATCTCCGCCATCACCATCATGCCGTTCATCGGCGTGCGGATCTCGTGGCTCATTGTGGCAAGGAAGTCCGACTTCGCGGCGTTGGCGCTCTCGGCCTCTTCCTTGGCGAGGCGATAGTCGCGCGTGCGATCCTCGACGGTCTGCTCCAGCGTTTCCATGTGGCGCGCGATCTTCGCGTCGCGTTCCTGGATGTTGTCGATCATGCCGTTGAACGCGTCGCCAAGTATGGCCGTCTCGTCCTTCCGCTTCGAGGGCGGCATGCGGCGCGTGAAATCCTGTCGTGCGCCAACTTCGGACATGGCGGCGGCAAGGTTCCCGATGGGGCGGATCATGTGCGAGATCGAAACCTGCGCAATCGCAACGCCACCAGCGATGGCGAACAGTGCGACGAGGGCAGTCCACGCCAGCGTGCCATACAGGTCAGCCCGCAGGTCTGTGATGTCGGCAAGCACGACAAGTTCGCCAATCTGCTCGCCGGCTTTCACCACAGGCAGCGTGACCGAGCCGCGATCGCTGTTCAGCAGGTCGAACCCCGAAAGCTCGCGCAAGTCGGCCGTGCGTCCGCGTATTGATGCGCCGGCGCCAAGCTGCGCGAACGCCTGACCATCCGCATCAAGCAGCGCCATGAAGATCACGGAGCCAACGTGCTGCATCCCCTTCATGTGCTCGAACGCTTCCGGCCGGTCGCGGTTCGCGAGCGGTTCGGCCAGTGCGGCGGAGTAGGCGGAGGCCGCAGCTTCCAGCGACTGCGCCCGCGCGTCGGCCGCCTGGTCGAGATCGCGGAACGCCCCCACGGCGGCTGTGGTCATGACCGCCGCGAAGATCACGATGGCGATAACCAGCGACAGCCTGAAGCGGATCGATTTCCGGAAAGGGACTGCAAATCCCGACATATGTGGAGCGCCCGCGATTTCCCATTCGCAGGCTACGCTTCCCATCGTCTAGGGCCGGTTAACCGAGATCCGCTGCCCTCCTTAAGGGTCAGCCCTAGGAATTTGACGAGTCGCTGAACTCTTCCTTTAGTGAATTTCGTTAGCGTGGAAATCAATCGAACGCTCCGAAAGCAGCGGCGCATTCGTACGGTGGGAGCTTGCGTGCGGAACTTCGGGGCCAACTCGAAGGGTAACATGACCATCTTCATGGGTGGTCTCATGCTCGTTGCCGCATTCATCGTCGGCGGCGTCGTCGATTACATGTCGCTCTCCAACCAGAAGCATGCGCTGCAGGGCGTGGCTGATCGCGCCGCGCTCGCCGCCGCGCAGGAACTCATCGTCTTCAAGGGCTCGGACAAGCGCGTCGATTCCGTCGCGCAGAGCTTCGTCACCGTGAACTATACCGCCAAGCCGACCAAGGCGACGGCGCGCATCATCGATGAAGGCAAGGCCGTCGAAGTCACCATCGTCGCCGAACCGCAGACCTATTTCCCCGGCCCCGTCGCGCGGGGCGTCACCGAGATCAAGGTGAGCGCCGTCGCGGAGATTTCCGGTGGCGGCTATGTCTGCATGATCGGCCTGTCGACCTCGGAACCATCGACGCTCGAGATGCACGACAAGGCGCGCGTGACGGCCGAGGCCTGCGCCATTTACTCCAACTCGCGCTCGCCATCCTCGCTGCGGCTGCACAATTCGGCGCGGGTGAAGGCCGATCTCGTCTGCGTTGCGGGCGGCGTACAGGGAAGCACATCAGCCGTTTCGCCAAATGCGCCGATCGAGGATTGCCCGCCGCTGGCCGATCCGCTGCGCGACAGGCCGGAGCCCAACGTCGGCCTGCTGGAATGCAACAACATCCTGGGGTCAGGAAGCATCCTGGGCAGCGATCTTCTCGGCAAGGACGGCAAGCTGCTGTCGCTTGAAGGTCTGCTCGGCAAGGGCGGTCTCGTCGGCGGCCTTCTCAGCGGGGACCTGCTGAAGAAGAAAAACCTCCTGCAGAGCATTACTGGCGGCGACCTCGTGGGCAACCTCGCGCCCGGCCTCCTCGTGACCGGCAAGACAACGCTGGAGCCCGGCGTCTATTGCGGCGGGATCAATGTCATCGGCGGTGACGTCACGCTGAAGCCGGGCACCTACATCCTCAACAATGGCGGCCTCGTCATCATGAACGGCGGCAAGCTGGTCGGGGAAAATGTCGGCTTCTACCTGACCGGCGCGCTCGGCCTCTCCACCGTCCAGCTCGCGCCCTCGACCACCGTCTCGCTGACAGCGCCCAAGACCGGTGACATGGCGGGCTTGCTGTTCTTCGAGGACCGCGAAGTGATCTTCAAGTTCCCGCACATCATCGCCAGCAACGACGCGCGGAACCTGGTGGGTACGATCTACCTCCCGGGCAACACGCTGGAGATCAATTCAACGAAACCCATTGCCGACAAGTCGGACTATACCGTCATCATCGCACGCAAGTTCGACATGAAGGACGGGCCGGAGCTGGTCCTCAATACCGACTATGAGAGCAGCCCGATCCCGGTTCCCGACGGCGTTGGCAACAAGTCTCGACCAATCGTGAAACTGGCGGCGGACGACTGAATCGGGGCCGCCCGGTTAGCTAATTCCTCAACCTATTGTGGCACACGCGAAAGGTTGGGGCAGTGCGCCGTGCCGCCGGAAAAACATGAGCTACAAACAAGCACTTCTGGTTGACGACGATCCTGTCTTTCGCGCGCTTGCCGAGGACCTCGTCCTTGATTGCGGCGTGGAGCAGGTCGAGACGGCCGAGTCTGGTCTTGATGCGCTGTCGAAGCTTTCCGCCGGATTGAAGCCCGACCTGCTGATCTGCGATCTCAACATGCCCGCGCACGATGGCGTCAGCCTGATCCGGTCACTGGCCGAGCGGCGCTATGCGGGCAGGGTGGTGATCATCTCAGGCGAGGCGCACGCCGTGATCGACACGGTCGCCAAGCTCGCGAAGATGCAGAGCCTCAACATCATCGGCACCATCCGCAAACCACTCACGCTCGAGGCGTTGAGTGATGTCCTGTCGCGCGGCGCGCCTGCGGCGCCGAAGAAGCAGGTTTTTGCTCCGGCCCAGCCGATGCTGCTGGACGCCGCGATCGACGGCGATGCCCTGCATCCCTTCTTCCAGGCCAAGGTCTCCATGACGACCGGTCTGATCACCGGCGCAGAAGCGCTTGCCCGTATCGCTGTGACGCCGACTGAACTGGCCAGTCCCGTTGCGTACATCGAGCTCGCCGAACGCAACAACCGCATCGACGATCTAACCTTCGTGCTCACACGCATCGTCGCGCTGCATGCCAAATCGTTCTTCGTCGGCGGCCAGCCCATGCCGGTCTCGATCAACATCTCGCCGGTGTCGCTTACGAACCTGGCCTTCCCTGACATGATGGCTCACGCCGTGCAGGGCGTTGGAATTCCCGCATCTCAAGTGATACTTGAAGTCACCGAGACGCGCCTGCTGGACTACAGCCCCGCCGTGCTCGACATCTTCGCGCGACTGCGGATCAAGGGTTTTGGCCTCTCTATCGATGATTTCGGCACCGGCGCATCGAACATCGACCGGCTGCAGATGTATCCGTTTACCGAGCTGAAGATCGACCAGTCGTTCACGCGCAATGCGCTGACTGACAGCTTCGCGCGCACCAGCGTGGAGATGAGCGTGAAGCTGGCGAAGGAAGCCGGCCTCAAGATCGTCGCCGAGGGTGTCGAGACGGTCGAGATGTGGTCCTTCCTGGCCGATCTCGGAATTGACGAGGCGCAAGGCTACCTGATGGCCAAGCCGATGCCGCCGACGGAATTTGCGGCGCTACTCCGTGCAGGCCTCACCGGCCTGCCGCTGGCGCGCACAGCCTGAGCTACTGGACCCGCGGCGCATCCGGCAGCGGGGCAGGCCGCTGTGCATGTTGCTCGCCAAGCTGTCGCGCAATGAAGTCCTCGCGCATCATCTGCAGCGTCCACACCACATTGTCGCGCACGCCGACGCTTGGGTAGGTGAACGTGTTGATCGCCAGCGCGCGCGTCGCCATGGCGACAGTGCCGATCAAACCATGCAGTTCACGGTTGGGCTTCAGCCCCGCCTCGCGCGCAATGCGGCTGACCACGCGCACATAGTCTTCCGAGATCGCGCTCATCATCGGCGTTACCGCTTCGCGGATTTCTGCGTCGCTGCGTGATCCGATCCGCACTTCGTTGAGTGCTGTGCCCTCGGGCATGCGCTGCGTGACCAATGACTGGTCGAGGATGGCGCGGAATCGCGCCATGCCGGGCGGCACCTTCGCCATCTCCTCGGCGCGAAAATCCCTCAGGCAGTGATAGGCGTGTTCGACCGTTGCGATGATCAGCGCCTGCCGGGTGGGGAAGTGGTGCATCATCGCGCCGCGCGAAACGCCGGCCGCGTCAGCCACCTTGATGTTGGTGACGCCGCCATAGCCCCAGGCGTTGAGGCAGGTGATCGTGGCGTCCAGAATCAGACGCCGCGTCGAGGCCGAACGCTCGGTGTTCTTGCGCCGCTCCGCCCGCGGCCGCGGCGCGGGTTTCGCCGCCGGTGCGGGCGCCGGCATCCGTTCCTGTCTTGATTTTTGAACCATTACAGTACCTTGCGCGCGACTTCTCGCCGCTCCGGATCGGCAGAATTCCGCTTACAGTCTGGCAGGTATTTCGACCGCGATGATGCTCGCGTAAACCCTTGAAAACAAGCCGGCTGGCCGGTATTGTCACAGGTGGTGACCCAGTGGGGGCTGGCCGGGCTGGGAAGCGCTTCTCCCCCGCATCATGCCTTCTCCGCATTGGGCCTGTGGCCAAGCCAACGGCCCGGCCCCCATCGGGTGTCTTACCCAGCCTCTGTTCTTTGAGGCTGTACCATCCCGAGCTGAACCTGCCCCCGGGCTCCCAAGAGTCCGGGGGCTATTTCGTTCGGGGCGCACGCGCTAAGTCCACACGACGACAGGAGACAGCATGGCCATCGAAGTGATCGACCCCGTGGACGCGGGACTGAATGCAGAGCGCCTGGCGCGCATCCCGGCCTACTTCGATGCGTACGTGGACAAGGGCAAGCTGCCCTGCGTCGCTGCGCTGGTCGCGCGTGGCGGGCAGGTGGCCCACCTGTCATTCCGCGGCGCAACCGAGATGGGTGGATCGCGCCCTATCGATGAGAACACGATTTATCGCATCTACTCGATGACCAAGCCGATCACATCGGTCGCCGCCATGATGCTGTTCGAGGAAGGCGCGCTCCGGCTCGACCACGAAGTCTTCCGCTACATCCCCGAATTCCAGGACACCATGGTCCTCGGCGAGGATGGCAAGCTGGTGAAGCCCGCGCGCCCCATGACGGTGCGCGATCTCTTCACGCACACCTCTGGCCTCAGCTACTCGTTCCTGATGCAGGGTCCGGTCGACAAGTACTACCGCGACAACAAGCTGGAATACTCGTCCTGGAAGGGCGACCTCAAATCGTTCTGCGAAGCGCTGGCCAAGGCGCCACTGGTCTTCTCGCCCGGTGATCGCTGGAACTACTCCAACTCAACCGACGTGCTCGGCCGCGTCGTGGAAGTGGCGTCGGGCATGAGCCTCGACCAGTTCTTCCAGACCCGCATCTTCGCCCCGCTCGGCATGAAGGACACCGGCTTCCACGTGCCGGCCGACAAGGTCGACAGGCTCATGGCCTGCTACCGCCGCGATCCGGTGAGCGGCGTTGTCTCGCTTGCCGATCCGGGCGGCGCCGCGAGCGCCTATGCCAAGCCACCCAACGTGTTCTCCGGCGGCGGCGGCCTTGCCTCCACCATCGGCGACTATCTCCGCTTCTGCCTGATGCTGGCGAATGGCGGCGAACTCGATGGCGAGCGCATCCTTTCGCCCAAGACACTCGAGTTCATGACGATGAACCACCTGCCGGATAACAAAACCCTGAAAGACATGGGCGACAGGACGTTCTCTGAATCGCGGATGGATGGATCCGGCTTCGGCCTAGGCTGGGCCGTCACCACCGATGTCGTCGCCACAACGCAGCCGGGCTCGGTCGGCACATTCTCATGGGGCGGCATGGCGTCCACCTTCTTCTGGATCGACCCCGTCGAAGACCTGATCGCCATCCAGATGACGCAGCTCATGCCCTCGGGTGCATACCCGATCCGCCCGCAATTCCAGCAGCTGGTCTACGCGGCGATCGACGAATAGCGCTCAGGTCACCTTCGCACGCGCATGGAATTCGGGGCGATCCCACGCCCGCGTTTCCAGGATATTGGCGAGCTGGTCCATTGCATCCCACACGTCCACGAAGCGGATGTAAGGCGCGGCAACGCCAAAGCGCATCGCATTCGGCGCGCGGAAGTCGGGAATGATCCCGCGCGCGATCAGCGCCTGCACGATGGCATAGCCGTCCTTGTGCAGCAGGCTCACATGCCCGCCGCGCCGTGCAGCTTCACTCGGTGACAGCACGTCAAGGCCGAGTGCATCAGCGCGCGCGATCACGAGATCGCCAAGCGCCCGCGCCTTCGCGGCCACGTCAGACATGCTGACGCCGTCGAACGCATCGAGCGCGGCGTCCAGCGCCGACAGCGACAGCACGCCCGGCGTGCCGGCCGCAAATCGCGCAACGCCAGCGCCAGCCTGATAGCCCGGAACGAAAGCAAACGGATCGGCATGCCCGAACCAGCCGGAAAGCGGCGAGGCGACATGTCCGGCAACATCGCCAGACACATAAACGAATGCCGGCGCGCCTGGTCCGCCATTGAGAAACTTGTACGTGCAACCCGTGGCGATCCGCGCCCCATCAGCGGCAAGCCTCAGGTCGAGCACGCCCGTCGCATGACTGAGATCCCACACGATGACGCCGCCGCTGGCCTGGGCAATGCGCTCGCTGGCGGCCACATCAAGCGCCTCTGCGGTGCGATAGTTCACGATGCTGCGGATCAGAACCCCCCCCGTGCGGGCCAGAGCGTCGAGGCCGGCATTTTCATCCGCTAACTCCAGTGCGGCGCCGGAAAAGCGCGCCAGTCCTTCCGCAATGTACTGGTCGGTCGGAAACTCGCTTGCCTCGACAATCAGCGTTCGCGATCTCGCCAAGGGCAACACGGCGGCCGCCAGCTTGAACAGGTTCACCGAAACACTGTCGGTGACGATCACTTCGTCTGCTGGCACGCCGATCAGGCGGGCGATCTTCGCGCCGACCGTGTGGGGCAGGTCGATCCACCCCGCCGCGTTCCACGAACAGATAAGGCCGTTGGCCCACTCCTGCTGTGCGGCCTGCTGCACGCGCGCGAGCGCGCCGTGCGTCGCCGGTCCCAGCGAATGCCCGTCGAGATAGATCACTCCATCGGGCAGCGCGAATTTTTCCCGCACATCGCGAAGGGGATCACGCGCATCAGCGCCCTGGCAGTCAGATCTGGATCGGAGTGGTGTGAATTCGGTCATGCCCTATCTGCGATGGCAGCGGCATGGGTTGCAATGGCGGCCATCGCCTGCAAGTGAATCGGCATGCGCAGACTTCTCCTCTTACCTCTGCTGGCAATTGCCGCCTGTTCGGCCTCCGAGCCTGGCTCGCCCCAACAGCCGCCTGCAGCCGTCACGCCCCAGACGCCAGTGCGCCTGATGACTTGGGGCGATCTGCTGGGTCGCGAGCCCGTCTCGCCGACACAGGCCATTCAGTGGGGCGAGGGCGCAACCGACATCGCTGACCTCTGGCTGCCCGATGGCGCCGGTCCGCATCCCGTCGTGCTGATGGTCCATGGCGGCTGCTGGCAGAAGGAGATCGCCGACCGCACGCTGATGAACTGGGCTGCGGAGGATTTGCGCAAGCGCGGCCTTGCCGTCTGGAACATCGAATATCGCGGCGTGGACGAAGAGGGCGGCGGCTATCCCGGCACGTTCGAGGATGTCGCCCGCGCGGCCGACGCGCTGCGCGGTCAGGCCGACGCCTACAATCTGGATCTGAAACGCGTCGCCGCTTTCGGTCACTCAGCCGGCGGGCATCTTGCCCTGTGGCTGGCGGCCCGCTCGCGCCTGAGTGAGCGTAGCCCGCTGCGCATGGACGATCCGCTGAAGCTTGCCGGCGTCGTCAATTCAGGAGGCCTTGCAGACCTCGCCGCCTCTCGCCCGGTCACACAGCGCTCATGCCTCGACGACATTTTCGAGCTTCTGGTTGGGCAGAGCAGTCCCACGCGCGCCAACGTGCTGTCCGACACCTCGCCCGCAGAACTGCTGCCGCTTCGCATCCCGCAGGTCAGCGTCAACGGACACGATGACAGGATCGCGCCGCCCGCTCTCGGCGCAGGGTGGGCGCGAAAGGCGCGCGCGGCTGGCGACAACGCCCGCGCGGAGATCGTGATGGACACAGGGCATGTCGAACTGATCACTCCCGGCACGAAGGCCTGGGAGATCGAGGCTGCGGCGTTGCAGGAAATGCTGCGCTAGCGCTTGTCGCCCGTCATGCGGACGATGACTTCCACCGAGCTGATTTTCGAACCCGACGGAATTTCCGGAAGGCCTTCAACACGGATCGAGTCGCCCGGAATGTCGTGCAGCAAGCCGTTCTGTTCGAAGAACAGGTGGTGGTGGTCCGAAACGTTCGTGTCGAAATAGGTGCGGTCCGTATCCAGCGTGATCCGCTTCATCAGGCCGGCCGTCACGAACTGGTTCAGCGTGTTGTACACAGTGGCCAGCGACACGCGCACGCCAGCCTTGCGGGCCATGGCCGCGACGTCGTCGGCTGTAACATGGCGGTCCTGCCCATCGAACAACAGGCCGCCAATGGCGAGCCGCTTGGGCGTCGCGCGAAGGCCGGCAGACTGGAGTCGGTTCACGATCGTCATGATGTCCCTAGAATGGTTCTAGTTTGCCCGGAATGCAAGTGGAGGCGTGTCGCAGGCAATACTCATATAAAACAATAACTTGAGTGCAAAAGACCGTCCGGGTACCCCGCTAGGCGGGGTGTTTTTCGGATGCTACCGGTTGCGCTGCAACATGGGGACGAACGGATGCGCATCCAGATCGGAATTATTGCAGCGCTATTCCTGGCCGCCTGCACGACCACCCCGCCGATAGAATCCAGCCAGCCGGCAACCGCGGTCGCCCCGGCTCCTGCCGAACCCACAAAGGTCACCGATAGTCGCGCCATCGTGCAGCGCTTTGTCGACGCCAACGAGTTCTCCGGCACGGTGCTGGTCGCGAAGGACGGCAGGCCGATCTTCCGCGAAGCGTTCGGATTCGCCAACCGCGAACTCAACGTGGCGATGACGCCCGAGAGCGTGCTGCGCCTTGGCTCGATCACCAAGCAGTTCACCGCCGCCGCCATCATGCAGCTGGCCCAGCAGGGTAAGCTCAGCGTCGATGACCCGGTCAGCAAGTTCTACGCAGCTGCGCCAGCGGCGTGGAGCAAGATCACGATCAAACACCTGCTCAATCACCGCTCGGGCATCCCGAGCTATACCGATCTGCCCGGCTTCTTCGAGACGCAGGCGACGGTTGATCGCACGCCGGAAGAAATTGTCGAACTCACGCGGGACATGCCGCTGGAGTTCGAGCCCGGCGCCAAGTTCGCGTACAACAACTCAGGTTACGTGCTGCTTGGCTACATCATCGAGAAGGTAAGCGGACAGACTTACGCCGACTTCCTGCAGCAGCATATCTTCGCGCCGCTTGGGATGAAACATAGCGGCTATGATGTCTCGCAGGTCGTCCTGCCTAACCGCGCGGCGGGATATGGATTCGAGAACGGTGTGTGGACGAATGCGGCCTATCTCTCGATGACGCTGCCGCACGCGGCGGGCTCCCTCTACTCAACGGTGGATGACCTCCTGATATGGGAAGAGGCATTCTTCGGGGGCGCGGTTGTCTCGAAGAGTTCACTCGATCTCATGTTTGCGGACTATGGCGAGAACTACGGCTTCGGCATCGGTTCTGATGACGTCGGTGGCCACCGGGCATTGCGCCACAGCGGCGGGATCCCTGGCTTCTCCACCGACATGGTTCGATTTCCTGACGACGACGGCCTGACCGTGATCGTACTCTCAAACCTTGAGTCCGGCCGCTCGGGGCGTATCGCGAATGAACTGGCGCGCCTCTGGCTCGACCTTCCCGCGCCTCCGCCGCCGCCGCAACTGGTCGCCGTCGAGGTGAAGCCCGAAGTGCTCGATCGCTATGTCGGCGTCTACGAGCTGATGAAGGACTTCAACATCACGATCACGCACGAAGGCTCTGTGCTGTCCGCACAGGCAACGGGACAGGACGTCTTCGCTCTGGTGGCGACGTCTGACACCGAGTTCCACTTCCAGGCCGCCGGCATCCGCATCGTGTTTCCGGAAGGCGATGGCCCGGCGCAGAGCTTCATCCTGCACCAGGGCGGCCCGCGTGAGGCAAAGCGGATTGCATCCAACTAATCGCGCGATCTAACCGCCGCCGCTACATTCGGGCGCACTCACAACGCGGTGTGAACCTTGTCCGGGGCTTGCGTTGCCGCGCCCGGCATGGATACGCAGGCATGACGCCGCGCAGTCGGCCGCCCCCGGGAGACGCACCTTGACCAAGCCATCGACCGGCCCGCTCGCGGGCGTGAAAATCCTCGACCTGTCGACCGTGGTGCTCGGCCCCTACGCCACGCAGCTGCTGGGCGACATGGGTGCGGACGTCGTGAAGGTCGAGAACGGCACGGGCGACATCATGCGCCACGCCGGCCCGTCGCCCGCGCCGGGCATGGGCGCGATCTACATGGGCTGCAACCGCAACAAGCGAGCCATCCTGCTCGATCTCAAGACCGCTGACGGCATCGAAGCGATCAAGCGGCTGGTGAAACAGTCGGACGTGTTCTTCACCAACGTCCGCATGGACGGGCTGAAGCGCCTCGGCCTCGGCTATGAAGATCTCAAGGCCATTCGCGAAGACATCATCTATGTTCACTGCGCAGGCTATGGCGCCGAAGGTCCCTACGCCGGCAAGCCCGCTTACGACGATCTCATCCAGGCGGGCTCGGGCATCGCCGATCTCTTCCACGTCCGCGATGGCGGGCCGCCGCAATACATGCCGGCGCTGATGGCGGACAAGGTGTCCGGCCTCCACGCGGCGTATGCCACGATCGCCGGCCTGTTCGCGAAGGCGACGACAGGCAAGGGCCAGTTCATTGAAGCGCCGATGCTGGAAAGCTTCACGGCGTTCAACCTGGTCGAGAACCTCTACGGCCACACCTTCGTGCCGCCGATGGCGCAGATGGCCTACACGCGTTCGTCCTCGCCCAACCGCAAGCCTTATCCGACCAAGGACGGCTATATCGGCATCATGCCCTACAGCGACAAGCAGTGGGTCACCTTCTTCGAACTCGGCGGCCGCCCAGAAGTGATGACCACCGATCCACGCTTCTCCTCCTACAACGCCCGCACCGCCAACATCGGCGCGCTCTACCAACTCGTCGGCGAGGTCGCCGCCACCAAGACGACGGACGAATGGCTTGCGCTTCTGGGCAAGGCCGACATTCCCTGCGCCCGCTGCTCCACGCTGCAGGAAGTCCTCGACGATCCACACCTGCGCGAAACTGGCTTCATCCACGAACGCCAGCACCCC
>Ga0075154_10001492_pt1 | contig 16646 bp, 10 predicted proteins | sample JI71714BDNA_FD_70965 | JGI IMG/M metagenome (GOLD analysis project Ga0075154, IMG submission 70965) | Wastewater effluent complex algal communities from Wisconsin, to seasonally profile nutrient transformation and Carbon sequestration -... | ecosystem: Engineered > WWTP > Effluent > Algae...
GAAAACCCATATATTCTATCCCGTAGAGCTGGGAGAAGATATTTCCCATAATCTCGTTGCTTTGCTTGCTAAATCCATACGGGCTAATCGGGGCTGGAGTTAGCGTTTCTGTGTGCAAGTTGGTTTTTTGTACCCCATAAATGGAAGAAGAGGACGCAAAAACTATCCTTTTTACCCCCATATCGCGCGCTGCCATCACGACGGTAGAAAATCCCTCCACATTATTGCGGAATGTAGCCGAAGGGTTGGCTACAGAACGCGGCACGCTTCCCAAAGCCGCTTGATTGCAAATTACGTCAATTCCCTCGCAGGCTTTTTGCATAGCCGCCAAGTCGGTAATGTCAGCTTCTATAAACTCAAATCGCTCGTATTGGCGCAAATAATCGATATTTTGGCGCAAGCCTGTTAGAAAATTATCCACCACAACCACCCGTTTGGCTTGGTGCTGAAGCAAATACTCGGCTATATGCGAACCCACAAATCCCGCCCCGCCTGTGATTAGAAAGCTGGTATTCGCCAATTTGTCGTTGTGGTAAATATGTGTATATTTCATCTGTTTTTAGCTGTTTTTTTGGTATAAAATGCGCGCAAAGGTAAGCAAATTTTGAAAATACCCATTTTTTATTCGGATAAAATAATAAAACAAAAAATTGTAACTTTTTTTTCAGCGTTTCGTATAATAATAGTATTAAAATACCTTCCTTTCTGAATTTTGATACACATTATAAATTTTTTTATTTATAAGCATTTACCCACTTTTGGCGTTTTTGGTATAATGTAACTAATTGATTTTTAAGGGTTTAAAAAACGGGAATAAATTTTACTACCTTAACAAATCTTTTCAAAGAAAAAAATTTTTTATTCAAAAACATTCTCCGAACTTTGCAGTCGCTTTAATCAATCTTAATAAAGAGCAAAGTTTATACTATTGAAAATAAGCGTTTTAGCTTAAAATTGCAATAATTTGTTTGAAAAATAATTTTAAAATTCTATCAAAAAAACATCAATTATGCCCACTAACGAACCAATTTTGCAAGAAAATCCCCAACGCTTTGTGCTGTTTCCCATCCAGTACCCACAGATTTGGCAAATGCGGAAAAAAGCCTTAGCTTCCTTTTGGACTGCCGACGAAATAGACCTGCAAGCCGACCTACAGGATTGGCAAAACCGCCTGAACGAACAAGAGCGTTTTTTTATCAAACACGTTTTAGCTTTTTTTGCCGCTAGCGATGGGATTGTGAACGAAAATTTGGCTATCAATTTCTACAAAGAGATACAAATACCAGAAGCGCGCTCTTTTTACGCCAACCAGATACAGATGGAAGACATACATTCGGAAACTTACAGCTTGTTGATTGATACTTATATCCAAAACCCAGAAGAAAAACAAAAACTACTCAACGCGATAGAAACGACCCCCTGCGTGCAGAAAAAAGCCAATTGGGCTCTGCGCTGGATAAACAACGCGCCCAGCTTTGCGCATCGTTTGGTGGCTTTTGCGGCTGTAGAAGGCATATTTTTTTCTGGTAGCTTTTGCGCTATCTATTGGCTGAAAAAACGGGGACTGATGCCAGGGTTGACTTTTAGCAACGAGTTGATAAGCCGCGACGAGGGTATGCACTGCGATTTTGCTTGCTTGTTGTACAGTATGTTGGTGGAAAAATTACCTTTGACCGAATTACAAGATATTATAAAAGAAGCAGTTGAGTACGAAAAAGAGTTCGTTTCTTCAGCTTTGCCCGTTTCGTTGATAGGTATGAACGCCCAATTGATGTGCCAATACATAGAATTTGTAGCCGACCGTTTGCTTTTGTCTTTAGGTTCGGAAAAAATCTACAACGCCAGCAACCCTTTCCCGTTTATGGAGATGATTTCATTACAGGGCAAAACCAACTTTTTTGAGAAAAGAGTGGGCGATTATCAAAAATCGGGGGTTATGGCCACCCGCGACAAGCAAGTTTTTTCCTTAGAAGAGGATTTCTAAACCGAAAATATATCCAAATATGCAAAACACAACCCATAAAAATTTACATTACGCTATCCAAAATGGTTTGTTGATAGAATTTAACTACAACAACGAAGGCGTGCGCGTGGCAGAACCTTTTTGCTTGGGACGCAGCACAGCGGGTAATATCATTTTGCGCGGGTTTCAACTGCGCGGCTACAGCCATACCATCACTCCAGAGTGGAAACTGTTCGATTTGGCAAAAGTTACCGATTTGAAAGTGCTTTCCGAGAGCTTCGAGGCGACCCAGCGCGAAAATTACCACGTGGGGGATAAAGCGATGGAAACGATTTTCATCCAAGTTTATTTCTAACCGCGCAGCAACGCAAATTTTTTATTCAGAACACAGGATTTTTCTGTGTTCTATTTTTTTCCCCTTTTTTAGCGTTTTCTCTATTTTTATACCAATAATCAGCTAATTTTTAATAATTTATGAAAGTTATCAAACGCAACGGACAACTCGAAGAGGTAAGTTTTGATAAAATAAAGAATAGAATCGCCAACCTTTCAGAAGGTTTGAACGAGCAATTTGTGGATATAGACGAGGTTAGCAAGCGGGTTATAGCTGGTCTATATGATAAAGTTACCACCACAGCTTTGGATAATTTGGCGGCAGAAACAGCAGCTTCTTTGGCGGCTCAACACCCCGATTATGGGATTTTGGCGGCGCGTTTGGCTGTTTCTAATCTTCATAAAAACACCAGCAGCAGCTTTTCGCAAACTATAGCCGAATTGCACGCCAATATAGACGCACACAATCAAATGCCCGCGCCTTTGATTTCGGACGAAACTGCCCGCATCGTGGCCAAATACGCCCAGATTTTGGATGCGGCTATGCTGGAACACCAAAAACGCGATTTTGAGTTTGATTTTTTCGGGTTCAAAACTTTAGAACGTTCATACTTGCTCAAAATCAACGGCAAAATCGTAGAACGTCCCCAATATATGTTCTTGCGGGTAGCTTTGGGCATACACGGCGAGGATATTAAAGCGGCGTTGGAAACTTACAATCTAATGGCCGAAAAATGGTTTATACACGCCACACCAACCCTATTCAACGGGGGAACGCCCCGCGCTAATTATTCCTCTTGTTATCTGTTGGCTATGACTGACGATTCTATCACGGGGATTTTTGAAACGCTGGCTCGCTGCGCTAAAATTTCTCAAGCTGCTGGTGGTATTGGGGTGAATATCCACAACATTCGCGCCAAAGGGAGTTATATCAAAGGTACAGGGGGCAATTCGAGCGGTATAGTGCCTATGTTGCGCGTTTATAACGATACAGCCCGTTATGTTGACCAGGGCGGCAACAAGCGCAAGGGGGCTTTTGCTGTGTATTTAGAGCCTTGGCACGCGGATATTTTTGACTTTTTGGAACTCAAGAAAAATCACGGCAAAGAGGAGCAACGCGCCCGCGACTTATTTTATGCGCTTTGGATTCCCGATTTGTTTATGGAGAGGGTAGAAGCTGATGCAGATTGGACTTTGATGTGTCCCAATGAATGCCCGCGTTTGTACGAAACCCACGGCGCAGAGTTTGAGGCTTTATATTTGGCTTACGAAAAAGCGGGAAAAGGGCGTAAAACTATCCCAGCGCGCGAACTTTGGACGGCTATTTTATCCTCGCAGATAGAAACAGGAACGCCTTATATGTTGTATAAAGACCAAGCCAATGCCAAATCTAACCAGCAAAATTTGGGTACAATCCGCAGCAGTAACCTTTGCACGGAGATTATACAATACACTTCAGCGGATGAGGTAGCCGTTTGTAATCTGGCTTCTATTTCTTTGCCCAAATATGTTATCAATGGCGAATTTAACCACGAAAAATTGGTGCAAGTGGTGCGCGTTGTTACCCGCAATTTGAACAAAATTATAGATATTAACCATTATCCTGTTCCCGAAGCGCAAAATTCAAACTTCCGCCATCGCCCCATTGGTATTGGCGTGCAGGGTTTGGCTGATGTGTTTATGAAGCTAAAAATGCCCTTTGATAGCCCACAAGCTAAGCAATTGAACAAGGATATTTTTGAAACTATCTACTATGCGGCAGTTTCTGAATCTTGCGAATTGGCTAAAATACACGGTGCTTACAGTTCTTTTGTGGGTTCGCCCGCTTCTAAGGGAATTTTGCAGTTTGATATGTGGAATGTGCAACCTTCAGCGCGTTGGGATTGGCAAACGCTCAAAAACGGGATACAAGCCTACGGCATGCGGAATAGTTTGCTACTTGCGCCTATGCCTACAGCTTCCACTTCGCAAATTTTGGGCAATAATGAATGTTTTGAACCTTACACCTCCAACATTTACACCCGCCGCACCCTTTCTGGCGAGTATGTGGTGGTGAATAAGCATTTATTAAACGATTTGATAGAGCAGGGACTTTGGAGCGAAGAACTGCGCGAGATGTTGATAGCTTCCAACGGTTCTGTCCAAAATATAGAGGGCTTATCCGAGGAAACCAAACAACTGTATAAAACCGCTTACGAAATTCGCCAAAGAGACATTATAGATATGGCAGCCGACAGGGGCGCATTTATCTGCCAATCGCAAAGTTTGAACCTGTTTGTAGAAAATCCCAACTTTGCCAAACTAACCTCTATGCACTTCCACGCTTGGCGCAAAGGGCTAAAAACGGGCTTGTATTACCTGCGTTCCAAAGCAGCAGCCGACCCGATAAAATTCACCCTTTCGGGCAAATATCAGCAAAAATTCGCCAACACTCAAGCGCAAGAAGCCAGCGCGCAAGAACAAGCAGCTAATGAATTGGCTTGTAGTTTGGATAATCCAGATGATTGTGTAATGTGTAGCGCGTAAAACTTATTTTATCATCATACCCAAAAATCCTAGCCTGGAAAGGTTGGGATTTTTTTATTTTGGCGGCTGCGGGTTTTATTTTTTTGTATATTTGTTAAAAAGGTATAATTTTGCGCCCTCAATTTGTAATATCATCTTTTATGAATAATTTCATCCCCCAACAGCCCATTTTAACCCAATTATTGCAACAACAGCAAAAAATTGTCATCTCTTCCCACGCCAACCCCGACGGCGACGCTTTGGGTTCGTCTTTGGCTTTATACCATTATCTGAAAACTTTGGGGCACGAAATTTCGGTGATAATGCCTACAGAATTGCCCGATTTTTTGAATTGGATGCCCGATTTTGATAAAGTGCTGGTTTCTTACACTCAAGCCGAACTTTGCAAACAGGCTATAGAGCAAGCCACGATAATTTTCAGCTTGGATTATAACGCTCTTTCTCGCGTGAATGAAGTTGGCGAATGGATTGGCAGTTCTACAGCTTATAAGGTGATGATTGACCACCACTTAGAGCCTGAAAATTTTGCTAATGCGCAGTTGTGGCGCACTTCGGCGAGTTCTACCTGCGAATTGGTGTATGATTTTTTTGAACTCTTGGGCGTATGGGACAAAGTGAGCTTGGAGGCTTGCAATTGTCTTTTCGTGGGGATTTTGACCGATACGGGCGGGTTTAGACACGCCACTAGCCCGCGCTTGTTTAGGGTTGTAGCCAATATATTAGAAAAAGGGGTGGATAATAACCTTATCAGCGACTTGGTATTTAACGATTATACGGTCAAACGCTTCCGTTTATTGGTCTATTGCTTGAGTCAACGGTTGGAATTATTAGAAAATTTAAACGCTGGCATTATCGGGCTATCATTGTTTGACCATAACGAATGGGATATAAAACGCGGCGACTTGGAAGGGGTGGTTAATTATATCCTAAAAATTAAAAAATTGCAGTTGGCGGCTATAGTTACCGAGCGCAAAGAGGGGGTTAAATTGTCCCTCCGCAGTAAGGGGGATTATTCGGTGCAAGAAATTTGCAAAAAACACTTCAACGGGGGCGGTCATCGCAATGCTTCAGGCGGTAGCAGTAGCGAAAATTTGCGCCAAACTGTGCAAAAATTAAAGGATATTATCGCACAAAATCCGCCTATTGGATAACCGTTTAAAAACACTCATACCAAACCTTGAAAAAGCTTATCTATACTGCATTTTCGGCTTGTTTGATACTAGCTTATTCCTGCCAAAATTCTGACTGGAAAAAGGCAGAAGATGCCAATTTTTACTACCAAATCGCGCCCGCTAGCAATAGTTCCCCCAAATTAGACTTCGGGGACTTAGTTCGCTATCGTTTTAGTTTGTATAAAGATGGAAAATTACTGCAAAATAACCACCCCAACTTGGATAGTTTGGTTATTCCCCCGCGCGACTATCGCAATATCATAGAAAAAGCGCTGGTTTTGTGCAAAGAGGGCGATAGCCTCGCGCTAAAATTCGCTTATAAAGAGCTGCAAAGTTATCTTCCACAGTACCAAGATAAGCTAAAACCCAACGATGAGCTGATTTTTGGGATAAAAATTCACTCTTTTGTGCCGAAATCAACGTTGGAAGCGAGCCAAAACAACCAATTCGCTCAAGAAAAGGGGTTTGAAACGTTGGAAAAAATGGAACAGGAGCGCAAATTTATCTTAGACAATGCCACAAGTTACTCGCGGCAGTTGGAAGTTTACACCCAAAATGGGCTTTCTGCCCAAAATTTGCGCATCAACGAGGGCTTAGCCAACAACGCGCCCGAGCAACAATACACAGCGCAAACAGGGGACACAGTAGCTGTCTATTACGCGCTCGCTACCCAACCAGAAGGGACGATTTTTGACCAAAATTTGCAAACAGCAGACCGCTTTTTGTTCGTTATCAACCAAGATATGGGACTTTTGGCTGGGTTTCATCAGGCTGCGCAGCAACTTAAGTTGGGCGAAGCAGCCTATTTTTACATAGATAGCCGCCTTGCTTACGGCGCAGAGGGCAGTTTGCCTGTAGTTAAGCCCAATCAAAATTTGGGTTTATTTATGAAAATGGCTGCTATTTGGAAACTACAAAAATAAATTTTACCCGAATGAAAGCCTTTATCACTTTTTTTTGTTTATTGATGGTTAGTGTCGCGTTTGCACAGAATATTAAAAAAATGGCTAAAAATTTTCAAACTCACCAACAGCCTTTTTTTTACTACCAACTTAGCAAACAAAACCCCGATTCGTACCAACCACAGGCGGGCGATATGTTGCATTTTCACTATCGATTGCTAAAAGCGGGCAAAAAAGAAAAAGAGTTGCAAAGTTCTTACCCCACAGGCACATTGTTGGCAGAAATGCCCCAAAATGCACAAAAAAGCCATTTCACCGCCGCCCTAAAAATGCTTAATGCGGGAGATAGTTTGACGGTCTTAATCCCCGCTTCGCAGATAAAGGATGAACTAAACCAGTTTGGGGATGAGTTTAAGGGTAAAAATACTGTAGTCAAAATCTGCTATAAGTTAACCGCCATAGATAAAAAAAGTGAGGTGGAAGCCAAGCGCAAAATGGCTGCTGAATATGCCGATAGCGTTCGTTTTTTGGCCTTGGGGGAGGTTTTATACTATCAAAAAAATCAACAATTTAGCCGCCCAGCCGTTGTAGCCGAAAGGGGATTACAAACCCTAATTTACACAGAAGGGCAGGGCGAAACGCTCCAAAATGCGGCGAAAATTGGCGTGCATTATATTTGCTTTCTACCCAATGGGCAAATTGTGGATAGTTCTTACCCGCGAGAGGAAATTTTTTACTTCTATCTGAACAAACAACAGGTGATTGAGGGCTGGGAAATGGCGATAAAATCGCTAAAATTGGGCACAAAAGCGTTGATAAAAATCCCTTCAGCTTTGGCTTATGGCGAAAAAGGCGCAGGTAACCAAATTCCACCCAATACGGAGCTGTTTTTTTGGGTAGAAATTATAGAATAATCAACAAATCAAATAAATCGTAAATTTATCCATACAACAATGAACCGTCTTTTCTCTTTATGCGCCAAATTGGGGCTGGGAATTATGTTTTTTTTATCCGCTTGTGGCAATCCCAAACAGGATTTGATAGAACAAATCGCTACTATTGAGTATAAAACCGCCAAAGCACCCGACGATGCGCAAATGCGCAGTTTGATGACTTTGTACGTGCAGTTTATCCAACGCTATCCTACAGATAAATACACTCCCGTTTATATTTATAAAATTGCAGAGGTCAATTATCGCCTGCAAAAATGGGACGAATCTTTGCGCCATCTCAATATGATAATCAACGACCACAGCAGCAGCGAGTATTTGGAAGATGCTTTATTATTCGCGGGGATGTTGTACGATGAGCGCATATTTGACCAGACGGGCGGGGATAAAGTGTATAAAATGTATTTGGACAAATACCCCAACGGCAAAGGCAAAGCACAAGCCGAAATGCACTTCAAAAGCCCACAGGAAAGGCTGATTTTTAAGATTGAAAATATGGAAAAACAGTTGCAAGCCAATCCCAACGACCCCAACTTAGCCCTTTCATTAGCTTATACTTACAAAAGTTATGCACAAGCCAACCCCCAAGATGTCCAAACACCCCGTTTTTGTATGCAAGGGGCAAAATTTGCGGCTGGTGCGGGCGAATCTTTTCTGGCTATAGAATTATGGGATATGATTAGCAAAAATTATCAAAACTTTCCCGACCGTCCCTATGTTATGTTCTTAGCGGCTATGGAGCACGAGGAAAAAGCCCTTTTGCAAGCACAACGATACCGACGCGCAGGGCAACCTTTTGAGGGATTTGCTGCCTATTATCAAAATTTTGAAAAAGAACAGTTTATAAAAGAAGCTGGCGACCGTTATAAGGCTTATCTCGCCGAATATCCCAAACACGAATTGGCCAAAGATGCTAAAACAGCGCTCGAAAACTTGGGTAAAGATGCCAACGAGATTGTAAATTCATTCATTCAGAAACAAAAATCAGCTAATAAATAATCAACCCTGCTTATTGTTTCCAACTTTTTTTGAAACAAACTATCCAATGAATACCAAACAACAACTTACTCAACTCGCCCAACAACGGATTTTAATCTTGGATGGGGGAATGGGGACGATGATACAACGTTACAAACTCTCCGAAGCCGACTACAGGGGCGAAGAGTTCAAACATTTTCATCGAGATATAAAAGGCAACAACGACCTTTTGGCTATCACTCAACCCCATATTGTAGAGGAAATTCATAAGGCTTATCTCGCTGCTGGAGCGGATATTATAGAAACCAACTCTTTCAACTCCACCCGCGTATCGCAAGCCGATTACGATATGGAGGAATTTGCTTACCAATTGAACGTAGCTGCCGCCCAATGTGCGCGCCGCGCTGTTGATTATTACAACCAACTGACTCCAGATAAGCCCCGTTTTGTGGCAGGCTCGTTTGGCCCTACCTCCAAAACCACCTCTCTATCCCCAGATGTGAATAATCCCGCATACCGCGCGGTTACTTTTCAGGAATTGGTGGATAATTATTACGAACAAGCTAAGGGTTTGGCTGATGGCGGGGCTGATATTTTCTTGGTAGAAACGGTTTTTGATACCCTGAATTGCAAAGCGGCTCTATTTGCCATTGACAAGTATTGTGAAGATTGCGGAAAAGCTTATCCTGTAATGGTTTCGGGCACAATTACCGATGCGAGCGGGCGCACCCTTTCGGGGCAAACTGTGGAGGCTTTTTACATTTCGATACAACACGCGGACTTGTTTTCTGTGGGTTTGAACTGTGCGCTGGGAGCGGCGGAGATGCGCCCGTATCTCAAAACCCTTTCAGAGATAGCCAACTGCTTTATTAGCGCGCATCCCAACGCTGGTTTGCCCAACGAAATGGGTGAATACGACCAAACAGGGGCTGAAATGGGGGTTTTAATCTCCGATTTTGCCCAAAATGGCTTTCTAAACATAGTTGGGGGCTGCTGTGGTACTAATCCCGAACACATAGCCGAAATTGCTCGCGTTGCGGCGCAACATTCGCCCCGACAAATACCCGTTTTTGATACAGTTTATACCACCTACAGCGGTTTGGAGCCGCAAATTATCCGCGAAAATATCCGCTTTGTCAACGTCGGCGAGCGTACCAACGTTACAGGCTCAAAACAATTCGCCAGATTGATAAAAAATGGCAATTTTGAAGAAGCGTTAGTAGTAGCGCGCCAACAAGTAGAGGGCGGGGCGCAGGTGATTGATATCAACATGGACGAGGGGATGTTGGATAGTAAAGCGGCTATGGTCAAGTTTCTTAACCTCGTGGCTTCAGAACCCGATATTGCCAAACTGCCGATAATGATAGATTCATCCAAGTTTGAGGTTATAGAAGCAGGCTTGCAATGTGTACAGGGCAAATCTATCGTCAATTCTATCTCCTTGAAAGAGGGCGAAGAGGCCTTTATCCGCCACGCCAAATTAGTACGCCGTTACGGTGCTGCTATGGTGGTGATGGCTTTTGATGAAAAAGGGCAAGCGGATACCTACGACCGCAAGGTGGAAATTTGCCAACGCGCTTACGACATTCTAACCAGCATAGGTATTCCCCCTCAAGATATAATTTTCGACCCAAATATATTCGCTATTGGTACGGGGATAGAAGAGCACAACAACTACGCTGTAGATTTTATAGAGGCGGCGCGCGAGATTAAAAAACGTATGCCGTTGGTAAAGATAAGCGGGGGCGTCAGCAACCTTTCTTTCTCGTTTAGGGGCAACGATGCTATCCGCGAGGCTATGCACTCTGTGTTTTTATACCACGCCATCCAAGCGGGTATGGATATGGGGATTGTGAACGCGGGGATGATAGAAATTTACGAAAATATACAACCCGAACTGCTCGAAAGGTTAGAAGATTTAATCTTTAACCGCCGCCCCGACGCGACAGAGCGGGTAATGGAGTACGCCGAACAGACAAAAACCAAATCCAAAGAAAGGGTGGTTGATTTGGCTTGGCGGGAAAGCAGTGTAGAGGATAGATTAGCCCACGCTCTAGTGAAAGGTATCACGGAGTTTATAATACAAGACACAGAAGAAGCGCGCCTAAAATATCCCCGCCCGCTCGATGTGATAGAACAGCCTTTAATGCGGGGTATGAACATCATCGGCGATTTGTTCGGTTCGGGTAAAATGTTTTTGCCTCAAGTGGTCAAATCTGCCCGCGTGATGAAACAGTCTGTCGCTTACCTAACCCCATTCATAGAAGCAGAAAAGGCTGCCAATGCTTCTTCGAGCAAAGGCAAAATTTTATTAGCTACAGTCAAAGGGGACGTACACGATATTGGTAAGAATATAGTCGGGGTGGTCTTGGCTTGCAATAACTTCGAGATTATAGACTTGGGGGTGATGGTTTCTTGCGAGAAAATTCTAGCTGAAGCCCAACGCCACAACGTCGATATTATCGGCTTGAGCGGGTTAATCACGCCCTCTTTGGACGAGATGGTTTATGTGGCGAAAGAAATGGAGCGGCTAAAAATTAACCTACCTTTGCTTATCGGGGGGGCGACGACCTCCAAAACGCATACGGCGGTGAAAATCGAACCCCAATTCCAACTCAACAGCGTTGTGCACGTCTTAGACGCTAGCCGTAGCGTGGCTGTAGCAGCATCTTTACTATCAGATAATGAAGCGGACAAAGCGGCGTTTGTACAAAAGAATAAAACGGAATTGGCTACAGTTCGCCAACAGCGCGCAGCTCGCACTTCAGACAAAAAATACATCAGCTTGGCTCAAGCGCGCAAGAATAAAACCCCTATAGCTTGGTCAGCTTACAAAGTACCCAAACCCAACACATTGGGCACGCAAACCCTAACGCTGGACTTGCAAACCTTGCGCGGTTATATCGATTGGACACCCTTTTTCCAAACTTGGCAGTTGGCAGGGCGTTATCCCGATATTCTCAACGATGAGATTGTGGGGGCAGAGGCTACCAAATTATACCACGAAGCGCAGAAAATGTTAGACCAAATTATCTCCGAAAAATGGATAGAAGCGCGCGCTGTGTTTGGTATTTTCCCCGCCAATTCGGACGGACAGGATGATATTTTCGTTTATTCGGATGAAAGCCGCCAGCAGGTTAAAACAACCCTTCATCACTTGCGCCAACAACGCCAAAAAGCTCCAGGTTTGCCCAATATCTGTTTGACGGATTATATCGCGCCTCAAGACACGGGCGTACAGGATTACATAGGCGCGTTTGCTGTGGCTGCTGGGTTTGGCATAGAGGCGAAAATTGCAGAGTTTGAACGTGCGCACGATGATTACTCTTCTATTCTGCTCAAAGCACTTGCTGACCGTTTCGCCGAAGCCGCCGCCGAGTTTTTGCACGAGAAAGTTCGCACCAACTATTGGGGCTATCAGCCGAATGAATGTTTGGATAATAGCTCTTTGATAGACGAAAAATATCAGGGCATACGCCCCGCTCCAGGTTATCCCGCTTGCCCCGACCACACAGAAAAAGCTACCTTGTTCGCTTTGCTCGATGCGGAAAAAGCGATTGGTATCCAACTAACCGAATCCTTTGCTATGTACCCTGCGGCGGCTGTTAGCGGTTGGTATTTTGCGCACCCTCAAGCCAAATACTTTGGACTTGGTAATATAGAAAAAGACCAAACCGAAAATTACGCTACCCGCAAAGGCTTATCTTTATCCGATGCCGAGCGTTGGTTGATGCCCGTACTGAACTATGATATTTAAACGGTAATTGATTAACTACCAATAAAAAAATCCCACCTCGTAATGAAGTGGGATTTTTTCGTTTATAACCTCAAGCTGCAAATACAGCCCAATTTTACGAGTTTTCTTTCATAAAGGAGAAAGTGCGCAAAACTTTATTCACATCCTGTCCGTCAAAATCTATCTTAATCTGGGCGCGCAGTTTGCTCAGTACATTCTTCAACTCCTTGAATTGTGTGTCCGTGTTGTTGGTTACCCCACTTTTTCCCATACGGGTATTTTTGGAGTTTGCCCAAACGTTTTGGTGGTCGGTTTGCAACCGCTGCCAATGGCTCAACCCGTACGCTTTGCCCGCAAAGGGATTACCCGCTTCCTGCAACTTATCCACCAACTTAATCAACGTCTGCTGGCGTGAGTCGTTATCGCGGGGCAAACCGTAAGAATTTTCCGTGCGTTCTACCAAACCGTATTGGATATAGGCCGCTTTTACTGCGATAGGGTCATCGTATTCTGCTTTTATGTAATTTTTTAACATACGCAACCCGTCAGTCAAACGCTTGTTGATAGCGGTTAAATTGTCTGTGTTCGTAACTTTTTCCCCGTCGTAGTTTTGACTTCGGTTTAATTCGTTCAAAAACGTGCGCGCTTGCGATAACAAACTATTGTAGTCGGTAAATTTGACCGTAAAAGTGGGGTGATTAACAGCCCACGCTTGCGCTACGTCCAAACCCAAATTGGCCACAGCAGCCAATTTGATAGGGATTGCTTTTTTCTTTTTTACCTTTTTCTTGGGGGCTTTTTCGGGTTCTGAATCGTCCTCCTCTTCTGTAGTTTCGGTTTCGCTATCTGTTGCGTCTGTAGTTTCGTCTTCAGGATTAGCGATTTTGTTGCTGGCGGTTTCGTTCTCGCCATTTTCGTTCAATTCCTCTTCGGGAATTTCTGGCAGTTCATTGCTCATAAGCGTTGCGTTTTTGATTGGTTAAGAAATTACGGCAATGTACGCACTTTATTTTATACTTGCAAATTTTTTTTAACTTTTTTTCAAAAAAAGATATTTTTTAGCAAATAATTAACAAAATCCTTGCGCTGAAGGCGCGATTACAGCTAACATTTTATAATGTGAATATAAAAAAGGAAATACATTTTTTCTTCAATTTCTATCGTCCCCACGCGGCGGCGTGGGGCTACTATTATTCAACCCCGTTGGGGTTGGCAAATGCGAACCCTGAAAGGGTTCAATAACGGTAGCCCCGCGTTGTACGCGGGGAAAATAGAAATAGAAAAACGGGCGCTGAAGGCGCGGCCGCTCCAAACATCGTATAAATCCTTGCGCTGAAGGCGTGGCCGCTCCAAACATTGTATAAATCCCTGCGCTGAAGGCGTGGCCGCTCCAAACATTGTATAAATCCCCGCGCTGAAGGCGTGGCCGCTCCAAACATTGTATAAATCCCTGCGCTGAAGGCGTGGCCGCTGTGTACAAATCAAAATTTATACTTTAAAATGTCTGTTTATTGCGCTATTTGGGTTTGGTGGGGTGAAAATAAGCCCGCACGCCCAGATAAACGCGCCGACCCTGCAAAGGGGCAAAATTATAAGCAGTATCAAAATAGGGGCTAAATCCCACAGGCGCGTTGGGGTCGTTATACCCAGCCAAAGGGGAAATCGGGGGCAGATAGTTGAACAAATTGCTCGCGCCTATGTACGTTTCCAAGTTATGTTTTGGCCAAGTTTTGCTAACCTGTAGATTATGCAGCGCAAAAGCGGGCGCGCGCAAAGGGCGGGGATTGGGTTGCAAATCGCCGTTAGCATCCACATCAAACACGGCGGGCATAAACGTTTGACCTATCCATTTAGCCGTATAAGCAAAAGTTAGCCCGTATTTTCGCACGTTATAACTAACTACAGCGTTGGCATTGGCGCGGGTAGAAAATTCTATGTCGCTGATTGTTAGCTGATTATTGTTGTCAAATTCGTACCTATTCGCCCAATTCAAACTACCGTTTAATTCCCAACTTAGCCCATTTTTAAACATTTGATTGTACACAAAATTCAGCCCGCGTGTGCGCGAATAGCCGTTGATATTGTCGTAAATAATCGCGTTGGGTTGGCTGTAATCGGCTATAATGGCGTTCCAAAAATGGGTAAAAAACGCGTTAATTTGTACAAAGGAGGTGTTTTTGGGCTTATTTTTGGTGTAAGAAAGGCTTATGTTGGTAGAAACAGAGCGTTCTGGGCGTAGATTATCCCCGATGAAAACCTGCCTGCGCCCTGTGATAAACGCGTGGTCTTCTGTGAATAGATTGACAAGCCTAAAACCCGTCCCCAAATTGCTAGTAAATCGCCAACGGGAGCTAAAATTATGCACAAACAAGCAGCGCGGGGTAAAAACAGGTTGGGAATTTTGCGCAATATCCAAGCGCGCGCCTACAGTGAGTTGAGTTTTGGGGCTAATTTGCCAATTATCTTCCAACATAATCGCAGGAGTGAGGTTATGAACGGGTTTATTCTCGCCCTCCAAAGTTGCGGTTGCGCTGCTGTTGTCGTCGTAAAATTCATACCTTGCATTGAGTAAAAAGGTGATAAAGTGGTTAGCAACTTGCCATTTTTGCAACCCGTTGATAAAAAAGATACTTTGAACGGCTTTATACTGCACGTCGCCATAGTAAGAATTTTGAAAATGCAGGCTCGCGCCCTGTTGTATAAATCGGTTTTTGTCCCCCAAGTAGATGCGCGCTGTATTCTCTGCCCGATGTGTGCGGATGTACTCGCCATAAGTGGTGTTAGAACCGTAATTTTGGCGGAAATAGCCATTCTTTAGATAATCATAAACCCCGTTGCGGCGATTTTCGTGATAATACTTAACCATAAACATATTCTGCGAATTCTCCCCAAAAGCCAACTTTTGCATCAGGTTGAACCGTTCAAACTGCACATTATCCCCAAAATTATCTCGATTGCGGTCTATGTAATTTCTGCTGCTGGCGAAGTGTGCGGCGGTTAGAAGGTTTATATTATTCAGTTTATAATCATAAGCCCCGTTTAGAAAAATATCTTTTAGGTTGGAAAGCTGTACATCTGTTTTTAGCAAACCACAGCCGTCTGGAGTTTTGGTTTGTACGTTGATAACCCCGCCTATGGCTTCAGTGCCGTAATAAACAGAAGCTGCGCCGCGCTCAATTTCTACATTTTGGATAATTGCGCTGGGGATACTATTCAGCCCATAAACCGAAGCCAAACTGCCGTATAAAGGTACGCCATCGATAGCAATAGCTGTGTATGCGCCCCCGATACCGTTGATGTTTATACTGTTAGTGCCACAAACCCCGCAGGCGATGTTATTCTGCAATCCGTTGGCGATAGATAAGACCTCCACGAAAGTATTGGGTGCAAAAATCCGCTTATAATCATCGGGCGCAAGTTGCAGGTTTATCCCCGCAGATACAGGAGACGCTGCGGAACTATCCAACACGTAAATTTCTTGCAAATCAGCCGCGAGGCTATCAACATCGTTGCTATCGAGTTGAGCAATAAGCGTTTGAGCAAACAGCAGGGTAAAAATTATAGATATAAAAGTGTTTGTTTTTGGCATAGATTAAATTTTTTTGATTGAAAACAGCGCAAATATAGAAATGTTTTTAAAAATAGTGTAAAATATATTTTAGCATAATCTAAATTTGCAATAGAAAAATTAAAATCAAAGACAATACGAACATTTTTTTGAAAAAAAAATAAAAAAAAGGGTACAACCTCGCGTAAAAGTTGTACCTTTGCCCAAAATAAATATCAAGCCCCAGCGCAATAAATAAAGTATAAAAATGAATTTTTCCGATTTGCAGAAAGACATCCAAAAAAAACAATTCAAGCCCGTTTATATCCTACACGGGGAAGAAAGTTATTACATAGATGAGTTGGTAGCAAGTTTTGAAAAATGGGTGCTGACTGAAGAGGAAAAAAGTTTTAATTTAAGCATTTTATACGGAAAAGAGATAGAGTTCAAACAGGTTTTGGACGCAGCCAAACAATTCCCGATGGTAACGGATTTATCCCCGACGGCTACGACGCGGCGGTTGGTGATAGTGAAAGAAG
>Ga0075154_10001493_pt1 | contig 16623 bp, 9 predicted proteins | sample JI71714BDNA_FD_70965 | JGI IMG/M metagenome (GOLD analysis project Ga0075154, IMG submission 70965) | Wastewater effluent complex algal communities from Wisconsin, to seasonally profile nutrient transformation and Carbon sequestration -... | ecosystem: Engineered > WWTP > Effluent > Algae...
AACCAAGCCCTTGCGAATACCTCAGAAAAATAGGTCGGATCTTTGTAAAACCGTTCCGATATCTCACGGTAAACCGGATCTTTAATCATGGCCATGTCCGCATCCGTCATAATTGGATTTTGGCGTAAATGCGGGTTGTGCGCATCTAAGGGTTTGTCTTCTTCTTTAATATTTACCGGTTCCCATTGCCAGGCTCCTGCCGGACTTTTCTTTAACTCCCATTCGTAATTTAATAACAAGTAAAAATAACCGTTATCCCATTGGGTGGGATGGGTGGTCCAGGCACCTTCAATGCCGCTGCTCACGGTATCGCCTGCATTACCTGTACCCTTGGGATTATGCCAACCGAAACCCTGCTCATGAATGGCAGCTCCCTCCGGACTGGCACCTAAGGCTCCTGCATCACCGTTTCCATGTGCTTTTCCAACCGTATGGCCACCCGCTGTGAGGGCAACAGTCTCCTCATCGTTCATAGCCATGCGTTTAAATGTGGTGCGCACGTCCTGTGCGGTACGCAGCGGATCTGGTTTTCCGTCAACACCTTCGGGATTTACATAAATTAATCCCATCTGCACGGCTGCCAGTGGATTTTCGAGTGTATTCCGGTCAGCGTCATTTTCATATCGGTTATGGGTAGAAGCCAACCATTCTTTTTCAGATCCCCAGTAGATGTCTTTTTCCGGATGCCAGATATCTTCCCGGCCTCCGGCAAATCCGAATGTTATTAAGCCCATGGATTCATAGGCCATATTTCCAGCCAAAATCATTAAATCGGCCCAGGAAATTTTATTACCGTATTTTTTCTTTATGGGCCATAATAGCCGCCGAGCCTTGTCGAGATTCACATTGTCGGGCCAACTGTTGAGCGGTGCAAAACGTTGGTTTCCGGTATTGCTACCGCCCCTTCCGTCTGAGATACGGTATGTGCCGGCCGAATGCCAGGCCATCCGGATCATCAAGCCGCCATAATGTCCCCAATCGGCAGGCCACCACTCCTGCGTATCCGTCATGAGGACTTTTAAGTCGTTCTTAAGGGCTTCTAAATCCAGTTTTTTGAATTCTTGGGCATAGTTGAACTGTTCGCCCAAGGGATTGGTTTTGGAGTCATGCTGATGCAGAATATCCAAATTTAAAGCCTTTGGCCACCATTCCATTACATTGTTGCGCGTTTCGGTATTGGCTCCGTGCATAACGGGACATTTACCTTTTGATGAATTATCCATATTTTAAAATTTTAATTAAAACAGACGAAAAGAAAGGAAATATATCTTTTTTCGCCTTTTCCAAATGTAAGTATAATTATTGCTCAAGCATCAGATTCAGGCAATAAGAAAAATTGATAGAAAGATAATTACTACTTATAGCACAAAATAAAATTAAAATTTATTGTATTTTTTATACGAATATATTATTCAGTAAACACCAAGCCTAAATCAGTTTACTCAATCTAGGCCATAAAAAAAATGTAGAGTCATTTCAAAATGGATACAAAAAAAATCCCGGCTGAGCGATCAACCGGGATTTTTCATCGAATTAGCTGAGCTTTAATTCAACCATATTTTTTTTAAAACAACACCCTTTGTTGAGGTGATGCGAAGTATATACGTTCCTTTTGCCATTCCCTGGAGTGAAAGCGAATTGATTTGTCCTTCTTTAGAATAAACCAATTTACCGGTTATACTTATCAGTTCCACTTGTTGAATTTCTGACCCTTCCACATTAATGTATACCACATCTTCTGTAGGATTGGGATATACAGATACTCCATTATTTAAATTTTCGTCAATCGAAGCCGATACAAGCGCTGCACAATCCGATGATGTTTCACATCCGTTTTCAGTAACCGTTACCGAAAATAAACCATTTACGGCACTGGTATAGGATGCCTGTGTAGCACCGGCAATGGGGCTGTTTCCATTGAGACAGTCATACCATTGATAGGTGGCTGAAGGCCCTCCTGAATAGGTTGAAAAAACCGTCATTCCGTTTACCGAAGTGCTGACGGTATTGGATACAAATTGAAAAGATGTAGCTGATTGAGAAATACCGTTCTGGCTGTAAACCCTGATCTGTCCGCCGGAATTTAAAGTTGAAGCATTAACCGTGATCAGTGTATCCGAAACGGCATTGAATGTTACGGATTGGTTTCCGAAAACTACAGAATCAACCGTGCCAAAATTAGTACCTTTAATTTGTATGGTTTGATTAGATCCTCCACAGGCCGAAGATGGTGTTACGGCCGAAATGGTACACCAAGTAACCACCACTACGCCCGAAGCGCCCGGGCCACCGTTGCGGTCATTACTACCGTTGGCACTTGAACCGCCGCCGCCGCCGCCATAATTTCCACCCGGCTGACCATTGGCTCCGTCAGCACCGCCGGGGCCTCCGTTACCGCCTAAATTGGGCCTTGCGGCTCCGGCAGCAACCTGACCGCCGTCAAACCCGTTTCCAGTACTTCCGGCAGCTCCGCCTCCGCCGCCGCCGTCGGCATCACCCTCGTCCCCATTTCCGCCTTTTCCGCCACTGAATACCACCGTACCCAATGAATTGGCCGCCTGACCTCCGTCAACCCCGGCCTCATTGTCATTTCCCGAACGGGTAAGTCCGCCGGCTGCTTTCACCACAGCTCCATCAGCAAAATAGGAATCACCGCCATTTCCGCTGGTTCCTGTATTAAAACCTCCGGCTCCCACCGTAACCGGATACAAATTTCCTGCAGTTACTTGAACCAAAGCTGACGCATAAGCTCCGCCACCGCCGCCGCCGCCGGCATCGGTATCAAATGCATTGGATGGCGTCACTCTTCCACCGGCTCCGCCACCGCCAACGCATTCTACCTTTACGGCCAAAACCGTTGCCGGAACCGTAAAATCAGAGGTACCGACAGTAGAAAATGTTTGATTCTGCGCCATTGATGCGATGGCTGAAAATATACACAGGGCTGAAAATAAAGGGGTAGATACTGATTTTCTCATCTGGAAAGAATTGGTTTATTTAGTTAGCATGATTGAATACGATTTAGATGAAGATTGGTTTCCTAGGCGGATAAAATAAGTACCTGCCTCAAAGGTTTCAAGTTGAACCTGGGTTATTTGTTTTTGAATATTTCCGGTATACATTTCTTTACCGTTTACATCAAATATGGAGAAAGACTTACCCCATGCCGATTCGGCAGCCTTAATATTAATAAAACCATTACTAGGATTAGGATATACCATAATTTCGGCATTTTCATCCAATTCATTCACAGCGGCTGTGTTTACAAATGCGTATGGTGCAGTTTCATAGGTACAACCATTGGGAGCTGTTATGAGCAATGTATAATTTCCGGTAAAAACAGGAGTGTAATACACGCCGTTTGCACCCGAAATCGGATTGCCGTTAATTAACCACTGATAGGTATATCCGCTTCCAAGGGCCGTAATGCCCAAAGTTCCGGGAATTACTTCAGTGAGTGTAATATTTGCTTCCTGTAAAACCTGAATCTGAGCTGTTTGAACCTCAACCTGACCGGTAAGTAAATCGGTTACACTAACCGAATACGAAACGCTGGAATTTGGAGATACAGATATCGTATGGGCCAAAATACCGCCCGGACTCCAAACAAACTGGAGACTGTCCGAACTTCCGGTGTAATTTGCCGTGAGCACAACCGAGTCACCGGCACAAATGGTTTGTGACGCAATCGGAGCCAAGCGTAAATCCTTTTTCAAAATGGTAAATTCATCAGCAATTTCTCCGGTTGATTTTAAATAACGTCCGTCAAGGCGATTGCGCTTCACATCAATGATAAATGAACCCATGCTGCCTGAACCACCGTGGTTGTATGCCATAACCGGATGATTAAGTGCGGGACCCGATTCGGAACTACCCGAATTCCCACAAACTACATACACGGTACCCTCCGGAGTTGCGTTAGTGCTGTCTTTCATGTACGGACTTCCTTGTTGAAAATTCCCCATCGTTCCGTTCATGAGCATGGTGGCAGCATCATATTCGGCTGAATTTCCATAGTGTCCTTTTATCAGATAACTCCTTTCAAACACGTGACTGTGGCCGCATACAACGATATCGACATCAAAACTTTCGAGCACGGGAATTATTTTTTCCCGCATGGCCTTCATCACCAATTCGTAAGCATCATCACTGTTGTGAGAGCCTTTGCTGTAGGGTGGTTGATGAAAATAGGCAATCGTAAATTTGCGTGTGTTTTGTAATAAATCCTGCTCAATCCATGATTTCATCTGGTTTATACCCTGATAACTGAACGTGTAATCAAATACCTCGGAGTTTAGTGAAAGGAAATGTACATCTCCATAATCAAAAGAATAAAATACCTCATGCTGACTGGCAAAACCACCTGCTTCAGCAAAACGCGGTACTTCAACCATATCGAAATAAGGCCCTTCATGATCGGTAAGTGGAATATTGGTATACGGAATGCCCAACAACGTACTTTCACTCCAAACGGTATTGTAATCGTGATTTCCGGGTGAAGGCCAGAAAGGCGTATGGGAAAAAATATCACTGAATCCGGGAACGGCAAAAACATGGTTCTGGTATTCGGCATCCGTACCGTCCTGATAGGCATTATCACCCAACCAGAGCCATACATCGGTACCCCGTGTTCCGGTAAAATTTTCGTAGGAGGTCTTTACTTCTACTTGTCCGGCATTTCCGCGGCCAAAATCACCGATGGCCCAAACCCGAACGGGAACATTGGAACCGGGTAGCGGATGCGTATTAAAAAAATACTCAGATGTGGCTCCCGCAAGGGTAGTACTTCCGTGTCCTACCGAATAATAATAGCGAGTGGAAGGCGTTAAACCGGTTAACTGAACAATATGATTGGTGCGGTTTCCGGGCACAACCACCGATTGGGTTAAGGATGCAGAATCTGTTCCGTACCAAACCGTTGAAGGCACTGCAGTACTGGTTCGCCACATCACTTTAATACTTTGATGGGTTACACTTTGCAGGTATGGCCCGCGCAAAACCGTTTGTGCCTGCAACGAAAACAAGCCCAGGAGGAATACAAGCGAGAAGTAAATGTTTTTATTCATAAATGAATTAATATAATTCGTCAAAAATAGTGTTTAGTGTCGCCTTGCAGGTGAACATTGTGTTAACTTAATGGGAAGAAATGAATGTAATTATTTCTGAATGTTCTTTTGTTTCTTTTCTTTGTTTTCATGAAGCGCGTGATTTCATTTTTCATTTTTCTGTCCGGTTTATGCACCCTGCATTCACTAAATGCCCAGATCGCTGACCCTAAAATAAAAGGAAAAGTTTCAGTTCAGATACTTTCATCCTTAAGTAAATTTAAATCAGAAAACCTTAAACAACTGCAATTAGTTGAAAACAAGGAAAAAATACGTTCACAATTACGTAAAACGAGGCAAGCTTACAAACAATGTGAATATTATTTGGGCATTGGCAATGCTATTGAATTTAGAAAAATAAACGGTCCAAACCTCAATTATGATGCCTTCCGGGGTGGAGCATCCCAGCTTGTTCAGCCACGCGGGCTGCAGAGTATGGAAGAAATTTTGTTTCAGGATACGTATGATGCCCTTGCCTATAAACGCGAAGTAGAAAAACTGGATACGCTGCTGGGACAAATTTACGGAAGGGGTAAAAATTTAGATAAGGTACCGGATGAATCATTTCATCAAATTATTTGGGAGGCCCTAAAGTTTGAAGTTTACCGCATTGAAGCTTTAGGTATAACCGGTTTTGATACGCCTTTCTCACAATGGGGAATAAGCGAAGTAAAACCAGCGATGGAAGGTATGTTAGGCATAATTAAGATTTATTCCGTCTCAAAATTTCTCACCCAAAAACAAGCCGCAGAATTATCAGAACTTCTAACTTCAAGCATTAAATACACCCTAAAAAACACGGATTTTAATTCGTTTAACCGCCTGTATTTTCTGCAAGAATACATGCATCCTATTTCAGAACAGATTCATAAAATTCAGTCAAACAACGGTTGGATTTACCAGGTTCGAAAATCGGGAGTAAATCCGCAGGCACGAAACCTTTGGGATTACCGTTTTTTTGAAAATGATTTTTTCCGTTACCGCTCCTCTCCCAGCCTGGTTGAGGCCGGCCGTGCTCTTTTTCATGATAAACGCCTGAGTCCGGGTAATCAAATGAGCTGTGCATCCTGCCATATTCCTAAATACGGATTTGGAGACACAACGGCTTTCAGTACATCCATTTCCGGTAAACCCCTACGCCGCAATACCCCGGGATTATGGAACCTGGCTTTCCAAACAAAATTTTATTTAGACGGCCGGGTTTTGCGTATTGAAGACCAGTTTATGGAAGTGATTCATAATCCTGAAGAAATGGGCAGTTCATTAGATTATATTGCGGCCTATGTTGAAAAGGATCCAGCGTATTTAGCACTGTTTAAAAATGCCATGGGTCGTAAACCCGGCAAATTTGAAGTCCTTGCCGCCTTGGAGGCCTATGTTCGGGGTTTGTTTAGTTTTAATTCGGCATTTGACCGTTATATGCGAAAAGAAAGCAAGGATATAAAACCCGAAGTAATAAACGGATTTAATTTATTTACAGGCAAAGCAAAATGTGCCAGCTGCCATTTTATGCCGCTCTTTAACGGACTTTTGCCTCCATTTTATGATGAAACAGAATTTGAAGTACTGGGAACACCCATGCGGGTAAACGGTCAAACACTTGCCGATACTGATATGGGACGTTATGAAAAAACCGGTGTGGAATTTCACAAACAGGCATTCAAAACCAGCGGAATACGAAATGCGCACCTGAACGCACCGTTTATGCACAACGGTGTGTTTAAGAGCCTGAATGAAGTAGTTCTATTTTATAACAACGGAGGCGGCAACGGTAGCGGAATACACACGGTCAACCAAACGCTTCCCTCCGATTCACTCAAACTTAGCCCAAAAGAAATTCAGGATATCATTTCATTTATGAAAGCATTGGAAGATACGAGTTCCACTTTAAAATAAGGTTGATATTTATTGGATGAGAACTTTCTTAGTAAAATTTGAGATTCTGAGTATGTAGATTCCTCCCCTAATACCCGAGGTATTTATTGCGTTTGTACCTTCGGATAAATTACCTGTACTAACCACCTGACCATTCAGGTTTATAAGGATATATGGTTGTACTTTATCAGAATGAACCATTAACGATTCTCCCGCATTTATGGGATTGGGATAGACTTGTATTTCATTGCCTTCTTCATATTCAGAAACAGTAAGCGACTCAACACGATTGCATCGGTATTCTGAACGGGTTCTATTTCCATAATAGCCCAAATTCGGATTCCATTGATTTCTAAAATCTTCAAATAACAAATCATTGTCTGCGTTATATTCCCGGAATAAAAAAAAGTTATTTTGCCATGCGGAAGAGGATTCATCCCAGTCTTCTTCGAAAATCGAAGTCTCGTTATCGTTGATATCGTATGTGTATGTAGACTTACTATTATTTAGCCAAACACTCTGAGCATTGTTCCAAGCCAGGCGCAATGACTGTGTGGTACTTGGGAAAGTAAAATAAGTGTTTACCACACGGATGTTATTTTGCCATAACGAAAGGTTTGCGTTCCAGACTTGAAATAAAATTTCGGTATACTGGTTTGATGCATTGAGTGTGTAATTTGCTTTTTGAGTATTTACCCAAGCGTTGTTTACCGTATTCCAGTTTTGGTCTGTAAATTCAATCAAAAGATCAGAACCCGGGGAATAGGAACTTGTTCTTTTAAACTGAAACTGCCAGCTATTCGTAGTGCCATTCCATCCTTCACGTGATTCGAAAATTTTATTTCCCGAAGCATCATGTTGGTAGCTATATCGTTGAGAATTATACCATACATTATAAAAATTATCCCATTGTTCATTTATACTTTCAATCAGGTAACCCTCTGAATTTATTGTAGAACTTCTCCTTGAATAATTTTCCCACACATTATTTGCATCATCCCAATCTTGCTCTAAAACCACTTGATGGGGCGCTGCGGTAGAATATGAATACTGTGTCCTGCCATAAGGATTCCAAGCAGATGTGGAGGTGTTCCAGTTTAAGTAGATAAGTTCAGCCAATTCACCTTCGTTATTATAGGTATAATTATAACGTGTGGTGGAAGTGAATATACCAGTGGCATCGTTATAGGATTGAAATGTGCGTTGCAGTAGTTTATTATCAGTCGTGTATTGATATAAAACCCTTGATGTTAGATACCTAACTTCCGTATCGGGAATATATTTATACACATTCAACGTATCCAGCCGGCATTCGGATTCTTGAGCAAAAGCAGCCTTCGTGAAATAAAACAGAATTGCAATTGCTGTGATAAAGACCCTGTTCATAAGCGATAGTTTTATTTAATGATAAACTTAATTGTCTTATTTCCAGACTGAAGAAAATATATTCCCGAACTGAAACGGTCGGTCGGTAAAGTATTATTTCCTGCCTGCAAATTGCCCTGAATGATAATTTTCCCAAAAATATCGCGTACGGAATAGGTTATTGCTTGAGCCGATTGAATGGTTATCAGTTCAGCGGAACCCAAGGGATTGGGGAACAATTTCATATCATCCGACAAAGTATGGGAATCTATATCTGATACATCAATAAGCGAACACCTGTATTCAATACGGGTTCCATAATCAAATACCGCATTTGTTACATTCCAATTGCTGTATTGGTTCCGGGCAATCAACACATCTAACGAACTGTATTCATAGGTCTGTTTACTTTGATTCTGCCATGTGCTGTTAGCACTCAGCCATATCTGGGTAATTTGCTCGTCAATTTTACCTGCTGATGTATACGTAAAATCTGATTTCCCGCTTTGTTCCCATGTATTATTTGCCTGATTCCAGTTTGCATACAGCTCTTGGGTAAGTAAATTAGCGGAATCATAAATATTTTCGGTTTTACTATCATTAAGCCACATGGAGGTGCCCGCATTCCACTCCTGAACCAGAAATTCGATCTGCTGCTGGTTCGCATTATACGTCCAAAAATAGCGTTCCTGATTTTCCCAATTGTTGAGAGAGGCGCTCCATGATTTAATGGTTCTTGAGGTTAAATTTCCCTGTGCATCAATTTCATAATCATTCAGTTGGACATTCATCCAACTTGATGAAGCCGCAGTCCAACTTTGCGATAAAAGCTGCGTTTGATTACCTTGCTGATCATACACCGAAAAACTTCTACTGCTGTTCAACCATTCATTACCCGGGGCATTCCATTGCTGACTCAATGATTCTATGGCTAAATTTTCTGAGTTATATGTCCTTGAAATTTTATAATTGTTCACCCAACTATTCGCCATCCAATTCAGAATCAGATGAACCGTTAAATTACCATTGATATCATACGTATAGGTATTCCACGATTGATTCACGTAGCTGTTGCTGCCATTATTCCAGTCTTGAAAATAGCGGTTGGTAAGTTTGGATTCGCTGTCGTATTGATTTATGGTTCTTCTGAACGGAAGGGTGACATTCGTTCCGGTTACATAAAAATACTCATATACCGTATCTGCCTGGCATTCAAAATTTTGATTATATCCGATTTGCACAAAAAACAAACCTGAAACGAATAAAATGAATAAGTTTTTTTTCATAATAAATTTAATTTTTGATGAATTTGATGGATTTTGCATTCATCTGAAAGATGTATAAACCCACAGGCAAATCATTCAGATATAATGAATTGATCCCAGGGTTTAATTTACCGGATTGTATTTCTGTTCCGTAGCCGTTTAACAGTTTGAAATATTGTTCTACGGGCGATTTAATGGTTAATGCTTCTCCCTGGGGCAGCGGATTGGGGTATAAAACCAGTTCCCCGTCTTGCGAAAAATCTTCAATGTCCATAGTTTCTGCCGAAGCGCAGATGAATTCCTGAAAATTACGATCTTCGAAATATTCGGAAACCGGATTCCAACCGTAGTTGGTTTCACGGGCAATCCTAAACTGATCTAAATTATAGAAATTATACGTTAAACTCGAGTTGACCCAACTGTTTAGCGAATCAACCCATATTTCGTTTAAATCTTCAATTAAATTTCCATAATCATTGTATATATCCGTACTACGAGAATTATTAATCCAAAAACTTTGACTTACATCCCAAACATAAAAGGTGTTTACCTCCATATTTCCGGGCAAATAATTATAGATACGCCTTTGGTGATTTATCCATAGAGATAGATTCGCATTCCAATTCTCTACGCGTCTTTCTGTAATTTTTTGTTGCGCATTGTACGTATAACTTACTTTTTGATTATTCTTCCAGGTGTTCGTGTTTACATCCCAATTTTCGGAAATATCAAGTAAAATTTGGTTTTGTGGATTATAGCTTTTCGTTGACTTATTGTTATTTTGCCATGTATTGGTAGCCATAATCCAAGATTGACTGATTCCACCTAAATTATTGTTATTTGAATCATAGGTTACTACATAATTACTGTAGTTTACCCATTCATTTTGCGAAAAATTATATTGTTGGGTCAATCCTTGAATATCGTTTCCGTTAGCGTCAAATGTTTTATGGTATTTGTATGTCCCTATCCAAGTATTTAAACTCTGACTCCAAAAATATTGGGATTCAATCCGATGTGGAGACGAAGAACTAAATTCGTAAGTAATCTTTTGGTTTCCGATCCATTCATTTAATGAGGTACTCCATTGCACTGTGGTTCGTTCAATCAGCCTATCATTTTCATCGTAATGATAATTCATGATTTGAGTTGAGCGGAATGTATTGTCCGTTTGATTATAACTCTGACTGATTTGTTGGGCAAGCAGATTACTCGGATTATAACTATTTATCAATCTGCCTGTTAAAAATTTCAATTGACTACCGGGAAAGTATTCATAATTGTATGTTGTATCCACGCGACATTCAGCTGTTTGTGAAAAACCTGTTTTAACAGACAGTAAAAACGAAACACACATGAGAAAAATAAGCCTGTGCATAAGCATTTAGTTTTTGATAAATTTGATAGACTTTTCTCCCGTTTGAACCAAGTATAAACCGGCAGGCAAGTCATGTATATGAATTGAATTAACCCCCGCTTCCAGTTTTCCGGTCAGCACCGGTATTCCATACAGGTTGGTGATGCGGAAATTTTGGGGAGTTGGGGTTTTAATATTCAGCATTTCGCCGGGTTGTATGGGGTTTGGATACAATTCAAAATCATGCGAAATGATTTCATCTTCAATAGCCGCTATTTCTATTGAGGTACATATATACTCTTGACGCGTATGTGAATCATAATAATCGGCAGCAGCATTCCAACCGGATTTAAATTCAAACACAACCATGAAATCATTGCCATCAAACTCTCGAATTTGCTGAAAACTATTCTCCCAGTTAGCAAGAAGAGTGTTCCATGATTTACCATCAATCAGTGTATTGTTCCCGTTTGCATCGTATATATAATCGCTTTTACCAATGTTAATATCCCAGGAACTTGTCTGGGTATTATAATTTTGGATTAAAGACTGAATCAATAAATTATTACCATTGTACGTGAAAGAAAATCGTTGCCCTCCAGTCCAATCATTTGTAAACTCATTCCATGATTGTGAAATTTCCTGAACCTTGTTTCCGCCCAGGTCATACTGCATTGTGCGCTTGTTATAATTCTCCCAAGTAGCAGCAATTAAATCATATTCTTGCCAAAGTATTTGTGTAAGCTGATTATTGGCATTGTATGTCATTTCTTGTTTATAATCAAACAGCCAGGCAGAAGATACCGTGTTCCAATCCTGTCTGACGAATTCAATTTGGTTATTATTCAAATCATACTCCATTAAATCAAGAGATGAGTTCTGCCAGCTTGCCGTGCCCGAATTCCATGCCCTTCTGAATTCTTCGGTTTTATTTCCGTTCGCATCATAGGTTCGGTCAAGCCTAACCCAGTTTACCCATGCATTTGAACCCGTATTCCATTCTTCAATGAGAATTACCGTATTATTTCCCTGGGTATCGTAAGTGTAGGTCTCCCTTCCATCCAAAACCCATGAATTTAACGCCTGAGTCCAGACAGAACTTATAATCTGTGTGTTCTGGTTATCAGCATTATAGGTATAGTTCCAGATTCTGATGTTAACGAACAGATTATTGGTATTATCCCAATTTTGTCTCAACATCTGAGTCTGATTTTGGTTGTTATCAAATGCATATACCATCCGGTATTGCAATTCTTTCACCGATGTGCCCGGAATATAGGTGTAGTAATTCACCGTATCCTTTCTACATACAACGGTTTGGGCTGATGTATAAGTCAATGAAAACAGAGACAATAAAAAAATAAGTAAAGCGGATTTCATATCAGTAAGATTTAATTTTTAATAAAAGGTATCGTATTGGTTTCAGTTTGGAGCATATAAAACCCGGGTACCAATTGGTCAATATTTAAAGCGTTAGATCCTTCATTAAGCTTACCGGAAAATATTTGTTTACCATATAAATCAACAATTATGAACGATTGATATCCAACCGCTTCAACGGTAAGCCACTCACCCATTTGAACCGGATTGGGAAAAACCCTCAAATCAACAGGCGTTTGAAATTCGCTTATGGAAATCGGTTCAATTTCCGCTTGATTTTCAATAGCTCCCATGTCAATTGTATCTTCATCAATTCTTGTATTTCCAAGAAAATCTATGATTTCATAAGCACTTAAATAAAAATCATTGTTCCCTGCATTTATGCATGGGCTCAAAGGTAATAAGGCAAAGTTTCCATTTTCGGCATCTACAAAAAGGGGATTGTTATTGCCGTCAAATCCAATATTTCCATCTGAAGCATCTGAAGAACCGGTTTGGAAAAGATTATAAAGAAACGTAGAACCGGTTGCATTGTAAAATCTTACATCGGCACCTGGAACGGTTGTACTGTTATTTATTTTGTTATCATAAAAAATACTGTTTAGAATATGATGAATACCACCATCCATATATATTCCGGCAGCTCCGTTGGCATTTGATGACGTATTCTGATAGAATGTATTATTTACAAAATGGTTTGAAGGAGAACTTCCCTGGCAGTGTATTGCCGCTCCACCACCCAAGGCGGTGTTCTTGTCATAAATGTTATTGGTAGCCGTTAAATTGGTACCTAATGCCGAAAATGCTCCTCCGTTTCCAACACTTTCATTGGCTGAAAACCGATTGGCGTTAACTACATGAGTTCCCTGAAGAAATATAATAGCGCCGCCTGCACCATGTGACAGGTTTCCATTAAATTCACACTTACTAACCGTGGAATTAGCCAATGAAAAGTATATCGCACCACCAAGACAAACTTGTACGCCGGAAGGTAAAAATGTAGCACTATTGTTATTAAATCGGCAATTTTGAATAGTATGGGTTCCTCCGCCAATATAAAGCGCTCCGCCTAAAGCATTACTGCTTGTGTTGGGCACTTGGGCCAAATTTGATTCAAACGTATTATCGTCTAAAATAAGATTAGCATTGGTAGAATAAACAGCTCCTCCGTATGTAGAAGAAGGTGCAGAAATCATGGGAAAAGGATATTGTGATCCCAACTCAACTAAATTCTGAACAAAAAGGTTTCCGGTAAAGGTTTGTTCCCCTCCGCTACAAAATAAAGCTCCACCGCCGGTTCTGCCGCGGTTATTGGTAAAAATATTATCCACAAATTCATGATTACCATTGCTGATATATACAGCACCGCCCTCGCGAATGGATTGGTTTTCCCAAAAAGTACAATTTTTAAACAGGTTACTCCCTTCTATTATGTAAGCTCCGGAACCTTGGTAATTTGGGACTTCTACGGCAAGATAACTTACATTCGTGAGGTGATTATTTGTATTCGTATTCCCATTGGCATAGCCCCCTTTTACGGTAAAGCCATCCAGAACAGTGTTTGACGTATTGGGGAAGAAACATACATGAAAACAATTATCCGATACATTGTCTACCACACCAATATCACCAGATAATGTACTGGCATGGGTCACATAATTTCTATCGTTCATGGTAGGTGATCCGGTAGCCGGGAAACTTCCATAAACTTTCACCCCGGATTTCATGGTGAACGTGCTGTATCTATTTACCAGAGCCCCTCCTAAATTTAACGGATCTGTAATGGGTGAAGTGGGTTTATATTCACCCGCAGCCACCCATACTTCATCTCCCGGAGCGGAAGCATTGATGGCATTTTGTAAATTACCTGTTGCAAATTGCCATGCAGAGCCATCGCCGGTTCCACCGACACGGACATACCTTATTACCTGGGCCTGTGAGGATAAAATAAATGTAAAAAGAAATAATGTAAAAATTGCTTTCATACCGTATAAGTTTGAAGCAAAATTACCGCTACCATCAAACGGGCACAATACCCAAATAATGTGATACGTATCCAGTAAAAAACAAAAAAATATGAAGATTTTCTTAAACTATATTTTCACGTATGGCTTTTACGATAGCCTCTGTTTGGGAATGTACGTGCAATTTTTCGTAAATACGTTTGATATGGGTTCTTACCGTATCAATACTGATGCCTAGCTCAGAGGCTATCATTTTATAACTGTTACCCTGGGCGAGCGAACGTAAGGTTTCTGTTTCACGGTCGGTAAGTTCATAATCGGTTTTAGGTGCTTGCGGATGTTGCAGTTTACCGATAACCATTCGGGCAATACTCGGACTCATGGGTGCTCCGCCTTGCAGGCACTCTTCCATAGACTGAAACAACTTAGATGAAATGTATTTTTTCAACAGATAACCGTTTGCACCACCGTAAATGGCATCAAAAACATGGTTATTGTCATCAAAAATGGTTATCATTAATATTTGAACTTCGGAATTAAATTTCCGTATGCATTTTACGGCTTCAATCCCGTTCATATCCGGCATGTCAATGTCCATCAGGATCAAATCAGGATTGTGTTCCTTAACCTGTTCAACCGCCTTTTTACAATCGGGAAAAGCACCAAGCACGGCAAATTCATCCGATAAATCAAGCATACTTACCATGCTTTCCCTCAGTCTTGGATTGTCTTCGTATATTAAAACCTTGGCGGCCATTTCTGTATTTTTCAGTTTATAAAATTACGATACAATTTTCAGATTCACATACCCTAATCATGTGATACCCGTTTCGAAAACCGGATCTCCGTTCCGGCGCCTTCGGCTGATTTAATTTCAATATCCGCACGGATGGTTTTGGCCCTTTCCCGCATGTTTTTAATTCCTTCACCCAATCTTACCGACTGCTCATCAAATCCTTTTCCGTTATCACCAATCCTGAAAACAAATTCCTGATCGCTCAGACTGATAAGGATATTAATTTCGCTTGCCCGGCTATATTTTACGGCATTGTTTACGGCCTCTTTAAAAATCAGAAAAATATACTTTCGTTCTTCGGAAGAAATATTTCGTTTGTTACCGTCTAAATGGGTTTCAAAATAACAAGCCATACCCGCCGACTCAACCAATTCCACTGCAAATTCTTTCATTCGCAATATCGTTTGCTCAAAACTGTCGTGATTGGGATTAATGGCCCAAATGATATCACTCATGCTATCCATAATCCTTCCAGACTGTTCATTTATTTTATGCAGATAATCGGTATGTTTTGGCGATTGTTCATTCAGCAACAACTTACTTAAAATATTGATGCTGGTAACCGTAGATCCAATCTCATCATGCAGGTCACGGGCAATATTGTGCCTTAATTTCTCTTCGGTAATCATTTTCGCTATGCGTCCGGCGTAAATGGCTACCACCCTTTCCATTAATTGCAAATGCCTGACAGTGTAAAAATCACGCTGTTCATTTTCGGAATCCAGCACGCCAAAAACTTCACCATTTACCCAAATCGGAAGGGCCAATTCCGAAAGACGGAACATGTCATCCACAATATACCTTGGATCGTTGGACGTATCCGAAACAATTTCGGCCTTGCCTGAATGATAAACAGCCCCAACAATACCCTGGGAAAAGGGTATTTCAATCGGATTATAAATTTCACGTCCTTTTACCGGATTTTTATAACCCGCGGCCGCATATTGAACCAATACCTTCCGTTCGGTATCAGCCAAATAAATAACGCAATCATCAAAACCCATTAAATCAATGGTATTTTGGGCAAGATTCCAGATAATATCCTCCAAGGTATTGTTTCCCAACATGGAAACGGCAAACTGATTTAAAACACGCTCTTCCTCAATTTCTCCCGCAATCCGTGTTTGTGTTTTTTCGTACTCCAGTTTTTTGCCCAGCTGAATTTTATTCCATAATAACCATACGATTAAAAGAGAAGCAACAGAAACTACGATTAGAAAATAAATCCAAATTTTAGTGCGATTTTTCTGACTATCGTTTAGTTCATTTTGGGTTTTCAACAGTTCAATTTCCTGCTCTTTTTTATCGTTTTCATACCGTTCAGCCAATTCTTTGGCTTGAAGGGTTTGTTCTTGCACATTCAGGCTGTCGCCCAATACCCTGGCCATTTGCGAATATGAAAAAGCAGACTGCCAGTCTTGCATCAGCTCATACAATTTGGCCAATTCAATGGAAGATTCATGTCTATAATTCAATAAATTTAGGGAATCACTGATGGCATAGGAACGTAAAAGAT
>Ga0075154_10001495_pt1 | contig 16615 bp, 16 predicted proteins | sample JI71714BDNA_FD_70965 | JGI IMG/M metagenome (GOLD analysis project Ga0075154, IMG submission 70965) | Wastewater effluent complex algal communities from Wisconsin, to seasonally profile nutrient transformation and Carbon sequestration -... | ecosystem: Engineered > WWTP > Effluent > Algae...
CTGGGCATTGTCCTCAACTTCCGCGAACACCCCATCCTGCAATCCACCAACATCCTCAATCCCCACTGGGTGACAGAAGGCATCTATGCCCTCCTCAGCGACGACGCACTCAAAGTCAAAACCAAAGGCATTCTCACCCACGCCGACCTCAGCCGCATCCTGGATGCCACTAAATATCCCAGCCACCGTTACAACTGCCTCACCGAGTTGATGGGCGAATTTCAACTCTGCTTTCCCATCAGCCATTGCAGCCCGCCGACTTTCCTCATCCCCGGCATTTTGCCCAAAGAAGAACCCGAAAACACCGAACTCGCAGGCGAAACCCTGGAGTTTCAATATCACTACCGCATCCTCCCCGACAGCATTCTCTCGCGTTTCATCGTCCTGATGCACGAGAAAATCCACAACTGCACCCACTGGCGCACGGGGGTAATGCTGGAGTACACCGAAGGCAAGGAAGTGTACAATATCGCCCGAATTAAATCTGACCCGGAAGATGAAAAAATCTTTATTGCTGTTAGCGGGCGGGAATCGACGCGGCGTTCTTTTCTGAGTCTGATTCGGGATACGTTTACCAAAATCCACAATTCTTTTGCGAATCTGGAAGTCAGTCAATGGGTGCCGGTTCCCGGTTATCCCGATGCCGATCCGCTGGATTACGAGGAGTTGCTAGGATTGGAGGAGATGGGCGAGAATACGGTGCGCGTTGGGAAACTTAAATTGAAACTGGATTTGCGGCCTTTGCTGGATGGTTATGAGTCGATCGAACTTCGGCGCATGAGGAAAATGGGCGATGAAAAATACGGCAGAGAATATGATGACTTGGTAGATATTGCTAAACTAGCTGTTAGTAGACCTATTATTAATAAAGCCGAAGCAAAAATGACTCAAAATTCTTCTGAAACCAACCACTTTCAAGGTGCTTTTCTAGGTGCTAACTTTTCCGGCAATATTGGCGGTTCATCGAACAGCGCCGCAGTTGACAATCAATCCGTGCAAAATAATAATGCCAATACGGCGGAAATTCTCAAACTAATTTCATCGATGCGTCAAACCGTCGCAGAATTTCCCGAAGAGATTCGCGAGGGGATAATTATTGATATTGAAGATGTCGAATCCGAAATTAAGAAACCAGAGAAGGAAAGAAATCCAGCTAGATTAAAGAAAAGTTTAAAAGCTATTGCAGCGACGGCGGCTGCGATCGGAGTTGGTATTTCAGGTGCTGTTGACTTGGCTAATAAGACGATCGATCTAGGTGAAAAAGTAGGAATCGAAATTCAGCTACCGCCAGCCCCCTAAATAAGTTTTGCAAGACTTACGCATCAGCCCACAGAAACTGACTTTAGTACCTAATTTGTGGGTAACAACCAAGGATTTTCGTCAAAAACCCGGTTTCTGACGCCCGCCCTCAGCTTCCAGCCCCGATCGCCCTGGGCGCATTTTCCGGCGATCGCCCCTCACCCCGCCCAGAATTGCCTCAAATCAGTTAAAGTAAGAAAAAGAAGCGCAAGTAACCTCACATTCGAGCGACAATGGCATCCTCTTCCTCTGTAGCAGTTCGCGAACTCCCTCTATTTCCGTTGCCGGAAGTGGTTCTATTTCCCGGTAGGCCGCTCCCGCTGCAAATCTTCGAGTTTCGCTATCGAATCATGATGAATACGATTCTGGAGAGCGATCGCCGTTTCGGTGTACTCATGTGGGACCCCAACCAAAATAAAGTCTCCGCTGTCGGCTGCTGCGCCGAAGTCATTCACTGTCAGCGACTCCCCGACGATCGCATGAAAATTATGACTCTCGGACAACAGCGCTTCCGAGTCCTCGACGCCGTTCGGGAAAAGCCCTACTTAGTCGGTCTAGTAGAATGGATCGAAGACGAACCGCCCCAAAAAGACCTCAGATCCTTAAGTCAAGATGTCGAACAACTGCTTCGCGATGTAGTTCGACTTTCTAGCAAATTAATGGATCAGCCGATCGACCTACCAGAAGATATTCCCAGCTTGCCCACAGAGTTGTCCTATTGGGTAGCTAGCTACCTTTATGGCGCAGCCACGGAACAGCAAACTCTTTTAGAATTGCAAGATACTGCTGCTAGATTGGAACGCGAAACAGAAATTTTAACTTCTACTCGCAATCACTTAGCCGCTCGGACTGTACTTAAAGATACACTCAAGTAGTCCCATTATTGTAGGTGCTAGGGCCTAGCTAATCGAAAATTAGTATCTGAAAGGATTTCTTCATTCTTCCTGAAGCCACCCTCGCCCTTCGACCCTTCGACTACCCTGGCCCAACCGCTGAGTGTCAGGGTCGAAACACCTTCTTCCCTCTTTGTTGGGCCCGATTAAACTTGTCGCACACAAAACTGTATAGCACCGCTGAAAATTGCCCCCTTTAAGTTGGCTCCTTCCAAATTGGCACCGCACAAAAAAGCCCCACTAAGATTAGCGCCCTCCAAGTCAGCTTCTCTCAAATCGGCACCATGAAGATTCGCTTCATATAACAGAGCTCCTCTCAAGTTAGCCTTTTGCAAATTTGCTCCCCTTAACTTCACATCAGTTAAATTCGCGGAACTCAAATTAGCCCCCTCTAAGCAAGAATCTATTAAGTTTGCTTCGATGAGATTTGCACCTCGCAAGAATGCACCAGTCAAGTTGACACCGATCATTTTCGTGTCGCTCAAGTTGGCTTTTTGCAGGTTTGCCTCAACCAAATCAGCCCCTGTTAATCTCGCAAATGTTAGATCTGCTCCGCTGAGGTTTGCCCAACTTAATTGAGTCATCAGTAGGCAAGCGTTCTTGAGGTTTGCTCCTATTAAGTTGGCCCAACTTAAGTCTGCTAAAGATAAATTAATCTCTTTCAAATTAGAACACGCCAAATTAATATGACTTAGGAAAGCTTCGCTCAAAGCAGCTTCTTTTAAGTTGATTTCATGAAAATTTCTTTCCCCGGCAGCATATCGCTTCAGAAGTTCATCTGCATTCATTTTGCTAGCCTCTTAACTTTAATACTTGAAAAAATTGTACTACTTACAGTATACTACAGTACACTGTAACACCCAAATATTTTTAAAGTTTCAGTGTAGGTCTTTAGCTCTTCCAATGCCGATCGCACCACTGCGTGGCAGGCATTAGCTTCAACATCCATAAAGAAAATATATTCTCCGAGCGATCGCTTAGTCGGCCTAGATTCAATCCGACTCAGATTAATCCCGCGACTGGCAAATACTTGTAAAGGCTTGACCAGCGCTCCCGGCATATTGGCAGGCACGCTAAAAGCTAGGGAAGTATGGGTGCAATTAGACGGCGAACTATCCAGGATCAACTTACCAGCGGATTTGGTGATGGATTTAGTTGATGGGGGATGCACGCCTATTTCTACATTGTCCAGTTCTTCAACTTCCTTACCGAGTATCCAAAATCGAGTGTAATTGTCGGGATAATCATTAATCGGATGAGCTAACACTGGCAAATTATAAATTTGAGCCGCTCTGGGCGCAGAAATCACCGCCACACTTTTATCCTCCAGGTAATCCAAGGATTCCGTGGTTGAATTCGCCGGAATTAACTGAGCCGATGGGATAAATTTCCCCAACCACGATTGACACTGGGCTAGAGCTTGGGGGTGAGAATAAACTTTTTGAATCTGATTAAAGTTTTCAGCTTTTGAGATTAGGGCGTGGGAAATTGGCAAAACTAAGGCGTGTTGAATTCGGAGTCGATCGAGTCGCCACAGCGTGTCTAAGGTGACAGTAACACTTCCTTCGATCGAATTTTCCACGGGTACAACTGATAAATCAACCAGCCCTGTGGCCGATGCCTCTAGAGCCTGGGATATGGTTGCATAAGGATACAGGGTGCATTCCCAGTTAGTTTCTTGGCTCAACCACTGAACATAAGCCAGAGCGGCTGTTTCTGCATTGGTTCCGACTGGGCCCAGATGTGCGATCGAAATTTTCATAGTAGGGAATTTTACCTAATTGTGGCTACATAGCAGACAGGGACAAATCTGTGTTCCTCCCAGATAGCAGCAGCAAGTAAAATCCGAAAATTAGCGCCGTATCTGGGAAACTTTTATCCGTTATTTCTCGGATGACATTACTCGTTGCGTGACATATGTCACTGGAAAAGGGTTATAGTTTATTAAGATATGGTTACGACTCCTCTAATTTGATATCGTCTCATGTATATCCGGTTTAATGCTTGCCAATCAGTTGAGATCGCCGTACCAGAGGAACGGGTTCCCATTCAACACTATCTGCGTCAGCCCAAGCGACTTGTAAATGCTCTAGTCGATCGCAGTCGCACTGAGCAGTTAAGTGATGAATGTTTTCGGCTCAAAATGCGGCCGTTACAATTTATGATGCTGAGCATTCAACCCACGGTAGACATGAGGGTGTGGGCGCTCTCCGACGGCACAATCAATTTGGAGTCTGTCGCCTGTGAGATTCTAGGTGTCGATTATATCAACGATCGCTTTGCTCTCAATCTCAAAGGACAGTTGTCACCGCATCAAAGTGGCGGGGGGACATATCTGAAGGGAAAAGCGGATTTGGAAGTACGAGTAGAGCTGCCACCACCTTTGTGGCTTACTCCCAAACCAATTCTAGAAGCAACGGGTAACGGTTTGCTCAAGAGCGTACTGCTTAGTGTCAAACAACGATTGATGTACCAATTACTTTTCGATTATCGCCGATGGGCTGGTAACGCAACTGAAGTCCTGTTAACCGATAGCCCCACAATCTTATCTTTAGAAGGGTAAACCTGATTCTTCTGGAACAGGCTGTTTGGCCTGTTCCACACCAGCCTGTTTGTTGCAGATGTCTAATCAAGATCGATTTGAGTCAAGGCACCATCTTCATCATCCTCAATGATTCCGTGACGGAAAGGAGAATCTATTTGCTTCTGTGGAGAAGTTTGATCCTTTTGCTCAGGGCGCGATGGCTGTGGTGGCAGATTCGTCGCACCTACTCGAATGCGGATAGAAGGTCCAGAATTGCCCAAACGAATCGTCATCCCGTCCACCACCAAGGCTTGAGTGATGGATTGGTCATTGATGTAAGTGCCATTAGCGCCAAAATTAATAATTTCCCAGCCAAAGGGATGGTTCCACAACTCGACGTGGTGGCGAGAAACAACAGCACTGTAAATAATTACATCATTGTCGTTCGATCGACCGATCCGAACCACTGATTCGGAGTCAAAAGACCAACTTTGAACTGGGACTGATTGGATAGGATGAAGTAGGGTTAAGGTAATCACTGATCTTACAGAAATTTAGGCATAAATCCAAAGCCTTGTACTTGACCTGGGCTAGTACAAAGCGACGCGGAGCATAAACAGGAAACCTCAGCGCCAGCCAGTTTAGTGGTACATTGACGCGATCTATTAGACATCTCCCATCTCCAGAAAAGCCAGCTTTGAACAGGCTGTTTGGCCTGTTCCACCATAATTTCTGGAAATATCGACCATCATACACTGACTTCATAGGATTATTCAGCAGCATAATCGCGATTATTCTCCGCCTCCGTTAAATCATCCTCTTCCTTAGAAATGCCAATTTCTGTTTCTTCGGGAATCGGAATCGTGACGACTTGCGCCACTTCTAAAGGAGCATAAATTGCTTTAGTATCCCTCGGACTGACGTTAATTTTTTCGACCTGGACAGAGGGCGGATTGGGGACAAAGTTGATTTGAATTTTCGGCCCGGAGCGAGCCAAATGAACGATCAGACCGTCCACAATGGGAATGCTCGCGATCGGTTGACCATCGAGGTAAGTGCCATTGGTGCCTAAATTAATCAATTCCCAGTTTTTCCCCGATCGCCGCAATTCTATGTGGCGACGAGAAACCACCGCACTGAAAAGAACTACGTGGCTTTCTGTCGATCGCCCTATGCAGACGACCTCTTCGTCTTCAAAGGTCCAACTGCGCACGGGTATAGACTGGAGTGGATGTAGCAAGGTCAGCTTAATCACATTGGCATCAGTGAGTTTTGGTAGAGCGATTCTTGATGCGATTTTAGATTTTAGACTTTCTTTCGCCCAATCCAAACTCGATCTAAGAAACTTGAAATAAGAACGTAACCAGGTCTCCTTTGCCCAAAGAGATGCGATCTCCCGGTCGCAACCGGTGTCGATTTCCCTTCGGGAGGGGAGTATTGTTGACATAAGTACCGTTGGAACTACCCACATCCTCTAGATAGCAAGCATCTCCCTCAACCCGGAGATTAGCGTGTACCCTAGAGACTATCTCAGAATTAGCAAATCCGGCAACATCAATATCCGGGGGTACCAAGTCATTGGGCTTGCCTATGTGAATCACAGAAAGATTGTGAGGCAATTCCATCAGCGTATTGGTCTGGACGTGTATCAGCCGTGCGGACTGCTGTTGTAGTTGAGTTTTCGCTACACCAGGTGTCGGTTGGCCAGCAACCGGAGGAGTAGTATTAACGGAGGTTGCCACAGGTTCAGTGGTAACAGCAACCGAGGGTAATGGTGGCGCGTCGGGAACAGCAGGCGGAATGCTAAGGGGAGTTTTTTCCAAGTTAGGTCCAGGATTTGCCGTCACGACTGTTTCCGGTACTATCAGGGGTTCCGGCGACACTAAATCTGGCATCAATGGCGATACCACTGTCGGGCCCACAGAGGATGGCACTACAGTTGCCTCTCTTTCTGGAACCGAAGAACCTGGACGTAAATTAAAGCCACACTGACCACAAAAAGCTGCATCTGTCTGAACCGGAGCACCGCAGTTCGAGCAACTGGCAGTAACGGGTAAAGGCGTGTAGCAAGCCTCACACTGGTTAGCTCCGTCGGGGTTTTGGTGATTGCAATTGGGACAGACAATCATCGATTTCTCCTTGCTATCGGCCAGATTTTCAAATCAGCCTCATAAAAATAGTTTAGTGTACGGTCAAATTTTAACTTTAACCGCCACCATTCTCCTATTGCTTTGCCAATGCTAGCAACTGGCCTTGGGCGGTTCTGGGAGGGATGACGGGCTTTTTTAAGTTAATCAAGTAATCCACGGCTTGATGGCTGTGGCTTTCTGTTACCCTCAATAGCACCAGCGTCGATCGATGATTATAATCTTAATGAAGTTTTATAATACTATATTTAGACACTCCCACAGTTATCGCCCCACACCTAACCGAGGGATTGTAACTCTTCCCCCGCTGCCGCATCTAGCAACCACAAGAGTTCGCCACTGGGTTGAATCAGTCTGGATGGATAAGTCAAGTCATCGGCTACGGGGGCAAAAATTTGAGCGAGGGCGGGTTTTTTGCTGCCTCCTGCAACCATGAAGATGACACAACGAGCATGGTTAATTAAGGGAACTGTAAACGTGATGCGGGGTTGACCGTCCTTGTTACCCACCGTCACTAGGGCATCGCGCACTTGTAAAGCCGCTGTGTGCGGAAATAGAGAGGCTGTGTGGGCGTCGTCTCCGATACCTAATAAAATTATGTCGATCGCCGGAAACTCCCCCTTCGATACCTGGAAGAACTGTTGCAATTCTGTTTGGTAAGCCAAGGCATCCGCGGCCGGGTCCCCACTACCTGTCGGCATCGGGTGAATGTTACTAGGGGGGATGTTTACTTTGTCCAGCCATGCCAGACGTGCCATTTTTTGATTGCTATCCTGGTGATCTGAAGGTACGTAGCGTTCATCCCCCCAGAAAACGTGAATTTTATCCCACGGCAAGTCTTGAGCGCTCAGCAATTTGTAAAGTGGTTCTGGTGTGCTGCCGCCGGCCGCGGCGAGCGTACATATTCCTCGTTCTGCTATGGCTGCTTGGATTTGGGAACAGACAACCCGGAGCGATCGAGCTATTAATTCTTCCCGATTGGCTAATACTTCTACTATTTTTGTCATCTTTTTAATTTCAAATTGTCTTAAGTAGTCGGCAATTGCCAACGTCGGCTGTAACTTTTTTCCTGGTCAGTCGATCGCCAAACCCCCTACAGCAGGATTGACACCGTGCCCACTCTAATTTTATCATCCTGATGAGCAGTTGATTTTAATAGGCAATCAATTATTTTCTCATCGTGCTTTAGATAAATTTATCTTTTGTAGGTATTTGAAGCTATTTTTCCTCAAAAGTGCGATCGCCACATTCTCTGACAGCCAACAGCATAAACGGGGTATAATATAATCACCAAAACTTGTTTTAAGTCTGTGCTAAATACCAAAGCAAAACTATGTCAAGTTTTAAACGATTCCCTAAATCTGTCCGCTATCTCCTAGCGCGGTTACGTCATTGGATGCAGCCTACGGTTTGGGCACCGCTAGCAGTTCTCTGTGCCGGGAGTTTGTTTATCTGGGAAGTATCGGTAAATCCAGAACGCTTGAGCATAGATGGCGAAGATGCAGCAACTTCCAATAATCCCACTCCCATCGCGGGGCTATCTGCTGAAGATAGCGCAATTGCTGCTGAAATCGATAGCGTACCGCTGCTAGTCAATAAATTCAATCGCTCCAATCCAGAACTCGGTTTTTTTAATTCACCCATAGTCAAAACCCAAGGTTTATTCGATGAAATTAGCACTAGGCGAGCCGAAAAATTTCCCCCATCTCTAGTTTCCAAACAGCCAGCAATCAACACATCTTTATCCCTCCCCAATATCGCAAATTCTGTGGCTTCTGCCACCCCCAATAACCAGGCAAACTCAAGCTTGCCCACTGCAAACGCCACATCAGCTTTGACTCCTTCTCTCGACGGCGGGCAGACTGCCACCACTTCCAACCTTGGCCTGGGAGACTCCTTAGATACAACAACTTTATCCCAGGCCAACGGTAGTGCTAGTTCAGGCAAAAAAAACCAAAATTCTCTTCCTTTAAGTCCCTTACAAGCAGCTATGAAAAAATACATCGCTGCCGACACTTTAGTAATCGCGAATTCTACTGAAAAAACTGCCAAAGAAACTAAATCGCCCGATCGACTAAACGGCACTTTGTCTCCTACAAATCCCGACAATTTGCTCCCAACCACCACTACAGCTCAAGCAAAACCAAATTCTGTGAATTTTCCCACTCCACTGACGCAGGTTCCGGCTTCCACAAATATTATTAACGACTCTCAGCCAGTTTCCAACCCATCCACCACATTACCTGAATCCTGGGGCCGATTAAATTCCACAGTACCAGTTATGCCCGAAATTACCATACAGCCTGTCAATGTGGCGGCACCCAAAAATCCCTACCAAACTAATTTATCCGGTTCCGATTTCATACCTAAAACTCAACCTGCTGTAATTCCCGTCGCCACACCTTCCCCCATACAGCTACTTCCCAATGTCGAAAAATCTGCTGTTCCTAGTGCGATAGTCGAAACCAAAATCCTTAACCCTCAATTATCTCCCAATTCAGCCAATTCTCAATTTAAATCAGCTCAGCCGATTCAGTCCAACTCGCCCACCCAGTCTAATTTTGGAGTTGTTCCTCAAAACACCAATCAGGGCCTGCCACCAATTCCACCACAGCCTTCTCCTCCACAGCGACAGATTCCAGGACGCTATCTTGGTGGAGGCGAAATCAATACTTTTTCTAACCCATAATTTTTTTATTTGATTGAATATAAAAAAAACGCCCTTTTTTTTAGGGTTAAACGCTTGACTCTTGCCCTTTAATAAGGTACAATTTAATAATGGGAATAGCGACAAAAATAATTATTTTTGTCGCTATTCCCATTATCTAATAATATCATGCCAAATCAACGAAAGTCAATAGGTAATCCTTCTTTTTTATGGCCGAGGACTTAGGGAAGATGGGGAGAGCGGGAAGTCAGATAAAATCCTCTCTTCATCGTCCATTAAACTCTCTCTTCTCTTCTCTTCTCTTCTCTTCTCTTCTCTTCCTTCGCGTACTTCGCGCCTTCGCGGTTAAATCATTCCGATACAACCGGAATTGATATCAGATTTTAATTCAAAAAAAATTCAAATCTCACATCTCAAATGCCCCGATGTCCTTACCTAGAGGCGGCTCGTACTAACAAGAGTCCGCCGATGCCAAAGCCAAAGGCGATGGGCAGCCAAGCTGATAGGATGGGACTCAAGACAGCTTTCACACCCATAGAACTGGTGATGAAAGAAAATACATAGTAAGTGAAAATCACCACTACGCTAATACCAAAACTCGTGCCTTTACCAGAGCGACGCGGTTGAGTACCCAAAGCGGCTCCGACAATCGCAAATACCATAGACACAAAGGGAAAAGCATATTTCTCTTGAATTCTCACGCTAAGTTTGCGGATTTGTGGTTCGTCACCACTGTTTTTAATTAACTCCAATCGCTCTAGAGCTTGGGCAATATTCATTTCCTTAAAATCCCGCGCTCTAGCGGCTAAATCTAAGGGTGTACGGGGTAGTTTCAATTGTTGGTGTTCAAATCTAACAATATTGCGGTAAGAACCATCAGGAGCTACTATATAAGCCGTGCCGTTGAAAAAATCCCAGGTGTTTTCGGAGGGATTCCAGGTTGCTGATTCTGAAGAAACTATTTGATTGAGGCCGGGGGTGGAGCGATCGATAATTGTTAAACCTTTCATGCGTTTCCCGTCAAATTCTTCTGCATAAAAAAAGCGGGCTAGGGTTTCATTGGCGCTTTTGTCAGCTTTCCGAAATTCTGTGTAAATAATATTGCCTTTTTGAAATTGCGGTGTTTCTCGCTTCAGAGCTTTGTCTAAAGTCAATGTAGCCCGATAGTTGGCCGCGGGTACTACTAATTCTTGTAAGGGGAAGGTGAGGGCTGTGACAACTAACCCTAAAATTACTGCTGGGATTACCAGTCGGTAGACGCTAACTCCACAACTGCGTAGGGCTACGAGTTCGCTATCGCTCGACATTCGACTGTAAGCCATTAAGGTAGCTAACAGCATTGACATCGGAAAAGCTAATACTACGAAATAGGGAATTTGTAGCATGAAAATTTCCAGGGCTGCGCCGTAGGGGAGTCCTGATTCTGCGACTCTGCGTACTAATTCAAATAAGGCACCGACGGTGATGGCGACGGATGTAAAGAGTCCGACACCAAACAGAAATGGACCCATTAGTTCTTTGACAATGTACCAGTCCATTACCGAAATTCTCGGCAGCCAGTTGATGGGATTGAAAGATTTGGACATTGCTATTTTCATAGTTGCACGCGATCGCAGATTCTTCCTTATGATTAAATTTTGCCTGCTCTTCAATTCCTTCAGGAGATTATCGCACGAAGTTGTCGCCTAAATAATATTGCCGTACTAAAGGGTTCCCGTAGAGTTCTTCTTCTGCGCCGGATGCTAAAATTTGGCCGTCTCGCATGATGTAGGCTCGATCGGTAATTTCCAGGGTTTCTCGCACGTTGTGATCCGTGATCAGGATGCCGATTTGCCGATCGCGCAATTTGGCTATAATACTTTGAATTTCGTTGACGGCGATCGGATCTACTCCTGCAAAGGGTTCGTCTAAAAATAGGAATATCGGTCCGTCTCGCCCCGCAGCCAAAGCTCTCGCCAGTTCAGTCCGCCGTCTTTCGCCCCCGGAAATTTGAATTCCTAAACTGGATGCAATTTTTTCTAACCGAAATTCTTGCAACAGGAAATCTATGCGATCGCGCCATTCCCATCGTGGCACTTGAGTTTGTTCTAGGACTAACAAAATGTTATCCCGCACGGTCATGTTGCGAAAGATGCTGGCTTCTTGGGCGAGATATCCTATTCCCAAATGTGCTCGTTTGTGCATTGGCAATTGAGTGATGTCTAAATCGTTGAGCCAAACGCTGCCTTGATTGGGTTTTTCTAATCCCGTAGCGATGTAAAAGGTGGTAGTTTTGCCAGCACCGTTGGGACCGAGCAATCCCACGATTTCTCCTTGTGCTACAGAAAGATTGACGCGACTGACTATATTGCGTTTGCCGTAGGATTTGTGAATATTTTCGAGTACAATTTTCATTCTCGTCGAGCAATCTCTAACTCTTTTCTCAGACATTTCTTGAAAATTTCATACAAACGAGTAGTTGTATCCATCGTTTCGTTGAACAGGCTTAATTTGATTCCTAGAAACGCTAATCACAAATGTCTAGGATTTGAGTAAGTCTACCAGTTAAATTCCCGTAGGCGGGCAAAGGCGATCGAATTTCAAGTTTATCTGAGATTTTGTATCATTCTGCTGAACAGGCCCGACGGCCTGGCCTGTTCCACAAACAGTCAATTTAATAGTGGGGTGGGTAGGAGAACCCCCCCGCCAAATTTTGCTGTCAGCAGTTTTTAGCGCGGGGCTGTGGTGGGACGTGGGGAGCCGACTGCATTTTGAGCGGCTGCATCTTGCTCTGGGGCAACCAGATACACTGATTCAACCTGCCCTGGTTTGTCTGGTAGGGCAATAAACCGCCCTTCGTCGATTAGATATGTCACGGTTTCGCCCCGCAGGCTGTTCCCTTGCTGCAAGACGTAAACGTCTCCGCTGAGAATGATCCGGCGCTCGCGGCTGAAGTATTGGGCTTGAGCTGCGGTGGCTTGCATTTGGCGGGCTGGGTAGTTGATTTGGACGTTGCCGCGGGCTGTCACGATGCCGGTTTTGGAGTCTGCTTCTTGAATGTCCGATCGCACGCTGAGGGTGCGGGGCGGCGTTGCTTGGGGATAGGTGGGAGATGCTATCGCGCCTGCCAGAGTGAGGGGCAACAGCAGCGATAATCCTTTGAATATTCTCGAATTAAGTAATTTAGCGGAGGACATCATAGATTGTCTGCCTCAAAATTTGTAAAATTGCTCAACGGCATAACTTTTAGCTTTGACAGTTAAGTATTTTATCTTAACGACCGGGAAGACTCCCATTATGTCGATCAGTTCACGACCTACTATCAACCAATTATCCTAGCAACAGAAATGCCAATTTTACTGTCTATGTTGCTGAGTCTGCTGTCCGGGCTAATTTTTTCTAGGAAGAGTTAGGGACAGTTTACCGGGCTTTGGCATAGGGTGGCTATCGGTTCTGTGTCGATCGCCCCGATCTTACTTCAATTTTATTCTTAAATAGCAGAATCTGGTGATTATTTGCCGATCGCACCATCGCCATCTACTCCACTTCTTTAACAAGTAGGTGTTCTCAATTAATGCCCAAATCAAAAAATCCAAACAGCAGAGCTATTCAGCTACTCCTTTTTTCAGGTATGTTCATTTCGAGCAAATTAGGTTAATATTAATGGAGACATGAGTTGACTCGCTATATTATAAGGAACACGGCAGACGGCAGAGGTGAAATTCCATAAAATCGATGATTTTAGCAATTTCGACTGTCCCGATCGCCGGATTTATTCCTCCTCTATATACAGTCAACGATTCACAGTCAACAGCTAAGAGTTAACCACCTCAAATCATGATTAAAAAAGTTCAAAAAACTGACGCAGAGTGGCAACAACAACTAACACCAGAACAATTCAAAGTTACCCGAAAAAAGGGAACTGAAAGAGCATTTACTGGCGAATATCACGACAACAAAAAGCCAGGAACTTATAATTGTATTTGCTGCGGCACCCCACTATTTGAATCAGAAACAAAGTACGATTCCGGTACTGGTTGGCCGAGTTTCTACGCTCCAGTTAGCGAAGAAAATGTTAAGTGTGAATCCGATAATACTTTGTTTATGCGCCGCACAGAGGTGTTGTGTGCTGTCTGTGATGCTCATCTCGGTCATGTCTTCAATGACGGCCCCAGACCAACAGGTCAGCGCTACTGCATGAATTCTGCTTCTCTTAATTTCGTACCCAAGGATTGAACCTTGAGTTGACCGTCAACCGTCAATCGTCAACATGGCAAGCTCTTCTGGAATGGGTCAAAAATCCTGTTCCAGTTAATTTATGTTCAAAATGCTCCCATACTGCTATCTTATGGTGGAAGCAAACAGAATAAAAAATAGTGGCGGCATGGGGATGGTTTATCAGCGGGTTTTGCTGAAGCTCAGCGGTGAAGCGCTGATGGGCGATTTGGGCTACGGGATCGATCCGGTAGTTGTTAGTTCGATCGCTCAGGAAGTAGCCAAAGTCGTTTCTGAAGGTATTCAGCTAGCGATCGTTGTCGGTGGCGGCAACATTTTTCGCGGCGTGAAGGCAGCTTCGGCGGGTATGGATCGGGCAACGGCAGACTATGTGGGTATGATTGCTACAGTCATGAATGCCATCACATTGCAGGATGCCCTAGAACAAGCAGGAGTACCAACCAGGGTGCAAACGGCGATCGCCATGCAAGAAGTAGCTGAAACCTACATTCGACGGCGCGCCATTCGTCACTTGGAAAAAAAGCGGGTAGTGATTTTTGGTGCCGGTTCTGGTAATCCTTTTTTTACTACTGATACGACAGCCGCTTTGCGGGCGGCTGAAATTGATGCAGAGGTGATTTTTAAAGCTACTAAGGTAGATGGGGTGTACGATTCTGACCCCCACATCAACCCCAACGCTCGCAGATACCAAACCCTCACCTACGGACACGTCTTGAACCAAGACTTACGGGTGATGGATAGTACGGCGATCGCTCTTTGTAAAGAGAATAATATTCCTATTATGGTATTTGACCTGACGGTATCGGGCAACATCTACCGAGCAGTAATGGGAGAATCTATTGGAACCCTTGTGGGAGGTTTTTGTGAAGTTAGCTGACGTGGAAGATCATATGCAAAAGGCAGTTGAGGCTACTCAACGGTCTTTTAATACTATTAGGACGGGACGAGCCAACGCATCTCTCCTAGATCGGATTATGGTAGATTACTACGGTGCTCCAACTCCGATCAAATCTCTTGCCAATATCGGTACGCCGGATGCTTCTACCATCAGCATCCAACCTTTCGATCGCCAAGCACTCAATTTAATTGAAAAAGCGATTTCGCTGTCTGATGTGGGACTCGTACCCAATAATGACGGTTCCATAATTCGTTTGAACATTCCGCCGCTGACTAGCGAGAGACGCCAAGAATTTGTCAAAATGGCCGGAAAATTTGCTGAAGAAGGCAAAGTTGCCATTCGGAATGTCCGCCGCGATGCCGTAGACTCAGTTCGCAAGCAAGAAAAAAGCAGCGAGATTTCTAAAGATGAATCGCGCGACTTGCAAGATAAAGTTCAAAAGCTGACCGACAAGTACATTGCCAAAATCGAAGAAGTTCTGGCTGCAAAAGAGAAAGATATCGTGAAAGTATAACAGTCAAAAGTCATTGGTCAGTTAACTAACAATTAGCAACTGACTAATGACTTTTGACTAATGACTAATTGCTAATGACTAAAATATTTGATTGTATTATTGTCGGTTCGGGACCAGCAGGTAGCACGGCTGCTTATCACTTGTCCCAGCAAGGTCGTTCTGTTTTGGTACTAGAAAAGATGTCTTTACCCCGCCATAAACCCTGTGGCGGAGGTGTTTCTCCGGCGATCGCCCACTGGCTAGATTTTGACCTGACACCAGCTATTTCTGTGAAAGCTACTAAAATTAGCTACACCTGGAAAATGGCAGACGCGGTGGAAGTGGATCTAGAGTCGCCCATGTGGATGGTGCAGCGGGATGTATTTGATGAATTTTTACTCAAACAAGCTCAAAAGGCTGGTGCGGAAGTTAGAGATGCCACTGAAGTCATCGGAATTGAGTTTACCAACTCTGTGTGGTTAGTTAAAACTATCACTGAACCGGTTTATGCTCGCTATTTAATTGGTGCTGACGGTGCTGGTGGTCCGATGGCTAAGTGGTTGGGTTTGAAAGCACCAAAACTCTATGCGAGTGCAAGTTTGGAAACTTCTGCAATCACAGGTGATGTTCTAAATTTTGATTTTGGCACTATTAAAAAAGGTTTTATCTGGAGTTTGCCCAAGGCGGATGGGTACTCTTTTAGTATTGCTGCTATGCGGGGCGATCGACCAAAAAATATCAAAAATATGTTGGCTGATTACGCCACTAACTGCGGTGCGGATGTGATTGTCAGCGACATCCGCGAATATCCGATCTGTCTATGGGATGGCGATCGCCAATTACACTCCCAAAATGCACTGTTAGTAGGAGAAGCAGCTAGTCTCACCGATCCCCTGTCCGGCGAGGGGATTAGACCTGCTATTTTGAGCGGATTTAAGGCGGCTGAGGCGATCGATCGAGCTCTTGGAGGTGTGGGTGACGCTCTGGAAAAGTATACTCAAATTATTAGCGAAGAATGGGGAAGCGATATGCTCTGGGCTAGTCGCTTGGCTGCGGCATTCTATCAGTTTACTGGTGCTGCTTACAGAGCTGGGGTCAAATCCCCTAGAGCTAGTCAGGTAATGAGCAAAATTTTGTGCGGGGAAGTGTGTTATGCCGATATCGCTCACCGCGCTATTAAAAAGCTGATGCCATTTTAATTAGAAGGAAGAAGGAAGAAGGAAGAGGGAAGAAGGAAGAAGAACCCCCCCTACCCCCCAAGGGTGGAGGGAAGAAGGGGGAGGGAAGAAGGAAGAGGGAAGAGGGAAGAGGGAAGAGGGAAGAGGGAAATATTCTGAAGTTCTCACTCTTGATTTTTCATTTAAAATCTAAAATCTAAAATCGAATGACAATTTATTTTTATAAAGTAGATGAGCCTTACGGCTGCTTTTCTAACTTTTCACTCCATGACATTTGCATCGATGGTCAAAAATGGTTGA
>Ga0075154_10001497_pt1 | contig 16609 bp, 5 predicted proteins | sample JI71714BDNA_FD_70965 | JGI IMG/M metagenome (GOLD analysis project Ga0075154, IMG submission 70965) | Wastewater effluent complex algal communities from Wisconsin, to seasonally profile nutrient transformation and Carbon sequestration -... | ecosystem: Engineered > WWTP > Effluent > Algae...
CTATTTTCACGATCGCCGACTCGCCTTCGTTCAATCTACCATCACCCAGCGCGCCGTCAGCCGCGGTATGACAGGTTTAATTTCTGCCAACATAGACCTCTATCCTCACCAAGTTGAAGTGGTGCGGCGCGTCCTAGAAGACCCCATTGGACGCTATTTATTAGCCGACGAAGTAGGATTGGGAAAAACCGTAGAAGCTGGGACAATTCTCCGCCAATTTCTCCTAGATGAACCCAATGGCCGCGCTGTGGTGATGGTTCCCAAATACCTAACCCAGCAGTGGCGAGATGAGTTAGAAAATAAATTCTATTTGTCTCATTTTGCCGATCGAGTCCAGCTTGTTTCTCTTAGTGAAATTAATCAAGTTAGTCGCAATGCTAATCTAGATTTTCTGATAGTGGATGAAGCCCAGGAACTCGCGGCCATGGCTTATTCTGGCGATCGCACTCAGAAGCAGTGCTTTGAAATTTGCCAAACCCTCGCTCACAAAAGCAAAAATTTATTGTTATTATCTGCGACACCAGTTCTGGGACACGAGCAAGAGTTTCTGACAATGTTAAACTTGCTAGACCCCACAACTTACCGTCTTGATGATTTGGCAAATTTCAAAGAACAGGTGCAAAATCGCCAGGAAATCGGGCGCGCCTTGCTGGATTTTCGAGCAGAAACCAACCCTGGGGTTTTGCAAACAAAACTCGCTCAACTCCGCACTTTTTTTGCTCAAGATGATTATTTAATCGGATTAGCCAATGAATTAGAAAGTTGTTGGAAAACTGAAGCAACCACAGAATGCGATCGCCTTGTCAGAAGTATTCGCACCCACGTTAGCGATACCTATCGTCTGTACCGCCGAATGCTTCGGAATCGCCGAGACGCAGTGGAAGATGTGATTTTCGATCGAGATACTCTCCCCAAAGTTGAGTACGATCTCAATGACGAACAGTGGTCGGAAATTCATAGTATCCTGGAAAAATGGCGGACTCTCGCTCCTAATAAGACCACCTATCAAAAAATATTTCTGCTGTTTTTCCGCACTTCCGGTACCTGGTTGAATGTTTTGGAACGGGTTGTGAAAGCTCGTTTACAAAAGAAATCGACGGCGGAACTCGATCGCGAATTTGGGCAAAAGTACATGGGGATTGTGACTCAAACCGCCATGTTTTCAGGAGAAAGCGCCATCTTAGAATCTTTGCTCAATGCCCTGGAAAAGCCCCAGGAAGGAACCGACAGACTGAGTTTGTTGAGAATTGTCATTATCCGATTTCTAGGCGTTGCTTTAAAGATTCCACCGGAGTATCACAGCAAACCTCGCGATTTGTTGTCCAGAATTCAACAGCAAATTAAAAGACCGCTTCCCGGTGATAAATTCCCCAAAATAGTCATCTTTACCAGTTTTAATGAAACTTGTAAAGCCATTGCGGAAAATTTAGCGAAGATTTTGGGTAAAAATGCGATCGCCACCCATGAGACTAGCAAATCAGCGGCCGATGTTGAAGCGAATTTGAAACGGTTTAAGACTGAGCCAAGTTGCTTTATCCTAGTCTGCGATCGTTCAGCGGAAACAGGCATAAATCTGCAATTTGTGGATTGGTTAATTCACTTCGATTTACCGTGGCTTCCCAATCAGTTAGAACAAAGATTAAGTAGAGTCGATCGCATTGGTAGCAAAATGGGAGTGCAGTTTTGTTTGTTTGCAGGCCCAGATTTGCCAGAAAGTCCCCACGAAGCTTGGTTTCAAGTTTTAAAAGATGGGTTTGATATCTTCCACAAATCTATTGCTAGTCTTCAGTTTTATGTCAATGAAAAAATGCCAAAACTTGAAGAAAAATTGCTGACAGAAGGAGCAAAAGGCCTAGCTAGCGAAATTGAATTAATCCAAACTGAAATCGTCGCCGCCAAAGTCAAAATTGACGAACAACAGGTTTTGGATGAAATTGACCTGTTTGAGGAAAGTGCATCTGAGTATTTTCAATCCCTCGATGATTGCGATGCTAAACATAAAGAAATGCAGCGGGCGACGGAAGGCTGGCTCTGTCAAGCTCTGAATTTCAAACAGGTTGAACATCCGAGTATATCGGGGTTGGTGCGCTATCAACCTAGTCAAAAAACCTTGATTCCTTCCAATGATTTGAGAACCAGATTAATTCCCTATTGTCAGCAATATGGTAGTTACAATCGCCGGGTTGCTCACCAAAATTCGGATGTGGCTCTTTACCGCATTGGTGAGGGATTGATCGATGCGCTTAGTTCTTATATTCGCTGGGACGATCGGGGTCAAGCTTTTGCATTGTGGCGTCACGATGAAAGTTGGGATGCGGAGGAAGGTAAGGAGTGGTTTGGGTTACAATTTAATTATTCAATCCAGACAGATTTGCAGCCTGCTTCCGAGGTGTTGCAAACTCAAAATATCGAAAATTACAATTTGAAAGCTTTGCAAAGACGGGCTGATGCTCTGTTTCTGCCTGTTTTTGAAACGGTGTTTGTGGATGCTCGCAGCGAGCCGATGTTGCTGGTGGAAGACGAGGAAATTCTGAATATTTTGCAGCGGCCTTATAAGGGGAAAGGTGGCCCGAATCGAGATTATAATTTGTCAAAAAATCGGACGGCGATGCTCGACAGTTTTGTCGATCCGCTAGAATGGGATGATTTTTGTCAACGGGGAAGGATGAGATCGGAGGAATTGCTGCGTGGGCGATCGGCTTTTGTCGAAATGTGCGAGCGATCGGCTCAGACTGCTGCAATGCAACTAGAAAACCGGGTAAATCAATTGCATTTGCGTTTGCATCGGCTGTCTCCATCCGAACAACTTTTAGAGTCGGTGTTGACCGATGAAATTAGCACAGAAAGTATGTTAAGTCAAGCTGTTTTGGCGGGAATTCGTCAGCCGCGTCTGACTCTGGAATCAGTTGGGTTTATTGTGATTTCTGGGCGTGCTCCTGTTAAGTTAGAAGATGAGGGATAACTGGTTTTAGTGAACTGCGATCGCTCTTGTTTACCGAGAGCGATCCATCGCTAACGATATCTCAAATTATATCAAATCCTCTCTTCATCGTCCTGTATTAAACTCTCTCTTCTCTTCCTTCGCGTCCTTAGCGCCTTCGCGGTTAAATCATTCCGATACAACCGTAATTGATATTACCCATCCTGCAATTACCTCCTATATCAACAGCGGGTAAAAAAACCATGAAATGTCGATAGGTGCGAGGGACTAAACCTCCTGAAAAATTGCTCCCCGCTGTTGTAGATTCACTTTCATCTCCTCGGAAAGTCCTGAATTATTTCCAAATATGGCTGACTCTACATTCGCGCCGCTTAGATTGGCATTGGTTAAGTTTACTTCGACTAGATTTGCATTTTCCAAATTCGCACCGCCCAGATTAGCTAAAGCTAGACTTGCTTTGTACAAATCTGCACCTTTCAAATCGGCATTTCCTAAGAAAGCACCGCTCAAATCTGCACCGCTGAATTTGGCATTTTGGAGGTTGGCATCGCTGAAGTCTGCGTCGCTTAAGTCTGCACCCCGGAAATTGGCGCGATCGAGATTTGCACCACTAAAATCCACTGCATTCAAAGTCGTTCCCCGCAGGTTAGCACCCGCCAAATCCTGTGCTGGATTAAGATTAGCGATTTTTGCTAATGCTGCAAAATCGGCTGTTTCGGCCCCGATAATGCGATCGACCATTTCCTGCAATAGCGCTTCCTCAGTTTGCGGAACAATTTCCACATCGCGCCTTTTCACCCCCGATGAATCCTCACACAATAGCGCCCAACTCAGAGCTGGCTGGAGTTGATTTGTTGCCAAATATAATGTCAGGATTCTTTCTAAAATTGAATGTTGATTTGGGGTAATATCGTGGGGCCACAAACCTTCGGCATCTGTGACATAAATATCTTCTTTGGCTACTTCAAAAACTGCTTCAATCCTAAATTCGGGTGTTGTCACTTCTCCTACTTTAGCACTTTTTAACAAACCTTTCAAGAAGGGTTTTCCCCGTTTAACTTCAAATTTCCAACCGGGTTGGCTCTCATCTTCCATGATTGAAACGTGGCAAGATGTGTAGTCAGTTTCATCTTTTTGGAGCCGATCGCTTACTCCCTCGCCCCGCTGATTTTCCGGCGCTTTTTCTGCTATAGGCAATAGCTTGAAATCACCGACTAATTGACACGATGCCAGGGTAATTTTGGTGTTTGCCAAATTTAATTTTAGCGTACCTGATTGTAGTCCAAATTTGACCCTACCACCGAGCAAAGGTTGCCAATGTTCGTTAAAATTGAGGCTGATGTAAAGGTCTAGGTGCTGAGTTGCTGTTGGAGTCGCCGACACTGGAATTGCTTCTAATTGCATCCACAAGCAATCTGGATATTTGTTATGAGAATCTAGCGATCGCATATCGGGTAGAATTGCTGGCGCTACCAGCTTGTAATTAAAAAAATTTTGACTGTCTAATCTCTAATCTATCACAAGGGAGCATTTTTTTCTAGGTTTAATTTGTAAACTTTGTTGGATTTTCAGGACTTATATCAAATCCGTTGGTATCGTCCTGTATTCATCTCTCTATTCTCTTCCTCTGTGCCCTCTGCGCTCTCTGCGGTTAAATTATTCCGATCCAACCGTAAACGATATTAGGCAAAAACCCGGTTTGTGAGAAAAAAACAATAGACAAATCCAGAAAAATCTACTCAAAAATTCCGCCCCCCTCCATTAACTCAATTTTCAACCCTTCAGAAATACCCAAACAACCAGCAAACTTGGCATTTTTGACCACAATATTTTTCAAAGCCGCACGGCTCAAATCAGCGCCCTTCAAATTTGCACCGCTCAAATTAACACCGCTCATATCAGAATTGCGGAAATCAGTACCCTGCAAATTTGCACCAGCTAAATTCGCATGGGGTAAATAAGCACTGCTCAAATTTGCGTTAGTTAAATTGGCATTTTCCAAATTAGCCCGTGGCAACTTTGTCCGCAAGTCAGCACCGCTCAAATCAGCATCATTGAGTTCGCTATCACGCAAATTAGCATTGCATAAAGTAGCATTAATTAACCGAGCACCGCTCAGCAAAGCACCGCTGAGATCTGCTAGGGTAAAATCAACACCGCTGAGGTTGGCATTCCGCAAATTTGCTCCGGCAAAATCAGCATATTGCAAATCAAAATTGCTTAAATCTGCTCCGGCAAAATCTTCCACCGGATTCAAACCAACCATTTCTGCAAGTTGTATAAAATCGTTATTTTGCTGACTTAAAAACATTTGTCGCACGATCGCCAATTGTTGCTGTCGGTAGTAGTTAGCTTGCTCGTAATTTGCTAAATACTTGTAAGCTAGCTTCAAATTCTTGAGGGCGTGGCGTTCAATGCGATCGTCTGCGATCGCGCGGGCGAGTTCCAACTGTTGATGATAACACTGGAGCGCACCAGACAAATCTCCTTTGGCATCGAAAGCTAAGGCCAAATTACCCAAAGCTTCCTCTTCCCCGCGATTGTCTCCCGTTTCGCGGGCGATCGCCAAACGCTGCTGCTGGTGTTCAATCGCACCGTCAAAGTCCAACTGAGCACAACAAGCATTACCCAAATTCCCCAAAGCATTCGCCTCACCGCGGCGATCGCCAATTTCCCGCGCTAACACCAAATGCTGTTGATAACAGTCGATCGCACGCGCCAAATCTCCCAGGGCTTCATAGGCAACTCCCATATTTCCCAGCGCCGCACCCGATCGACGTTTGTCATCGATTTCCCGATACAGACTCAGCGCCTGTCCCCAAGATTCCAGCGCTGCCTCAAATTCCCGTGCCTGATATTGGGAAATTCCCTGTTTGATTAGCTCATTAGCTTGTGGGGTCATAATTATAAAAATTAGTGAAATTTTTAACTAAAGTCGATATTAGTCCGTAATGGGTCATCAGTAATCGGTAATTAGTCATGGGTAGGCTACTTTCCTGTAGCCGCTTTCCCCCATCCCTGTCGCTGCAAAAAAAAGCCTAAAGAGAAAAATTCCCAAAAAATAGAGAGTCGCCTAAGCGACTCTCCTTGCCATCAGGGTGCATCTACATAACATAATATATCATGTCTGCAATGAGGGGTCAACCCCCTTTCTTGAAAAAATCAAAATATTTATCAGCCCCGGCGGTTACAAACCGCAGCTACATAAACAAAACCCGCCTGCGCGGGTTGAAGAATTATTGGGAACTAATTTTTAGCCGTTGAGCTTGTTGGCTAGCAACTCATTGGTCAATTTGGGATCTGCCCTACCACCAGTCTCCTTCATCACCTTGCCGACAAAAAAGCCCAACAGCTTAGTTTTGCCCGCCCGGTACTGTTCGAGCTCCTTGGGATTGGCAGCCAAAACTGCATCGATCGCAAGTGCGATCGCACCAGTATCGGAAATTTGGATCAAACCCTTGCTCTCAACCAACTGTTGCGGAGAACCGCCCTTGGCTAGCAACTCCGGTAAAATATCCTTAGCGATTTTGCCACTGATCGTGCCAGCCTCAATTAGCTTCAGCAGTTCGGCCAAATTATCGGGTTGGAAAGGAATTTCGCCGATCGCCACTTGTTCGTTTTTGAGATAAGCAGTGATATCGCCCATCACCCAATTGGCAGCTTGCTTAGGCGCAGCACCAGCGGCGATCGCTTGTTCAAAATACTCTGCTACTGCTTTGTCATCAGTCAACACCCGCGCGTCATAGGGAGAAAGACTCAGTTGAGTTTCGTAGCGATGCCGCTTTTCGGCCGGTAATTCTGGCAATTGAGCTTGCCAATCTGCCAACTGAACGCTAGAAACCTCGATCGGAGGCAAATCCGGTTCCGGGAAATAGCGGTAATCGCTTGCCCCTTCCTTCATCCGCATACTAAAAGTACACTGTTTGCCCTCATCCCAAAGTCGCGTTTCTTGGAATATGGTTTCGCCGTTTTCTAAAGCTTGAATTTGGCGCTCGATCTCATAGTCGATCGCCCGTTCGATCGCATTAAAAGAGTTCATATTTTTAATTTCCACTTTCGTGCCGAACTCTTTCCTACCCACCGGGCGCACCGAAATATTCACATCGCAGCGCAGGGAACCTTCCTGCATATTCCCGTCGCCCACACCAATATAGCGGACGATCCGGCGCAATTCTTGACCGTATTCCGCTGCTTCTGCGCCCGATCGCAAATCTGGTTCCGAGACAATTTCGATCAAAGGCACACCAGCGCGGTTGTAATCTACCATAGAATAAGTAGAACCGCTGAGTCGATCGCTGCCGCCGTGCACCAATTTTCCCGCATCTTCCTCCATGTGCAAGCGAGTGATCCCGATTTTTTTGCGAGTCGAATTGCCTGATTCATCAACCAATTCAATTTCGAGCCAACCCTTAGTGGCGATCGGCAAATCAAACTGAGAAATTTGATAATTTTTCGGCAAATCCGGGTAAAAGTATTGCTTGCGATCGAACTTACTGTAAGGTGCGATTTCACAGTGCAGAGCCAGTCCTGCTTTCACCGCATACTCCAGCACTTTCTCATTTAAGACAGGCAACACTCCGGGCATTCCCATACAAATTGGGTCAATATTAGTGTTGGGAACACCACCAAATTCTGTGGAAGAACTCGAAAAAATTTTAGTCTTCGTACTCAATTGGCAGTGAGTTTCCAAACCAATAACGGCTTCGTACTCAGTTTTAACTTTTGCAGCAACAGTCATAAAAAAGTTCGGTAAGTGAGAAAAAGTGCGAGTTGTTAGAGCGAGGGACGGAAAGGACGCGGGTGGTTTTAACCACAGTCAATCTTTTTTTTTTCTATTACCATCTGGGGATTGTTTAGCGTGAGGTACTTTTTCGATCGACTTTCAAGCTTGACAATTACCATCTCAAGCTGCACAATCCTGTACGCATAATAGTTTGCTGCTAGACAAATCCAAGACTTGTCTCGACATTTGCTTCTTACTTCAACGGGAGCATGGGAGCGGTTATCCCTTGGTAAGCTTTCACGATGAGAGCCAACCGCGATCGATTAATTGTTCTTTCCATCCCCCCACGGGGTAATGCGCGCCATAGCTTAATTCAGTTTAAACTTTATTTTAGCTTTTGATTAACCAAAGCGATGCACCAGAGCTCAAGCATAACCCGCGCCCACAACTTTTCGATCGCCCCCAGCTCCCTCACCACCTTTTGTAAAGATATGTTAAGATTTTTCAGACTCAGCCAGTGGTAAGGCATTGCTAGGGGAAGTTCAGCCTCGCAAACCGCAATTGCCGACCACTAGGCAAGTGTATCTTGTAGCCAGTGCCAGCTTAAGGGGTTCAATTAATGATTAAAAATGTAAAATTTAAGAGTAATACCAATTTTAAAAAAGAATGCAACAGTAGTCTTGTCCCTCCCCTTTATAAGGGGCGGGTTAGGGGGGTCAAAGATTGTTGCACGATTTTAGAGAAATGGTATTAGTTGAAATATATTCTTTAAATCATTAATTGATTACCACAAAGTAACACTTTTCTAAACATCAAAAATATGCCTGAAATTCCAGTCGGAAGTGCCACACTGTTTCCCAACAGCATCACTGAGCTAGAGCAGGCGGAATCAGCCCTAGAAATAGCTTGGGAAGAACTAGAAGCAGAAACAGCAAAAACTATCGATCTAATAGGGCAAATCAGTCCAGAACATTCACAGAGAATAGGCGAGCGACTTGCCACAGTCAAGCAACTGCGGCAACAGTTAAAAACCCAAAGAAAACAAGCCACCTCGCGACTAGAGTTTCACCTGGACAACTCACAGATGGCAGTTTTAGAATGGGATTGCCAATTTCGGATAGTTCAGTGGTCAGCCGGGGCAGAACGCATATTTGGCTGGAAAACCGCAGAAGTAATCGGCAAAAACTTTGAGGAATTATCAATAGTCTATGAAGCGGATTTAGAGCTAGTCAACTTAGTCACAAATAACCTCTTAGAGGGGCGCGAACCTCGCAATATTTGCCACAACCGCAACTACACTAAAGATGGAGCGGTAATTCACTGTGAATGGAATAATTCAGCACAGACAGATGCAGAAGGAAAAGTAGTTTCGATTATCTCCTTTGCCCTAGATGTCACTGAACGTCACCGCACTCAAGAAGAACTGCGTAGGCGGGAAGAAGCTTTCAGCGCGATCGCCGAAAATGCCACCGATACCATCGCGCGGTTCGATCGAGAATTGCGCCACCTTTACGTCAACAAAGAAGTCCAACGGGCCACCGGAAAACCACCTTCAGAATTTATCGGCAAAAGTAACCAAGAATTAGGAATGTCCCCCCAACTTTGCAATCTGTGGGACCAAACTTGTCTGAAAGTTTTCCGCACCGGTCAACCAGAAACCATAGAATTTGACTTTCCTACTCCCGCAGGCAAAAAATATTATCAATGTCGAGTAATTCCAGAATTTACTCAAAATAATAGCGTAGAAACAGTCCTAGGCATCGCCCGCGACATCACAGATCTCAAACAAATAGAAGCCCAGTTGCGACAAAGTGAAGCTAAATTTAGGAACATTGTTGATTCTAACATGATAGGCATCTTCTTTTGGGATATACATGGTGAAGTTATAGACGCAAATGATGCTTTTTTAAACATGATTGGATACCCGCGAGAAGACCTGGAAAGCCGAAAATTGAGCTGGCAAAAAATTACACCACCAGAATATCGCAGCCAAGATGAAGCAAAACTAGCAGAACTAGAAGCCACCAGCAAAGCTAGTCCCTTTGAAAAAGAATACATCCGAGGAGACGGCAGCCGCGTTCATGTCCTGCTGGGGGCTGCATTTTCCGAAGGTTCTCAGGAGCTTGGTGTCAGTTTTGTGCTGGACTTAACTCAGCGAAAACAGGCAGAAACTGAACTCCAAAAACATCAAGAACTTTTGGAAAGTATCCTAAAAACTATTCCCAATTTTCTTTATATTTATGATGTATTAGAAAACAAAAACATTTATGCAAATGAAGCTGCACTCTCTATATTAGGCTACTCTTCTGAAGAATTACAAAGCATGGGAAATGCAGCCCTTTCAACCTTAATTCATCCTGACGATATGTCAAAATTAATCGCTGGTATGCAGCGGCTAGCAAATAGCCCAAACATTCACGAAACAGATGATATAGACTACAGAATTCAACATAAAAATGGGGAATGGCGTTGGGTACACGATCGCTCTACAATTTTCAAAAGAACCCCAGACGGACAAATTAAACAAGTTATCGGCTCTGTACTCGATATCAGCGATCGCAAACAAGCCGAAGAATCCTTAAAACAACAAAAAGAACTGCTGCAAACTATCTTCGACAACGTACCAGTCATGCTCGCATTCTTGGGCGACAGTGGGGAAATAGAGTGGGTAAACCGATACTGGGAACAAGTGCTCGGCTGGAGTTGTGAAGCAATGAAAGGCCGCGATATCTTTGCCGAATTTTATCCCCAGCCAGAATACCGCCAATACGTTTTGGATGAGATCCAAGCAGCCAATAAGAAATGGACCGACTTTAAAACTAGAGTGAGAGATGGGCGAATTATTGACACTTCATGGGCAAATATTCGTCTTTCTGACGGGAGATGTATCGGCATTGGTCAAGATATCACCGAACGCAAACGAGCGGAAGCCGAACTCCAAAAACTTAACGAAACTTTAGAAGCTCAAGTCGCCCAGCGTACCGCTGAACTAGAGACTTTCTTTGATGCTTTGCCCGATCGCATTTTTGTTGTAGAGCGCGAAAATATGCGTCAGCCCTTTGTTAACCAATCTCTGGCAAAAATGGCGGGTTTCCAAAATAGAAAAGAGATGCAAGGAAAAACTGTTTTTGAATGTTTTCCACCAGAGCTATCCGCAAAATTTTATCAAGAAAATATGCAAGTTTTTGAATCTGGTGAAACTCTACATTTGCAGGAAGAATTTAATTTTGAAGGGAGAACTCATTACTATGATACGTTTAAAATTCCCCTCAAAAATCAAAGAGGCGAAATTTATGCTTTAATTGGGACTTCTCGCGAGATAACTGAGTTAGTTGAAACCAAAAAAGCTTTATCAGAACGTACAGATCAATTAGAATTTGCCAATCAAGAACTAGAATCTTTCTCTTACTCTGTTTCCCACGACTTGCGCGCTCCTTTGCGACACATTTCAGGTTTTGTCAACGCCTTGAAACAGCGACTACAATCAATGGAGGTTCTGGGCGATCGTAAAATAGTTCATTATCTGCAAGTAATTGATGACAGTAGCCAAAAAATGAGTCTGTTGATTGACGGTTTGCTAGCACTTTCGCGGGTGGGGCGCACCGAGTTAATCCAAATTCCGATCGACGTCACCGAGTTAGTACAAACTGCGATTAAATTGGCTCAACCCCGAACAGTCACAGATGTTACCCAAACTCCCCAAACCGTTGAATTTGAAATCGGAGATTTACCTATGGTGACGGGAGATCCTACCTTACTCCAACAGGTGTTCAGCAACTTGATTAGCAATGCAGTCAAGTTTAGTCGCGGACGCAATCCAGCTACAATAGTTATTGATGCTTTACCAGATGGAACAATTTTTGTCAAGGATAATGGTGTCGGTTTTGAGATGGAATATGCCGATCAACTGTTTGCAGCCTTTGGGAGATTGCACTCCCAGAGAGAATTTGAAGGCACCGGCATCGGTTTAGCGATCGCCTGGCGGATTATTCATCGCCACGGCGGTACAATTTGGGCCGAAAGCACACTCGATGGAGGAGCAACATTTTACTTTAAACTCAATTAAACAGTCTCAACCTTTTTTCCTGTCTAGGACGAGCTTATTTCATTTGTAAACAAGATTTTTTAAAGCCGTACCACAGGATGCAAAGCAAAAGCACAGAGAACATAAAGAGAAGTTCACAAATCATTTAAGATTGCTATATACTATTACATATTTCATAATAATTTACTAAATAAATCCCCAAAAGCTATGTTAAACTTATTGATTGTCGAAGACATGGCAGAAGATATAGAATTAGTGGTAATCGCCTTAGAAACAGGAGGAATCAAATTTACATTTGACACAGCTCAAACGGCAAAAGAGTGTAGAGAACTGCTCGAAAATGGCAAAAAATATGATGCTGTATTGTCGGATTACAGACTGCCAGGTTTCAACGGTTTAGACTTGTTGAAAATGATGCAGGAATTAGATCGGAACATCCCTTTTATTTTAGTCACAGGAAGCTTGGGAGAAGAGGCCGCAGTTGAGTGCATCAAATCAGGCATGACCGATTACTTATTAAAAAGCAGATTATTTAGACTGCCAACAATATTAGAAAGATCGCTCCAAGAATATCAAATGCGCGCCCAGCGACAAGAAGCGATCGCCAAAATTCAACGACAAGCTCAGAAAGAAGCGATCGTCAACCGCATTGTCCAAGCCATGCGCGAAACCCTAGTGCTAGACGAAGTGCTACAAACCACCGCAGATCAGCTCCATGAAGCTTTTGAAACTAGCGGCTGCGGGATTTTGCAGCCAGATGCTGACGGGGGTATCATAGTTCGCTACATGAGCAAATCAGCAGACAAACAACAGATCCTGGGGCTAAATTGCGACTTTGCCGAACACTACCGCTCCTCCCTCGCAGCAGGAGAAACCCTAGCCCTCGACGACTTATCCAACCTCGGTCCGTCTCTGCAAGCATCAGCAGAGATTGTAGGGTTTCAGGCAGTGACGATCGCACCACTGCTCTACCAGCAGTCATTTTTGGGAGGAATTTGCCTCTACCAGTGCGATCGCACCCGCTCTTGGAGTGCAGAAGAAGTATCCCTAGTCAAAGCAATAGCAGATCAGTGCGCGATCGCGATCCACCAAGCCGAACTCTATCAGCAAGCCCAAACCGAACTAGCAGAACGCAAGCGCGCCGAAGCAGCAGTCCTTGGCATCCAGCAGCAGCTAGCAGCAATGGCAGCCAACATCCCCGGCTCCGTTTACCGCATCATCATTCATCCCGACGGTAGGATTTCCCTGCCTTACATCAGTCCGGGGGTGCGGGAAGTGACAGGCATCGAGCTATCCGAGGTGATGGCGCGTCCCGAAATCTTGATGGAAATCATTCATCCAGAAGACAAAAACTCCTTTGACCAAAGCGTAGCAGCATCCAGTGCCAGTCTAGAGCCGTGCGATCGCCAATACCGGATCATTTTGAAAACCGGCGAGGTGAAGTGGGTGCAAGACAACGCCCGGTTTTCCAAAAACGAAAACGGCGACATCATTATCGACGGAGTAGCCCTAGACATCAGCGGACGCAAAAAGGCAGAAGAAGCACTGCGTCAAAGCGAACAGCGGTTTCGCTCGCTGATCGAAAACGCTACAGACATCACAATCATTCTCGACGGTGAAGGCACATTTCGCTACGTCAGCCCCTCCGTCAAGCGAATTTTAGGATACTTACCCCAAAAGACGATCGGGCGGAGCGTTTTTGATACCGTTCATCCCGAAGACGGAGCCCTGATTACCGAAACACTCAACAAAGTAATTCAAAACCCCAAGACAAGTCACTCCCCTCTCGAGTACCGAGTCCGCCACCGCAACGGCTCATGGTGTTTTTTAGAAGCAGTAGCCACCAACTTGCTACACGATGGGGCTGTCCAAGGAATAGTAGTCAACTGTCACGACATCACCAAGCGCAAACTCGCCGAAGAACAACTACTCCACGACGCCTTTCATGACGGGCTGACTGGACTGCCCAACCGAGCCCTATTTATCGATCGACTCGAACACGATCTCAGACTCGCCCAAAGACGCAAAGAATACTTATTTGCAGTGCTGTTTCTCGATTTAGATAGATTTAAAGTAGTCAACGATTCCCTCGGCCACGCCATCGGCGACCAACTGCTAATCGCCAGCGCGCGACGTTTAGAAACCTGTTTGCGGGTGGGAGATACAGTGGCCCGCCTCGGAGGCGACGAATTTGCCATCCTGCTAGAAGATATCGACGGCATCAATGAAGCCAATAATATTGCCCATCGCCTCCAACAGAGAATCAGTGCTCCCTTGGTTCTAGACGGAAACGAAGTATTCATCACCGCCAGCATCGGTATCGCCCTGAGTTCCGTCGAATACATCGAATCGACAAATCTGCTGCGCGACGCCGACACCGCCATGTACCGGGCAAAAGGACTAGGCAGAGCCCGCCACGAAGTATTCAACAGTTCCATGCACGCCCACGCTTTGCGGCTATTGCAGCTAGAAAACGACCTGCGACGCGCCGCCGAATCGATTCGAGACCGCCCCAGAGAAGAAGATGAGGGACAACAGCAACTTGGGGAATACAGAACCTCAGAAGACTCCACCCAATCCCTTCTCTGCCTCAAATGCCCCAAACCTTCCTTACCTCCCTTGTCCCCAGCGCCCCAGTTTATTATTCACTACCAGCCCATAGTCTCGATCGCCACCAACACCATTAGCTGTTTTGAAGCCTTAGTGCGGTGGCAGCACCCAGAAAGAGGATTAGTTTCCCCAGCCGAATTCATCCCAGTCGCCGAAGAAACCGGACTGATCGTACCCCTGGGCCGCTGGGTGCTGCGTACAGCTTGCCAGCAAATCCGCCAGTGGCAGCAGCTATTTCCCAGCAACCCCCCCTTGAGTGTCAGCGTCAACCTTTCAGTCAAACAGTTTTCTCAGCCAGACTTAATTGAATACATCGACCAAGTGCTAGAAGAAAGTGACCTAGAAGGCAGCAGTTTAAAACTAGAAATTACAGAAAGCGTACTCATAGAAAACTCCGAATCAGTTACCGCCATGCTGGTGGAACTCAGAGCCCGCAACATACACCTTTGCATCGACGATTTCGGCACCGGTTATTCATCCCTGTCCTATCTGCACCGCTTTCCGACCAATACTTTAAAAATAGACCGTTCTTTTGTCAGCAGAATGGGAGTCAAATTTGATATCAGCAAAGGAGAGATTGACCCCACAGAAATTGTGCGATCGATCGTTACTTTATCGCACAATTTAGGCATGGACGTAGTAGCCGAGGGAGTCGAAGAAGCCACACAGCTTGACCTGCTCAAAGGGTTAAAATGCGAGTACGCCCAGGGATACTTTTTCTCAAAACCTCTAGACTCTCAAACAGCAGCAACCCTCATCCGACAGCAACAAGAAAAGCAAAATTTGCTCGCATTAAGCGAACTCGTAAACGGCAATTAAAAAAAACACGGCACTTTATGGCTCCCATTTACCAAATAAATGGGTCTGAAGCCCCATAAAATCTTAAGATATTGTAAAACAGTTCCTAACTCGTGTCAGTTTATTAACTGCTGGATCAAAATAATTATGACTACTGGCTACCTCGCCCTCGTGCTTCACGCCCACCTACCCTTTGTCCGCCATCCCGAAAGCGACTATGTTTTAGAAGAAGAATGGCTGTTTGAGGCGATCGCCGAAACCTACATTCCGCTACTACAAGTTTTTGAAGGACTAAAGCGGGACGGCATCGACTTTAAAATTACCATGAGCATGACACCGCCCTTGATTGCCATGCTACGGGACCCCCTGCTACAAGACCGATTCGACGAGCACCTGGCAAAACTCGAAGAATTAATCGAACTGGAAAGGTCACACAATAGCGGCAACGGTCATCTCCGCTACTTAGCCGAACACTACGCCACCCATTTCTCTCAAGTCCGCAACTTCTGGGAAAGGTACGATCGAGATTTAGTCACAGCCTTCAAACAACACCAAGACACCAACAACCTCGAAATCATCACCTGCGGAGCCACCCACGGCTATTTACCGCTGATGAAAATGTACCCAGAAGCAGTTTGGGCACAAATTCAAGTAGCCTGCGACAACTACGAACAAAACTTCGGCCGTCGTCCCAACGGCATTTGGCTACCCGAATGCGCCTACTACGAAGGCTTAGAGCGAATGTTAGCCGACGCGGGTCTACGATACTTCCTCACAGACGGCCACGGCATCCTCTACGCCCGCCCGCGCCCCCGCTACGGTAGCTACGCCCCCATTTTCACCGAAAGCGGAGTAGCAGCATTCGGTAGAGATCACGAATCTTCCCAGCAAGTTTGGTCTTCGGAAGTCGGCTATCCAGGTGCAGCAGAATACCGAGAATTCTACAAAGATTTGGGCTGGGAAGCAGATTACGAGTACATAAAGCCCTACATCATGCCCAACGGCCAGCGGAAAAATACCGGGATTAAGTATCATAAAATCACCGGTCGCGGACTAAGTTTAGGCGACAAACAGTTATACGATCCATACTGGGCGAGAGAAAAAGCCGCCGAACACGCCAGCAACTTTGCCTTCAACCGCGAACGCCAAGTCGAACACCTCAACGGCATTATGCAGCGCCCACCGATTATAGTTTCCCCCTACGACGCAGAACTTTTCGGTCACTGGTGGTACGAAGGGCCTTGGTTCTTAGACTACCTGTTCCGCAAGAGTTGGTACGACCAAAATACCTACGAGATGACCCATTTGGCAGATTATTTGCGCGCCAATCCGACTCAGCAAGTTTGTCGCCCCTCCCAGTCTAGTTGGGGATATCGCGGTTTCCATGAGTATTGGTTGAACGATACGAATGCTTGGATTTACCCCCATTTGCACAAGGCTGCGGAACGGATGATTGAGTTGGGAAGTATGGAACCGGAAGATGAGTTGCAGT
>Ga0075154_10001500_pt1 | contig 16577 bp, 14 predicted proteins | sample JI71714BDNA_FD_70965 | JGI IMG/M metagenome (GOLD analysis project Ga0075154, IMG submission 70965) | Wastewater effluent complex algal communities from Wisconsin, to seasonally profile nutrient transformation and Carbon sequestration -... | ecosystem: Engineered > WWTP > Effluent > Algae...
GCCTGGTACTGGCACTTCGTCGACGTGGTGTGGCTGTTCCTCTTCGCGTTCGTCTACGTGACGCCGCACCTCGTGTGGGGTTCGGGCGCGCCGGGCGCTGGCCACTGAGGGGCCTGAACTGATGGCCGCGCGAGACTTGCTGGCCAGGAATGCGGGACTGACCGCATTCCTCGTCGTGCAGGTGGTTGCAGTCGTCCTCTGGCTGATGGCCCTGCTGCCGGCGCTTGCGCCGGGTGAGCCGCCGCTGTTCGAGAGCGCGCAGCAAATCTGGAGCGGCGGCGGACATTCAACGGTCGAGACCGATTTCCGCACCGGTCAGGGCATTGTGGGCGTCGAGCGCTTCCATCCAGTCGGTGACCTCGGGAAAATGGAGCCAGCGCCGCTGCTCCTAGGCACGCTGCTGATGTTGCTGGCCGGCGCGCTGGCGGCTGGCGCCATATTGCTTTTCAAGACGCGGCTGCTTGAGGCTTCTCTGGCGTCTATTTTCGCACTGCTCTCCGGATTGGCGGGATGCGCCTTCATCGCGATGCAATGGCAGGGCGATACGGCTTTTCCGCCGGGCTTCCTGAACACCTACCTTCTCAACGGACTGACCCGCGCCTTCCTGATGCAGGTGGCTTTGGGCTTCGTACTCTTGGCTATTCCCAGCGTGCTTGCCATTGCGGGCATTGTGACGCGGGAACGGCCCTTGGGGTTCCGGTTTGCCGCGCTTAACTGGGTTGTGGTGGCGGTCGTCTGGGTTGTCTTCTACGTGGCGTGCCACCTCCTGCCGTTCCCGCTTGGCGATGAGGCCTGGAACCCGATCTGAAGGATCACGTCATGGCTGTCAGCGCACTTTCCGCGGGGCTCGGATGCAAATGCCCTAACTGCGGGGAGGGGCGCGTGTTCGACGGCTTTCTCCGCTTCAAGACGCGATGCGAGGCCTGCGACGCTGACCTGTCCATTGCGGACGCGGGCGATGGGCCGTCATTCTTCGTGATGTTCGCGGCGCTAATCGTGATCGTGCCGTCGGCGATGTTCTTCGAGTTTGCGTTCCGGCCGCCGGGGTTTGTTCACATCCTGATCTGGCCGCCGCTGACGCTGGGGTTCTGCCTGCTGCTGCTGAGGCCTGTGAAGTCGCTACTTTTCGCCTTGCAGTGGAAGCACAAGGCCGGCCAGGCGCGCCTGCCGGATCAGGCTGGCGAGTAGCGGGAGCGCCGGCTCCGGGTTAGACCCTTCCAATGTATTTCAGGCCCCTGCCAATCCTGACGCTGTTTGCCGCGCCGATTCTGGCTGCGCTGGTCGCGCTTGGCGTCTGGCAAGCGCAGCGGGCAGGGTGGAAGACTGATCTGGTCAGGGAGTTCGAGCAGGCTGCGATGGCCGCGCCACTGACGCTTGAGCAGGCCTGCGCTGCTGGGCTTGCCGAGGGGCAGGTGATCGTTCCGCCGACAGGGGACGGGCAGGCGCTGCGCCTGTTCGGTAACGACGCTGGCGGATCACCCGGCTGGCGGATGTTCCAGGTTACGCAACTCTGCGGCAAGCCGGTCCTGCTGGAGTCCGGGTTCGAGGCGCTGGTGATCGGCGGTCCGGGCGGGCAGTTGCCGGAGGGCGCGAGCGCGAAGCCGGTCATTGATCGCTTTATCGTGGAGCCGTGGCCGGAGAAATCGGCGATGGCGCCGGACAACGCGCCGGCGCGAAACGAGTGGCACTGGTTTGACCCCGCCGCGATGCGCGAGGCGCTTGCGACGCCGGGTCTCGATACCGGTTTCATAGTGACTCCTTATGCGGGTGTGCCGTCCTTTCTGGCGCGCACGCCGCCGGAGACGCACATCGGATATGCGGTCACATGGTTCGGGATGGCGGTGGCGTTTCTGGTGATATACGCGGTGTTTCACGCGCGGGCCGGACGCCTGCGGTTCGGCAGGGCTGGCGGATGAAGTATATTTCCACACGGGGCAATGCAGCGCCGGTCGACTTCGTCTCGGCGAGCCTGCTGGGCCTTGCGCCGGATGGCGGGCTCTTCTGCCCGGAGACTTATCCGAAGCTGACGCCTGCGAAGCCGGCGACCTATGTCGACACGGCCGTGCGCGTGCTGTCGGCGTTTGCGGGCGATGCGCTTGGCGCCGACGTGATCCGTGGGCTTTGCGAGCGCGCGTATGCGCCGTTCGCGCATCAGTCTGTCGCGCCGCTGGTCGAGGTGGGGCCGGATCGCTGGATGCTCGAGTTGCATCACGGGCCGACGCTGGCGTTCAAGGACGTGGCGATGCGCCTGATCGCGCAGCTGTATGACTACCTACTGGAACAGCGCGGGGAGAGGATGACGATCCTGTGCGCGACGTCGGGCGACACGGGCGGTGCAGCGGCGTCTGCGTTTGCGGGCTCGAAGAATGTGGACATCGTCATCCTGCATCCGCTTGATCGCGTGTCACCGACGCAGCGTCTGTTCATGACGGCGACGGGCGCGGACAACGTGCTAAACCTCGCGCTCGAAGGCGACTTCGACGGGACGCAGGCGATCCTGAAGCAACTGCTGGCGGACGACCAGTTCCGCCGCCGCTCCAGCCTTGCGGCAGTGAACTCGATCAACTGGACGCGCGTGGCCGCGCAGAGCGTCTACTTCGCGCAGGCGCAGGCGCAGCTGGGCGAGGGACGGCGTGTTCGCTTTGTGGTGCCGACTGGGAACTTCGGTGATGCGCTGGCGGGGTATGTGGCGTGGCGCTGCGGGCTCCTCGCGGGACTTGATATTGTTTCAGCCGTCAACGCGAACGACGCGATGGCGCGGCTGATTTCGGGGCAGGCGTTGAGCAAGGGGCATACGGCTGCGACGCTGAGCCCGGCGATGGATATCCAGTTGCCGTCGAACTTCGAGCGGCTGCTGTTTGATGCGACTGGTCGCAATGGCGAGGCAGTTGCCGCCGCTTATGCGCAGCTCGCTGAGCGTGGGCAGGCGGATCTACCGAAGGGCGCGGCGGAGTGGTTTGCATCTACGGGCTTTGCGGCCGAACGCGTGAGCGATGACGAGACCGTTGCCGAGATGCGCCGGACGCTGAAGGAAACGGGTTGGGTCGTGTGCCCGCACACGGCGGTTGGTCTTGCTGCCGCGCGGCGTGGCGCGGCGGATGGGCCGGTCGTGACGCTGGCCACGGCGCATGCAGCGAAGTTTCCCGAAACGGTTGAGCGTGCGCTGGGCCTAAAAGTCGGGCTGCCGGATCGCGCGCTGGAATTCGCAGCACGGCCAGAGAAGTTCGATATCGGCCCGATGAGCGCGGACTATGTGCGCCAGCGGATCGACGGCGTTGTCGCGGGGCGCCGCTGATGCCGGATGGCAGGGAAATCGTAACGCTGAACAACGGCGCGCGGATCGTATTTGATCCTATGCCGGGCCTGCGCACGGCGGCGGTTGGCGTCTTCCTAGCCGCGGGCGCGCGCCATGAAGCGGACGAGCACAGCGGGCTGGCGCATTTTCTCGAGCATATGGCGTTCAAGGGAGCGGCCGGTCTTTCGGCGCAACAGATCGCCGAGGCGGTCGAGGCGCGCGGTGGAGTGATCAACGCGGCGACCGGCTATGAGATGACGAACTATTTCGTGCGCTGCCTGGCGCCGGATGCGCCTGACATGCTGGACCTGGCGCTATCCATGGTGTTCGCGCCGGATCACCCCGAGGGCGAGATCGAACGCGAGAAGGGCGTCGTGCTTCAGGAGATGGGCGAGGCGCTGGACCAGCCCGACGACCTGGTGTTCGAACTGATCCAGCAGGCCTGCTATCCGAACCATCCGTTAGGGCGAGCCATTCTCGGCGAGAAGGATACGCTGAAAGCATTGCGCCGCGATGATCTGTTCGGCTTTGCCGAGGCGAACTATTCGCCGCGCCGCACGGTTGTGTCGGTCGCGGGTGCGTATGATCGCGATGCCATCGTCAGGCGCGCAGAACACAGGCTGGGAGCGAGGCCTGCACGGCCTGATCCGGTCACGCAGGCGCCGGTGGCGGCGACCTCCGGTGTGAAGAGCGAGGTTCGCAAGCTCGAACAATGCCATCTGGTGCTGGCGCGACCGTCGGCTTCGGCCACGTCGCCGGATCGGTTTGCGGCGCGGATATTTGCCGAGGTTCTCGGCGGGGGTATGGCCTCGCGCCTGTTCCAGGAAGTGCGTGAAGCGCGTGGGCTTGCCTACACGATCGACGCCTCGTGCGATCAGCACAGCGATTGCGGCCGGGTCTCTGTCTATGCTGGTTGCGATCCAGATGATGCCAAGGACGTTTGCAGCCTGACGGCGGATATCTGGGCCGACCTTGCGACGAAGGGTCCGACGCAGTTGGAACTTGATCGCGCCAAGGCGGTAGCAGCGGCGCAGTTCGCGATGGCGGCGGAAGCGCCGGCGGCGCGGGCCGGGTCTGCCGCCTACGAACTACTCGCGTTCGACCGGATAATCAGCGTCGAGGAGACGCTGGGCCATATCGGCGCCGTAACGGTTGCGGATGTGGCGCGTGTGGGCGCCGAAATGCTGGCGGGCGCGGCATTGGCGAGCGTGGTTGGTCCCAAGGCTGGACTTGCTGCGGCAGAGGCGTTTGTCTCGACCAGCTGATTCGCTGGGGCCTCATGGGTTATCTCTCTGCCGACAAGACAGAAGCGTCTGCGCGTGCCGCGCTATGGTCGTGGTGCGCGGCTGACGGCGTTCTGGTAATCCGCGCGGATCCAGGCGGGCCGCTGGCGAAGCTGGACGGGTCTTGGACGCTGCAGGCCTTGCTGGACCAGCTGGATGGGCTGGCGCGGGTGCGCATCGGAACGCCTCTACGCCAGGGGCGGGCAGGGGATCCCATCGATATCCGCGTCACGCTGGTCGACGGTCGACCGGCGCATTTCTTTGGCGCGTTCCATGATGTGGGCGTCGCGCGGGGCCTGATCGTGCCCGCCGAGACCGGCGAGCGGATGGTTCACGGCGAGAGCAATGTGGAGCCGGTTTTCCAGCCGATCCGGCGGCTGAGCACGCTGGAGGTCGCCGGGTTCGAAGCGCTGGCCCGCTTCCGCGCGCCGGATGGGCGGCTGGTTGGTCCTGACACGCTGGTCGGCATGGGCGGCGATACGGACTGGACGGCGATTGCGCCTGTCATGCTGGCCAAGTCGGCGGAGACGCTGGCGGCCCTTCGGGCAGAGGGGCACGACGTGTTCATGCAGGTGAACCTGTCGGCTGCAGAGATTGCGCGGCCGATGCTGGTGGAGGAGGCGGCTGCGATCATTCGGGACGCACAGCTTCCGCATGGCGTGCTGCGCATCGAGCTGACCGAGCAGGCGGCATTGCGTGATTTCGAGGGTGCACTAGGAGCGCTGGCTGCGTTCCGGGCCGCAGGGGCGGGGATCGTGCTGGACGATTTCGGCGCGGGGCATTCCTCGTTCGCGTGGCTGGCCGAAATCCCGGCCGACGGCGTGAAACTGGACCCGCGCCTGTGCCGCATGATCCGCCAGCCGCGCGCCTGCCGGATCGTGACGGCGCTGACGGGCCTGATCCGTAGCCTTGGCATGACGGTCACGGCCGAGGGGATCGAAGACAAGGTCATCGCCGAGGAGTTGCACAGCATCGGCTGCGACTTCGTCCAGGGCTATGCCTACGACATGCCGCTGCGCCTGCCGGATATCGCGGTGGCGTTTGACGATACGGCGCGCTAAAAGGCGCTGAAATTCCCCTCCCGAGGCCAAAGAGCCGAGTAAACATGGCAGACCGCAAGCCCTTCATCATTTCAGGCCGCACCGGCGACTGGGAAGTCGTCATGGGGCTCGAAGTCCATGCGCAGGTGGCGTCCAACTCCAAGCTGTTCTCGGGCGCACCGACTGCGTTCGGAGCCCCGCCGAACACCAACGTGTCGCTGGTGGACGCGGCGATGCCGGGCATGCTTCCGGTGATCAACAAGTTCTGCGTCGAGCAGGCCGTGAAGACCGGCCTTGGCCTTAATGCCAAGATCAATCCTTGGTCGCGATTTGACCGGAAGAACTATTTCTATCCCGACCTACCGCAGGGCTATCAGATCTCGCAGTTCGCCCATCCGATCGTTGGCGAGGGCCAGATCGATGTCGAGGCGGACGACGGCTACACCTTCACCGTGGGCATCGAGCGGCTGCACCTGGAGCAGGACGCAGGCAAGTCGATCCACGATCTCGATCCCAACGCGACCTACGTCGACCTCAACCGGTCGGGCGTGGCGCTGATGGAAATCGTCTCGCGTCCCGACATCCGCTCGCCGGCCGAGGCGGCTGCCTACGTGAAAAAGCTGCGCTCGATCCTGATCGCCCTGGGCACGTGCGATGGCGACATGGAAAAGGGCAATCTGCGCGCCGACGTGAACGTGTCAGTCTGCAAGATTGGCGGCTACGACCACTACAAGAAGACCGGAAGCTTCGAGAAGCTCGGCACGCGCTGCGAGATCAAGAACGTCAACTCGTTCCGCTTCATCCAGATGGCTGCGGAATTTGAAGCGCGGCGCCAGGTCGATATCCTCGAGGATGGCGGCAAGATCGATCAGGAGACGCGGCTCTACAACGCCGACAAGGACGAGACGCGTTCGATGCGCTCGAAGGAAGATGCGCATGACTATCGCTACTTCCCCGATCCCGACCTGCTGCCGCTTGAGCTGACCGGTCCTTACATCGAGAGCATCAAAGCGAAGCTTCCCGAACTCCCGGACCAGAAGCGCGCGCGGTTCGTGAAGGACTACGGCATCAAGGATTACGACGCGGGTGTGCTCGCGGGCGATGCTGAGAAGGCGGCTTACTTCGAGGCGGTCGCGAAGGGTGGCGATGCACGGCTTGCGGCCAACTGGGTCACGCAGGATCTGTTTGGCTATCTCAACAAGGAAGGGCTCGACCTGTCGCAGTCGCCGATCAGCGCTGCGCAACTCGGCGGCCTTGTTGCGCTGATCGCGAACAACACGATCAGCGGGAAAATCGCGAAAGACGTGTTCCTGAAGATGATTGCGACGGGCGATACCGCCGCTGCGATCGTCGATCGCGAGGGCCTGAAGCAGGTGACCGACACCGGCGCGATCGAGAAGGTGATCGACGAGGTGCTCGCGGCCAACCCGACTCAGGTCGAGGAAATCAAGGCCCAGCGCGCCGCCGGCCATGAGAAGCCGAAGACGCTCGGCTGGATGGTTGGCCAGATCATGAAGGCCAGTCAGGGGAAGGCTAACCCCACGGCGGTGAACGAGATTCTGACGAAGAAGCTCGGTCTCTGATCCTTCCGCTCGCCCGATAGGCGAGCTTGGCGCCTTTTGTGTTGCCTTGGTACATCAGGGTGTGCTTTGCTCGCCACACTGTGTTGCCGCTGAGCCTCACTTTAGCTCGCGGACAAGCGCAGAAGTGATGGTGAGTGCCGGGTGAGCGTGCCCCTTTGGCCGGGGAGGGCAGGCGGTCGGCCAGTAGGTAGAGTGAATGGCGCTTACGGCTGACGCCACGGCAGAGACAAGGGTCCGGCTTGGCCGGGTCACGTCCAACCTGTTCAAGCTCCTCTTCGGGCTGGCGGTCATCATTGCCGCCGGGGCGACCTACGTCGCTGTCACCGACAATAGCCCAAACGCCGCCGCCCAGCCGGGCCTCTTCTGGCTTCTGCTTGCCAACCTGATCCTGATCGCGGGCGTCGCGACCGTCCTCGGCATGCGCGTCTACCAACTGGTTCGCGAGAACCGCGAGACCAACGGTGGCGCGCGGCTTCGCCTCCGGATCATCTTCCTTTTCTCGCTGGCCGCCGCCATCCCGACCATCATCGTCGCGGGCTTTCTTGCGGTCGCGATCAACCGTTCGGTCGACCAGTGGTTCTCGACGCCGGTGACCAACATCGTGCAGGGCGGCAAGGAGGCCGCGCGGGCGGCGCTCGACGATCTGCGGATCGAGGCGGAGAAGGAGGCTCAGGGCATCCATTCCGATCTGGCCGGCGTGACCGCGCAGATCTCGCTCAACGACGTCGCCATGTACCTGCAGGATCGCAGCGCGCGGCGCGGATTGTTCAGCCGTGTCGAGCTTCTCGACAGCACGGGCGCGCCGCTGTTTCAGGTGGCCGATCCTGATGAGGCCCCGCCGCAGGCGTCTCCCACGGACCGTGACTGGGCGGCTGCGAACGCCGGCGCCATCAACGTGCGCGAGGATTCGGACGGCGCCATCCGCGGCTTCTTCAAGGTGCCGCATTTCGACAACGCTTATGTTCAGGTGGCGCGGAACATTCCGGCGAATGTGAGCGCGCGGTTTGCGCAGGCGGATGCCTCACTCAAGGCGTTCGAAGAGGCACAGACACGGCGGCAGGCGCTAAGCGTGGTGCTGGTGCTGTCCTACGTTGAGGCGGCGGCGCTGATGCTGCTGGGCACGGCCTGGCTCGGCATGACGGCCGCCGCGCGGATCGCCATGCCGATCGGTGCGCTGGCGGGAGCTGCGCGTGCTGTGCGCGACGGCGACCTGTCGGTGCGGATGCTGAGCCCGACGCATCGCGACGAGATCGCCGACCTGGCGGATGCGTTCAACGAGATGACCGATCGCCTGGCGCGTCAGACCGGCGCGCTTGATCGCGCCAGGATCGACGCGGAGGCGCGCTCAAACTTCATCGAGGCGGTGCTGACCGGCGTCGAGGCCGGCGTCATCCGTGTGGATCAGTCCCTGAACATCACCATCGCCAATGCGTTCGCACAGTCCCATCTAGGCTTCATCCATCGACCCGGCGAGACGCCGCCGCTGGGCGAGATCGCGCAGGAGTTTGTGGCGGCCACGCGCCGGGCGATCGAGACAGGACAGTCGGTCGACACCAGCTTCCGCAGGATGGTGGAGGGTGGGGCGGCGCACCTGCAGGTGCGTGTGGCGCCCGAGTGGGAAGGTGCGGGGGCTGTTATCACCTTCCACGACATGACACGGATCATCATGGGTCAGCGGCAGGCTGCCTGGCGCGATGTTGCACGCCGGATCGCACACGAGATTCGCAACCCGCTGACGCCGATCCAGCTTTCGGCCGAGCGCCTCAAGCGCCGCTTTGCCAGCCAGATCACCAGCGACCGCGAGACGTTCGAGCGCTGCACCGACACGATTACGCGGCAGGTCGCCGATATTGGCCGCATGGTCGAGGAGTTCTCCGGTTTCGCGCGCATGCCGAAGCCGACCTTCGGCCGGTTCGGCCTCGGCGACATGGTGCAATCGGTCGCGTTCTCGCAGCGGATGGCGACGCCATCCATCGCGGTGACGGTAACCGGGGCGGACGTGCCTATCGAATTGCTGGGCGACGAACGGATGCTCGCGCAGGCGCTGACCAATGTCGTGAAGAACTCGGCCGAAGCAGTCGAGCGCGCGCTTGAGGCCGGCGAGGTGATGTCGGGAGCCGTGTCGATCGACGTGTTCGTCGATGGCGATGAGGCGCAGGTGACTGTGCGCGATAATGGGCCGGGGTTCCCTGTCGAGGACCGCGATCGCCTTTTGGAACCTTATGTCACCACCAGGAAAACGGGTGTGGGTCTCGGTCTTGCTATCGTCACACGCATCGTCGAGGACCATGGCGGTCGCATCTGGCTGGGCGACAATGAACACGCGGTGCGTGGCGCGCGGGTCGATATCCGCGTCCCCCTGCAGCCGAAGCTTGTTGAAGAACCTGTAGCGTATGCTGGCGAAGGAGTGGCCTGATGGCGGCTGAGATCCTGGTTGTCGACGACGAAGCGGATATCCGCGAACTCGTTGGTGGAATCCTTCAGGACGAAGGGTTCATCGTGCGAACGGCGGGCAACTCGTCCGACGCGCTCGCGGCGGTGCGAACGCGCGCGCCTCGGCTGGTCGTGCTCGATGTCTGGCTCAAGGGGTCGGAGCTCGATGGGCTTGGCATCCTGTCCATGCTCAAGGAGATGGACCCGCTGATTCCGGTGGTGGTGATCTCCGGTCACGGCACGGTCGAGACTGCGGTTGAAGCGATCCGCCGCGGGGCGTACGATTATCTCGAAAAGCCGTTCAAGGCTGAGAAGCTGATCGTCACCGTGCAGCGAGCGCTCGAGAATGCCGCCCTGAAGCGCGAGAATTCGGCGCTGCGGACGCGGTCTGCCTCTTCTCACGAACTGGTGGGGCGCTCGAGCGCCATGATCCAGCTGAACGGCAGCATCGAGAAGGTGTCGCCGACCAACAGCCGTATCCTGATCTCCGGTCCTCCGGGATCGGGCAAGGACCTGGTGGCGCGGCTGCTACACGAGCGCTCCTCGCGCGCGGCTGGCCCATTCGTGGTCGTCAATGCGGCGTCGCTCGATTCAGAAAGGCTTGATGTCGAGTTGTTTGGCGAGGAGATGGGTGACGGCAAGGCGCCGAAGATCGGCCTGTTCGAACAGGCGCACGGCGGCACACTGCTGCTTGACGAGATTTCCGATCTGCCGATGACGGCCCAGAACCGTATCCTGCGCGTGCTGGTCGACCAGCGCTTCCGGCGTCGCAATGGACGCGAGGATGTGGTGGTGGATGTGCGCGTGGTCTCGTCCAGCGCCCGCGACCTGCGAGCCGAGATTGCCGGCGGCCGGTTCCGCGAAGACCTCTACTACCGGCTCAATGTCGTGCCGGTGGACGTGCCCGCGCTGGATCGCCGCCGGGAGGATATCCCGGAACTGGTCAGCTATTTCGTGCGCCATGTGGCGAGCGCTACCGGCCTGCAGCCGCGGAACTTCTCCGATGACGCGATCGCCGTGCTTCAGGCGAGCGAGTGGCCGGGCAACGTCCGGCAGCTGCGCAATGTCGTCGAGCGCCTGCTGATCCTCGCCAATGGCGAGCCGCCGGGCCCGATCACGGCCGCCCACCTCCCCAGCGAGGCGCAGGCGGGAGCGGGTTCCTCAGGCGGTTCCATGCAGATGATCTCGATGTCCCTCAGGGACGCGCGCGAGCATTTCGAGCGGGAATACCTCGCGATGCAGATCACGCGGTTCGGCGGCAACGTCTCCCGTACAGCGGCCTTCATCGGGATGGAACGCTCGGCCCTGCACCGCAAGCTGAAGGCGCTGGGCGTCGACACCAGCCTGGGCGTCAAGGAGCCGCAGGGCTGATCTGCGGGGCGCCGCCCCGGCGGGCTGATCCTGCGCTGTTTGGCGCGAGTTCCGGCGGCCATGCCCGGGGTTTACCCCCGGCTCAGCAAGCCATTGCTCATTCCGCCTCCGAAGCGCTAAACGTTGGGCAAGGCCCCAGCAAAGAAGGCTCGGTAAACTCATGTCAGCTGACAAAAAACAAAACTTGCAGGACATTTTCCTGAACGCCGTCCGGAAAGGGAAAACTCCCCTGACCGTGTTCCTTGTGAACGGCGTAAAGCTCCAGGGCATCGTGACCTGGTTCGACAATTTCTGTGTGCTGCTGAAAGGCGAGGGGCGTCCCCCGCAACTCGTGTACAAGCATGCCATCTCGACCATCGCGCCGAACGCGCCGGTCAATCTTTTCGAAAATGAAGACGAGGACTGATTGCCCAGGGACCTGATTGATCGCCGGCCGCCAGAAGACGTCGCGGCTGTCGTTCTGCCAGTGATCGCAGGGGCCGAGGTCGCGCGTTCCCGGCTCGAGGAGAGCCAGGGTCTGGCGGAAGCGTTGGGCGTGAAGCTCGCCTTCACAGAACAGCTGAACGTGCGCGAACCGCACCCGGCGCGCCTGTTCGGCTCGGGTCAGCTGGACGCGTTGGCCGAGCGGTTCAAGGAAGATGGGGTCACGCTGTTCGTCGTTGATGCGGCGCTCACGCCGGTGCAACAGCGCAACCTTGAACTTGAGTTGAAGCTCAAGGTCGTCGATCGCACCGGCCTGATCCTCGAAATCTTTGGCCTCCGGGCGAGGACGGCAGAAGGCCGCCTACAGGTGGAGATGGCGCGCTCGCTCTATGAGCGGTCCCGCCTCGTGCGGACCTGGACCCACCTTGAACGCCAGCGCGGCGGCTTTGGCTTCCTCGGCGGCCCGGGCGAAAGCCAGCTGGAGACCGACAGGCGCCTGCTGGACAAGCGCATCGCCGGCTTCCGGCGCGAGCTTGAAGATGTGCGCCGCACGCGGCGGCTACAGCGCGAGGGCAGGGCGCGGCGCGGCGCGCCGGTGGCGGCCATCGTGGGCTATACCAATGCAGGCAAGTCTACGCTGTTCAATCGGCTGACATCATCCGATGTGCTGGCGGCGGACATGCCGTTTGCGACGCTGGACCCCACCGCACGCGAGATTGTCGCCGCATCGGGCCGGCGGATCGCGCTGGTGGATACCGTGGGCTTCATCACCGACCTGCCGACGACGCTGGTCGCCGCCTTCCGCGCGACGCTGGAAGAGGCGATGGAGGCGGACCTGCTGGTGCATGTTCGCGACATCTCTCACCCGGACACCGAGTATCAGGCCAACGACGTTTACGGCATTCTGGAGCAGCTGTCGGAAGAGACCGGCTTGGATCAGCCGCCCATGATCGAGGTCTGGAACAAGGCCGACGCTCTCGACGAGTCGACGCGCGGCGTGCTGGCCACGCGAGCAGCCGAACTGAACCCGCCGGCGCTGATGGTGTCGGCGCTGAACGGGCAGGGGATAGATGAGCTCCTCTTTGCAATCGAAGCCGCGCTGTTCCGCAATCGCCGGCCCCGGCGGGTGACCATCCCGGCGGCCGACGGGCGGCTGCACGCCTGGCTGCACAACAACTGCGAAGTCTCCTCGGAAATGCTGGAGGGCGAGGATCGCCTGACGCTGGAAGTCTTCATGACGGACGAGGACGTCGCCCGCTTCAGGGCGGCCTCGCCAGATGTCTCGGTGCTGGAGGTTTAAGCCGGATGGTGCTGCCGGGGAGGATTGAACTCCCGACCTCAGCCTTACCAAGGATGCGCTCTACCACTGAGCTACGGCAGCATCCGGCTTGAAGAAGGCGACCGCATAACGGAAACCCCCGGGCATGGGAAGGCCCATCCCGGCGTAGGGCATGGTACAGGCAGGAATGTCGCAGAATCCCCCGGAAAAGCCTCCAAAACTCGTCAAAGCACGCCCAACAGCGGCCGAGCAGCGCGAGCGCCGGCTTGCCGAGGCCCTCCGGGCCAACCTTCGCCGGCGCAAGGCCGCGGGCGCGGGGACCGCTGGGCCGCCTCCCGGAACGCCTGAAGAGGGCGGGGAATAGTCTGGCCAACGCCTTGTCGCCGCCGAATTCAGCCCCATAACGGTGCTCCATGGACAAGCTCTCGATTCGCGCGAATGGCCCTCTTGAGGGCACTATCCCCATCTCCGGCGCCAAGAACTCGGCTCTGAAGCTGATGGCCGCCTCGCTGCTGTGCGAGGAGCCGCTGGTCCTCACCTCGATGCCGAACCTGGCCGACACGCGGTTCATGGCCGACCTGCTCAAGAATCTCGGCGTTGAGGTTGAGTGGCCGAAGGGCGAGGCGCTGTGCCGGATGCATGCGGCGGAGATTTCGTCGACCATCGCGCCTTATGATCTCGTGCGGAAAATGCGGGCGACGTTCAATGTGCTCGGACCGCTTCTGGCGCGGGTCGGTCACGCCACGGTCTCATTGCCGGGCGGTTGCGCGATCGGTGCGCGGCCTGTCGACCTTCACCTCAAGGCGTTCGAGGCGATGGGCGCCGATATTGTCATCGAGCAGGGCTATGTGAAAGCCGCAGCGCTGCGCGGTCTCAAGGGCGCACACATCAACTTCCCCTTCGTATCTGTTGGTGCGACGGAGCACGCGATGCTGGCGGCGACGCTCGCTGAGGGCGAGACGATCCTCGAGAATGCGGCGTGCGAGCCGGAGATCGGCGACCTCGCCATATGCCTCAACGCCTGCGGCGCGAAGATCACGGGCTACGGCACGCCGACCATCCGCATCCAGGGGGTCGCCAAGCTGACCGGCGCGCGCCATCAGGTGATCGCGGACCGCATCGAGGCTGGCACCTTCGCCATCGCGGCGGCGGCGACCGGAGGCAACGTGTTTCTTGAGGGTGCTCGCGCGGAAGACCTTGGCGCCCTGATCGATGGGCTGCGCAAGGCGGGCGTCACGGTTGAGGTCGAGAGCAAGGGCATCCGGATCAAGCGGGATCCGTCTACGCCGCTCAAGGCTGTCGATATCGACACGCGTCCGCACCCCGGGTTCCCAACCGACCTCCAGGCGCAGTTCATGGCCTTGATGACCATTGCGGAGGGAACCAGCACGATCCGCGAGAACATCTTCGAGAACCGCTTCATGCACGCCCCGGAACTCAGCCGTCTGGGCGCCAACATTGCGGTTCGCGGCAACGAAGCCATCGTGAAGGGTGTGACCAAGCTGCACGGCGCGCCGGTGATGGCGACGGACCTGCGCGCTTCGGTGAGCCTCGTCATCGCCGCGCTAGTGGCGGATGGGGAAACGGTGGTGAACCGGATCTACCACCTCGACCGGGGTTTCGAGCGACTGGAAGACAAGCTCGGCCGGTGCGGCGCGAAGATCGAGCGCCAGGGCGATTCTGCCTGATATTGCGCCACCCGGCGAGGCGACCCGCCGCGCTGGAGCCCCGGGCATTTCTGGTCTAGTGGAGGGCTGCTCCGGGAGGGCCCGCTTGCCTGTTTCCGGACCGCCCGGATGGCGTCCAATGACTGTGGAAGAACTTATGGCGGGAAACGCCCTCAAGCTGCTTGCAGAGGACAGTGACGGATTGGCGATTCTCGCGGCCGCCGTGCAGGATAGCCTCGTGAAGCCGGAGGACATCAAGTTCGACGCGCGCTCGCGTACGTTCGGGCTGGAGATCAACCGCTTCCAGTGGGAACGCGCGGGTAAGCGCATGCCGTTCTTCCGGTCGCGCGCAGTGCTGGGCATCGCCGGTGTTGAATCCGTCCGCAGCCGTTCCGTGTCACGCGATGTGGACGCGGTGCATGCCCTGATCGACATCCGATTTGCGCCTGCGGAAGAGCCACCGGGTGGGCTAATCACGCTGGTGTTTGCTGGCGAGACCCAGATCGAGCTCAAGGTCGAATGCGTTGACGTGACGCTTGCCGACCTCGGGCCATCATGGCCGACGCGGCGCAAGCCGAATCACGAGAAGAAGCGGCCATGACCATGCGCCGTTTCGACGCCGAGGCGCCGGGCTTCACGCAAGCCTTTGCGCAGTTCCTTTCCCTCAGGCGGGCTCAGGGCTCGGAGGATATTCACGCATCCGCCGCCGCCATCGTGCGCGACGTGCGCAGCCGTGGCGGAGAAGCGGTCGCGCGTTACACCGAGAAGTTCGATCACCTGCGGGTCAACGCTGACAGCCTCCAGGCGGATGGGCTTGATCTTGAGCGGCTTGCCGCGAAGTGCCCGCAGGAGGTTCGTAACGCGCTCGATTTCGCGGCAAAGCGGATCGAAGCTTATCACAAGCAACAGCGACCGGCCGACCACAGCTATGACGATGGTCATGGACTTGAACTGGGCTGGCGCTGGACGGCAGTGGACGCGGTTGGCGTCTATGTGCCCGGTGGGCGCGCGAGTTATCCGAGCTCAGTCCTGATGAACGTCGTCCCAGCGCGCGCGGCGGGCGTGGGTCGGATCGTCATGGTGGCGCCGGCGCCCGGCGGAGAACTCAATCCGGCAGTTGCGTACGCGGCGGTGCGCGCGGGCGTTACCGAGTTTTACCCCATTGGCGGGGCGCAGGCAGTGGCAGCGCTGGCCTATGGGGCAGGGAAGCTAAAGCCCGTCGACAAGATTGTTGGCCCCGGCAATGCGTGGGTTGCGGCCGCAAAGCGCATCGTCTTCGGCGATGTCGGGATCGACACCATCGCTGGTCCCTCTGAAATTACTGTGGTCGCCGACAATCAGAACGATCCGGCCTGGATGGCTGCGGACCTGCTGTCCCAGGCCGAGCATGATCCGCTCGCGCAGTCGATCCTCATCACCGATGACGCCGCCTATGCTGAGCGCGTCTGGGCGGCGGCTTCAGCCATGATCCCGCAGCTCTCCACATCCAAGGCGACGGAAGAGTCCTGGCGCAATCACTCCGCTGTGGTGATCGCACCGCTGTCGATGGCGGCTGGCATTGTGAATCAGATCGCGCCTGAGCATGTCGAACTTGCGGTCGCCGATCCCCACGCCATCGCGAAGGATATCCGCCATTCGGGCGCGATCTTCCTCGGCCGTTGGGCGCCAGAGGCGTTGGGGGATTATGTCACCGGGTCCAACCACGTGCTGCCGACATCGGGCGCTGCGCGTTTTGCATCGGGGTTGTCCGTTCTCGACTTCATGAAGCGCACATCGATCCAGCGGATTTCGGAAGCCGGGTTCCGACATCTGGCCCAGGCGGCTGAAACGCTTGCTGCCTGTGAGGGCTTGCCAGCTCACGGCCTTTCCGTTCGCATTCGCCGGGAGAAGCCCGAATGAGTGCAGACAACCGCTCCCGCATCGCGTCGATCGAGATCGACGAGAAGAGTCTCGCTCCGGCTGGGCCGGATGCCGAGCATGAGCGCAAGGTCGCGATCTTCGATCTCATCGAGGGCAATACCTTCCGCGTCATCGGGCACGATGGCGGTCCCTACAATGTGATGCTGTCCCTAGCGGACAACCGGCTTGTGTTCGACATCAGCGAGGCCGATGGCTCGCCGGTGCGCAAGCTGCTGCTGTCGCTGACGGCGCTTCGGCGAGTGATCAAAGACTATTTCATGATCTGCGACAGCTACTACGATGC
>Ga0075154_10001501_pt1 | contig 16567 bp, 21 predicted proteins | sample JI71714BDNA_FD_70965 | JGI IMG/M metagenome (GOLD analysis project Ga0075154, IMG submission 70965) | Wastewater effluent complex algal communities from Wisconsin, to seasonally profile nutrient transformation and Carbon sequestration -... | ecosystem: Engineered > WWTP > Effluent > Algae...
CCTGCCTCGTCGGCGGCCGTTCGGATCTCATGGTCCCCGGCATCGCCATTCTCGCCGCCGTCTGGGCGACATGGCCGTCCGCCCGCCTCCGCGTAGGCGATCGCGGCCTGCGCGAGGGCATTATCCTGTCGCTGATGCATGGCAATGGCGGGGGCAATGGCGGCGGCCAGCCACAGCGTCGCCGTAACCGCAATCGCCCCCGCTCTCCCGGCGCAAGCCCTGCCGCCCAGAACAACGAGACCACATCATGAGCGTCGAGGAAGACGACAAGGGCCGCAGGCGCTGGAAGGCGCCGATCGACGCGCGGGGCCCCGCCGGCGGCCGCATGATGGGCAAGAAGGAGAAGGTGCGGAAGAAAACCCTCTCCAAGTCCTCGCGCGAGTGGGTCGACCGCCAGTTGCGCGACCCCTACGTGATGCGCGCGCAGGAAGAGGGTTATCGCGCCCGCGCCGCTTTCAAGCTGAAAGAGATCGACGAGAAGTTCAAAATCCTGAAGCGCGGCGCCCGCGTGGTCGATCTCGGCTCTGCGCCCGGCGGCTGGCTGCAGGTCGTGGTCGAGAAGGGCGCGTCGAAAGTGGTCGGCATCGACCTGCTCCCCATCGACGTGATGGCCAACGTCACCATCTTCCAGGCGGACATTGCCGAACCGGGGATGACCGACAAGCTGATCGCTGCGCTCGGCGAGAAACCGACGCTGGTCTTGTCCGACATGGCCGCGAACACGGTTGGCCACAAATCGACCGATCACGTCCGGACGGTGGGTCTTGCTGAAGTCGCCGCAATCTTCGCCATCGAAAACCTGGCCAAGGGCGGCAACTTCGTCACCAAGGTCTTCCAGGGCGGCGCGCAGAAATCACTGCTCGACCTGCTCAGGGAAAACTTCGACGACGTCCGCCACTGGAAGCCGCCTTCAAGCCGGGCCGAAAGCCCCGAGACATTCGTGATCGCGCGGAAGTTCAAGGGGTAGCGGCGCGGGGTGGCGCACTATCGCGCGTTCAATCGCGCGACACACGCGACCAGATCCCACTCCGCAATCGCGGCGACTTGCTCATCCGCGCCCAGCGGCTCAAGGCCTACGCCCACCGTGTACATTCCCTCCGCCCGCAGGTTGGCGATCATCGGCGCGCCGTCCTCAATGCAGATCGCGTTCTGCGGAAAGACGCCCAGCGCCGCACAGCACCGGCCATAGATTTCCGCGCTTGGTTTGGGCGCCGCATCGCGCGGGTCGGCCACAAATTCCACCAGCGAGATCAGCTCCAGCCGCTCCAGCACCTGCCGCGCATTGAGGCTGGCAGACGCCACCGCCGCCTTAAGCCCCAGCCGCCGACAGGTCTCGAGCGCCTCCCGCGCTCCCTCGAACGCGTCCATGGGACCCAGCCCGGCGATCAATTCCTGATACCGCCGGTCCTTGAACGCCATCACGGCGTTGCGCTGGGCCTCGTCCATCGCCACCCCGGCGTGTGCCAGAATCGCCGCCAGCGAAGATGCCCGCGGCACGCTGCGCGTCGCCTTCAGGGCTGCTGGGCTTATGGGTAGGCCAAACCGTCCCGCCGCCTCCGACCAACTCTGTTCATGCCGCGCCGAAGTTGAGGTCAGCACCCCGTCGAGATCGAATATTGCGGCGAGGGAGCCGGAAGGCATGGCGAAAATCCCAAGGGGACAAAAATCGAGAGGCTACAGGGCGCTCGCGCGCCAGTGGTGACGCGTTGCCGCTCCTCCCGCAAGTCCGCTCCAATTCCACTTCCCAAGCCCGAACAGAATCGCTAGACGGGTCTATGGAACAGCACCTCCCCTCAATCCGCATCCGCCAGGCCATCACGTTCGATGACGTGCTGCTTGAACCCGGCCCGTCCGAAGTCATCCCGGGCGATGTCGATATCCGCTCGCGTTTCTCACGCGACATCGCCATCAACGTGCCAATCATCTCGGCCGCCATGGATACGGTTACCGAGGCGGGGCTTGCCATCGCCATGGCCCAGTTCGGCGGCATCGGCGTCATTCACCGCAACCTCTCTATCGAGGAGCAGGCCGAACAGGTCCGCCGCGTGAAGCGCTTCGAAAGCGGCATGGTGATCAACCCGGTCACCGTCACGCCAGACGTCACGCTCCGCCAGTTGAAGGTCCTGAAGGAAGGCCTGCGCGTGTCCGGCATCCCTGTGGTCGAACCTGGCCCCGAAGGCGTGCCGCAGAAGCTGCTGGGCATCATCACCAACCGCGATGTCCGGTTTGCCGAAGACGACAATATGCCCGTCTCGGAATTGATGACGAAGAAAGTCGTCACCATCCGCACCGGCGTTGACCCGTCCGAAGCCCGCAAGCTGCTGCACAAGCACCGTATCGAACGCCTGATCGTGATTGATGAGCAGGGCCGCTGCGTTGGCCTGCTCACCGTCAAGGACATGGAAAAGAGCCAAGCGAACCCGAACGCCTGCAAGGACGAGCAAGGTCGCCTGCGCGTCGCCGCCGCCTCCACTGTTGGCGACGCCGGCTTCGAGCGCAGCCAGGCCCTCATCGACGCTGGCGTCGACGCCCTCGTCATCGACACAGCACACGGCCACTCGAAGGCCGTGCTCATGGCTGTCGAGCGCGTGAAGAAACTCTCCAACAGTGTTCAGGTTGTCGCCGGCAACGTGGCTACGGGCGATGGTTGCCGCGCACTGATCGACGCTGGCGCGGACGCCGTGAAGGTTGGCATCGGCCCCGGCTCGATCTGCACCACGCGCATCGTTGCGGGCGTCGGCGTGCCCCAGCTCACCGCAATCGCGGATTGCGCGAAGGCTGCTGAATCCACCCGTACGCCCGTCATCGCCGATGGCGGCATCAAGTTCTCGGGCGACTTCGCCAAGGCGCTCGCCGCCGGCGCGGCCTCCGCCATGATGGGCTCGATGCTGGCCGGCACGGAAGAGGCGCCGGGAGAGGTGTTCCTCTATGAAGGCCGCCCCTACAAGGACTATCGGGGCATGGGCTCGCTCGGCGCCATGGGCCGCGGCTCGGCCGACCGCTACTTCCAGAAGGACGTGCAAGCCCAGAAGCTCGTCCCCGAAGGCATTGAAGGTCAGGTCCCCTTCAAGGGTCCCGTCGGCCCCATCCTTCACCAGATGGCCGGCGGCCTGCGCGCTGCGATGGGCTATGTCGGGGCGAAGACCGTCGATGAACTCCACGCCAAGGCGAACTTCATCCAGATCACCGGAGCGGGCCTGCGCGAGTCCCACGTCCACGACGTGAAGATGACCCGCGAAGCGCCGAACTACTCGTTCCAGCAGGGCTGATCCGCGCGAATCGCTGATCGAAGGCCGTCAGTCAGTAGCCGCACGGTCTGGCTGGTGCTTGGGCTCCTCGTTGTCGAGTTGATCGGCGTCGCGGGGCTGATCATCGTCCTGAGCGGGGGGCTGGAGCAATTCGCCCTCATCGCCGTATGCGCCGCGCTCATCGTCGTCCCGATCCTGTTCGGCATCGCCTTGAGGTCAGAACTGCGGGGGAAGACAGGACGCCCGTCGGGGGCTAAGACGCCCCCATGAAAGACACCCTGTTCATCCTCGCCGCGCCCTTCCAGGATGGCGGCTTCGACTGGTACTGCAACGACTGCGCAACCCTTGAAGCCGCGTTGCTGGTCAATCCGCACTGGAACGAGAAGGTCGATGTCCGCCGGATCGCCTACCCGCGGCCCCGGCAGCAGATCATCGATCTCGTCGGGCCCGACTGGCAGGGCTGTCCCATGCTGGTGATGGACAAGGACCGCGCCCCCGGCGACGCCATCATCGTTGGCGACTTCGCCATCCTGCAGGATGTGCGCGCCATCGGCCGCGCACTCGCCCACCGCCACGGCGGCGCAGGGCCGCATCCGTAATCCGAACCCAGTCACTGGGACGTTTCAAGGAGGGGACGATGCTAATGCCCGAGGCGCAGTACTGGCTGATCGTCGCAATGCTGGCGCAGGTCCTTCTGACATTCCTGCTGCTGTTCGCTCTGCCATTCCCGAGGTTTTCGGCGGCGTTCGCCAAGAAGGTGACCTTCCAGGAAGATGGCCGGCCGGTGTTTCCGAAGCAGGTCACGCAGCTGGGCGATTGCCTGAACAATCAGTTCCAGATGCCCATGCTGTTCTTCGCGGCCTGCCTGCTGGCGATGCAGCTGAACATGGTGACCATGGTCATGGCGATACTGGCCGCTGTGTTCGTCGCGCTGCGTTGGGTGCATGCGGCGATCTTCGTGACCAACAATTTCATCCCGGCGCGTTTCCTGGTGTTCGTGGTGTCTTCTCTGGCGCTCCTCGTGATCTGGGTGATGATCGCGCTGCAGGTAATTGGCGGATGATCCATGCGTGACGGCGGAAAAGTCCAGGCGGCCATCGAGGTGCTGCGCGACGTGCTGGAACGCCGTACGCCGGTGAAGGAAGCCGTGCGCGACTGGGGCAAGAAGTCCCGCTTCGCCGGCGCGCGCGATCGCGCGTGGATTTCCGGCCTCGTCGTCGATGCGCTGCGCCGCAAGAACTCAATCGAGTTTGCGATGGAAGCCACCGGCCCGCGTGTCCTCGCGCTTGGCGCGCTCAAGCACGCCTGGGGCTGGGATGTGCGCAAGATCGAGGAAGCGCTGAAGGATGAACACGCGCCGCCGCCGCTGCAGGGTAAAGAGCGCGAGAACCTGCTGATGGCGCCGAACCCCGTGGCGCCGCCACACGTGCAGGGCGACTTCCCCGAATGGCTGACGCCCAACATGCTGCGCGCATTCGGACAGGACGCCGTGCCCGAGGGTATGGCGATGGCCGCGCGTGCGCCGATCGACCTGCGCGTCAACACGCTGAAGTCCGATCCCGAAAAAGCCGGCCGCGCGCTTGAAGGCGTCAAGGCAAAGGCGATGCCGGAGCTCGTCAATGGCTTCCGCATTCCTGCCGCTGACTCGGTCGAACGCGGCGAAAGCGTCGAGGCTATTCCCGCTTATTCCAAAGGCTGGGTCGAAGTGCAGGACATGGGCAGCCAGATCGCGGCTGCCGCCAGTTGCGCCGCGCCGGGCGAGCAGGTGCTCGACTACTGCGCCGGCGGCGGCGGCAAGACCATCGCCATGGCCGCGATGATGCACAACAAAGGACAGATCTTCAGCCACGACATCGATGGCAAACGCCTCTCCGCGCTGATCCCGCGCATGGAGCGCGCGGGCATCCGCAATGTGCAGCTGCGCCACCCGAAGGAAAACGCCTCGCTAGACGATCTCGATCTCAAGATGGATCTCGTGATGATCGATGCGCCGTGCACCGGCGTCGGCACATGGCGCCGCAAGCCGGATTCAAAGTGGCGCGTGCAGCCCAACGCGCTGGAGAAGCGCATCGGCGATCAGGCCATGATCCTGCGCATGGCTTGCAACTATGTGAAACCCGGCGGCCGCCTAGTCTACGTCACATGCTCCTTCCTGGTGGAGGAGAACGAAGACCAGTTCGCCAGCTTCCTCGCCGACCGGCCCGACTTTATCGCGGACGATGCCGCCGAAGCCGCCATCCGCTCTGGCCAGCTTACAGAGGCGGGAGCCAAACTCGTCCGCAAGTGCCGCCGCCCAGACGGCTCCGTGCGCCTGACTCCGCGTACCGCCGGAACGGATGGATTTTACGTGGCCGTGATGCGCCGCGCGGGGTGACCTCGAATGACGAAGGCAACCTATGCGCCCGTCGAACTGCCAAACCGCGCCACGCTTGTTGGGCGCTGGATTCTTGCCGCGGTTTCCCTGACATTCTTCGGCGGTCTTGGCGTGATCTGCGCGGCTGTCGGCGAGTGGGGGGTGGCGACCTTCGTTTTTGCGTTCGTATTGATGTGCCTGTTGTTCTGGTGGGCACACGTGACAGAACGCCTGACGCTCGATCGCAAGGGCTTCGTCTATCGATTGGGAAGCAAGAGTTGGCGCTGCGAATGGGATCAGTGCGCGTCATTCGAGGCGCGCGAGGCGACTGCCCACGGGCTCGCGTCAATTGTTATCCGCTGGAAGAAAAAAGGCCCCGGATTTAGTCCGCTCCGCAATTTTGAACTGGAAGAGAGCAAGTTCCATTCCTCGCTAGGACTTCGAGCCAAGAAGCTTGCAGCAATGATGAGCGATTTGCGGACGCGCGCCGAAGGACCTGTTCGCAAGACCTGACACGCCCATGCCTACGCTTGCCAATCCACGACGCCGGCTGTTTAGTGCCCCCGCGCGGGAAGCGCGTACGGGGGACGACATGAGCCAACCACTCGACAAGGCCGAGGTCCTGTTTCGCCAGCGCCTGCTCAAGTGTTGTGGCTACTATCAGGGTAAGCTCGATAGCGATTGGGGCCCGAAGACGGAAGCGGCAGAGACCGCGTTCCAGTCGGCCGCCGCCGCGCTGATCTCCGAGTTCGGCGAGTTCGATCCGCGCACCGAAGGAAACATCCGCTCGCTTCACATCAAGGCCCAGCGTGCGGCACGGCAATTCATGGCGGCCGTCGCCAGCGGTCCACACGTGATCAAGATCCTTTCCGGCACGCGCACCTACGCCGAGCAGGACAAGCTCTATGCCAAGGGGCGCGGGTTATTCTCGAGCGAGAAGAAGGTCACCAACGCGCGTGGCGGCGAGAGCAACCACAATTTCGGCGTCGCGTGGGATATCGGCATCTTCGAGAATGGCGGCCGATACATGACAGGCGATAAGCCGCAGGATGGTCCTGCTTACGCCGCCATCGGCAAAATTGTGAAGGACAACCTCACGCTGAGCCCGATCCTCGAATGGGGCGGGATCTGGAAGACCCTACCTGACGCGCCACACTATCAGCTGCGCACCGCCGTGACCGGCAAGGCCATCCGCAATCTCTTCGAGGCGGGCACGCCGTATCATCTCGAGGTGTGATCCGGCGGTCTCAGCTTTCCAGTTGACGCCCCGCCCGAACCCCTTCTATTTCCGCCATGGCGAGCAACACCCCCCCGATCCCCACCTACGATTCCAATGCGCACGAGCGTGCGCTGATCATAGATTTCGGCAGCCAGGTCACACAGCTGATCGCCCGGCGCCTCCGGGAAATGGGCGTCTATTGCGAGGTCCACCCCTACAATCGCGCCGAAGCGGTGATCAACGCCGGCTTCAACCCCAAGGCAATCATCTTCTCCGGCGGGCCCGACAGTGTCACCCGCGATAAGTCTCCCCGCGCGCCGCAGATCGCGTTCGACCTGAACGTCCCGATCCTCGCCATCTGCTACGGCCAGCAGACCATGGCGGTCCAACAGGGCGGCGTCGTCGAAGGCGGCCACGCGGCCGAGTTCGGCCGCGCCGATGTGGAGATCAAGCACGCCTCGCCCCTGTTCGAGGGCTTCTGGGAAGTCGGCAAGCGCTATCCCGTCTGGATGAGCCATGGCGACCGCGTCACGCAACTGCCCGAGGGCTTCAAGGTCGTCGGCACGTCCGAGAACGCCCCCTTCGCCATCGCAGTCGACGAGAAGCGCCGTTACTACACGACCATGTTCCACCCCGAAGTGGTCCACACGCCTGACGGCGCAAAGCTCCTCTCCAACTTCGTGAAGAAGATCGCCGGCATGAAGGGCGACTGGAGCATGGCCGCGCTGCGCGCCGAGCAGGTCGCCAAGATCAAGGCGCAGGTAGGCAAGGGCAGGGTGATCTGCGGCCTCTCCGGCGGCGTTGATTCATCCGTCGCCGCCGTGCTTATCCACGAAGCCATCGGCGACCAGCTCACGTGCGTTTTCGTCGACACCGGCCTCATGCGCGCCAACGAAGCCGAAGAGGTAGTGAAGCTTTTCCGCGGCCACTACAACATCCCGCTCGTCCATGTGGATGCGGGCGAAACCTTCCTCGGCGGCCTCGCCGGCGTCTCCGATCCCGAGACCAAGCGCAAGTTCATCGGCAAGACGTTCATCGACATCTTCGAAGCCGAAGCCAAGAAAGTGCAGGGCGCGCAATTCCTCGCCCAGGGCACGCTCTATCCCGATGTGATCGAAAGCGTCTCGTTCGACGGCGGGCCTTCGGTGACGATCAAGTCCCACCACAATGTCGGCGGCCTGCCCGAGAAGATGAATCTCAAGCTGGTCGAACCGCTGCGCGAGCTGTTCAAGGACGAAGTCCGCGCCCTCGGCCGCGAACTCGGCATGCCCGAAAGCCTCGTCGGCCGACACCCCTTCCCCGGCCCCGGTCTCGCCATCCGTATCCCCGGCGAGATCACGCCGGAACGCGTCGCCATCCTGCAGAAAGCCGACGCCATCTATCTCGACGAAATCCGCAAGGCCGGCCTCTACGACAAGATCTGGCAGGCCTTCGCTGTTTTGCTGCCCGTACGCTCCGTAGGCGTGATGGGCGACGCGCGCACATACGAGAGCGTCCTCGCCCTCCGCGCCGTCACCTCAACCGACGGCATGACCGCCGACTTCTACCCCTTCGACATGAACTTCCTAGGCCGCACCGCAACGCGCATCATCAACGAGGTGAAGGGCGTCTCGCGCGTGGTGTACGACGTGACGAGCAAGCCGCCGGGCACGATCGAGTGGGAGTAGGGATACCCTGAATGGGCCAAGGCAAGCACGAAGTCACATCGCTGGAGCGCCGGGTGAAGCGCCTGGGCTACCGCTACGGCGTGCTGCTGATGAAGTGCGCCAAGCCATTCGGCAAGGTGAAAGAACACGGCGGCTACATGCTTCGCGAGGAAGACTCCCGCAAGATCGTGTTCGGCAACAAGGGCTACGAGTTCTCGGCGACGCTGGAAGAGGTCGAGGAATTCCTCCTCGCCCAGCCTAAGCATCGTGACGACGAGGAGCCTTAGGCCGGGGCCGCCGCCTTCGCGAAGGTTCCCAGCATGCAGGTGTTGCCCGCGTTCAGCACGTTGATGATCTGCTGGTTGGAGCAGACTTCCGTGCCGCGCACATCCCAGCTGAACCCGCCCTCGAATTTGAGGCCGTTGCACTCGCGCTTCAGCGTGTTCACCCACACATCGCCATTATCCATCTCAAAGCGGATCGCGGTGTCGCTCAGGATTTCCTGCTTCTGGATGCGCGTTGGGTTGATGCAGATCGGCGCGCCGGCTGCCGCCGCCACGCCCGTATCACTCGCCGGGGGTGATGTGCACGCCGACGCTGCCAGGAGGGCGATGGCAGCGACTGCATACTGAAGGCTGCTGGTCATGGGTCATTCTCCCTTGATGGCCGTAGCCTGCGCCCGTCCGGGCATTTTCGCAATCGTCGGCAGGGTTCCGCGCACCCGTGTCAGGTTCCATCTGTGGATCAGAGGTTGCCCCTGCACGCGACGGTCCGTAGCTTCCCGCCGACCAGGGACCGGGAGGGATTCTTCAATGCGACACCTGCGGGCGCTTGCTTTCATTCCGGTCATGATCGCGCTCGCCACACCTCCCGCTTTCGCGCAGGACGACGCCAAGCTCGATGCCTGCGAGGCGGCGCCCACGCACGCCTGTGTGCTCGACCTTATGTGGGACCAGATGCCAAAAGTCGGCCGCGAATATCAGGCAGAGACCAAGCGCGCTTTCATCGATGCCGCGCTGCTCACCGGCGACCAGGCGCTGATCGATCTCTACATGCAGCGCACCGAATGGAAGAACGCCAACGCACTCGACTCTTCCTACATCGCTGTCGCTCGCACAAAGGGTGACCGCGCCACCATCGTCGCTTATGGCGACAAGGCGATCTCCGGCCTCAGCTTCGACTGGTATCAGCTTAGCGCCATCGCCCAGGGGCTCGCCGAAGTCGGCGAGATAGCAAAGGCGCGAAAGGTGGCAGACATGCTGCCGCACGGTCCCGACGACAGCCTGACCACGCTCGGTCTGCACACGCACGCGTTGGAAGTTATCGCCTTCTACAATCCCGCCCCGGCCACATTCCGTGGCTGGGCCGACCGCCTCGCCAACGACAATGGCTGGTGGGAGCAGGCCGACATCGACTGGCTGGCCGCCGCAGCCGCCCGTGCTGGAGATATCAACGCCTTCCCGCCCGAACTGCAGGCCCGCTATCGCGCCGACGGCTGGAAATACCTGCGCGCCCTCGCGCGCCTCGCGCCGGAGATGACCGCCTCCGGCCCGCCCGGCGCGCAGCTTTTCCGCAGCTATGTCGACGGCTGGGCCGATCCGCGCAACGACGCCATCGCCGAGTTCGTTCTCGCGATCGCCGCCCGCGCCCATCGCGATGCGCGCGCTGCCATGCTTGCCGCATTCGATGCACGCCAGCCCGCACCGACCGGCCGCACGGCTCGTCTCCGCGCTCTTGCGAACGATCCGGCCGCTACGCTCGGCGCTTCCGACAAGGGCCTGCTCGGCTTGGCCGGTGGAACCTTCGCGCAGACGCAGGCCTCCCGCGCGCTGGGCACATACACGCGCGAGGAATTCCTGGCCAAGGCGCGTGCGGGCGAAGACATGTTCAGCCTCGCGCGCCCCGCAACCCTGCGCGCTGCTCTCGGCCTCGCGCCGGACGAGGAATATGCCCTGCTCATCGCCGAGTTGATGACCGAGCTCGGCGAGCCACGCACCATCGATGGCTACGACTACGCACAATACGCCGCCGAGTGGGCGATGCAGACATGCGAAGCCGACGTCTTCTGGCTGGCCGAATCCCGCCTTGCGCGTCCCGATGATCTGGAGACTACGATGTGGGGCGCGCGCTTCGACCGCGATCCTGTGATCGTCGCCCGCTACCTCGCCATCGAAGACCGCATTTCCTCCGAGATGTCGTCCGCCCTGCGCGGCTATCAGGAGATCATCGCGCGCGGCTATTGCAAGGCAGGTTGATCTCAATGGTGACGGTCTACGGCTTGAAGACGTGCGACACGACTCGCGCTGCGCGAAAGTGGCTCGACGCGCACGCCGTCGCTTACACCTTCCACGATGTCCGCGAGGATGGTCTCACGAAGTCGCTTGTTGAAGGATGGGTGAAGCAGCTGGGTTGGGAGAAGGTGCTCAACAAGTCGAGCACCACATGGCGCGAATTGCCCGACGGCGAGAAGACTGATGTCGATGCGAAGAAGGCGGTCGCGCTCCTGCTCGTAAACCCCACGCTCGTGAAGCGACCGGTGCTCGATCTCGGCGGCAAGCTCTCGCTGGGCTTCCGTCCCGCGGCCTACGAGCTCCTGTTCAACTGAGCACTTGGGCGCCGAGTCCATCCTGCGACGCGGTACACGGATGGGGGAGGGTGCAGGCAGCGAAACAACCTGCCGCCGAGCCCGACCCAACTGTGCTTACGCTGAACGTCCGCTGAATGTCCGGCGCATTTTCTGCTCAGAATCTAGCGTCGCAGCGAAATATTCTGACAGTTTCGCCCAAGGCCAGCCGTTGACCGGTGAACGCGCGCACAGCATAGATTAAGCATCAATATCGGGGGTTCAAATCATGAAAACGTCTAAGGCTGCGATCGCTGTAGCGATGGCTGGAACGCTGGCGGTGTCGGCGTGCGAAAACATGGAAGAAACAATGGGTCTGCTCGGCGCGGTTGCCGGCGCGGGCCTCGCCTATGCGGTCGTTGGTGACGACAATGGCGCGGTGCTCGCCGCCGCGATGCTCGCCGGCGCTGCTGCCGGTGGCTGGCTCGGCTCCAACTTTGGCCGCGGTCTCGACGAGGCCGAACGTGAGCGTGTTGCGCAGTCCACACAACAGGTCCTCAACTCGGAAATCCCCGCCAGCTCGCCGCTGCGCAGCGCTAGCGCTGCCTATTCGCAGCAGGCCGCCGCAGTCGCACCGAGCGTTGGCTGGCAGAGCGCGGATAATCCCAACACCGTCTCTGGCCGCACCACGCTGCTGCAGGTCTCCGGTGATGGCGGCGGCGGCGAGTGCCGTACGGTTCGTCAGCTCGTCGTCGCAAACGGTCAGGAAGAGCAACAAGACGTCCAGTTCTGCCGCTCCGCTCCTGGTGCGCAGTGGCAAATGGCCTAGGAGGATCGACCCAGCTCTGCAGAGTTGGGCCTGTTGTAGATGAGTTGGATCTGGCGGCCGGATCGCATGTCTCCCGCCGCCAGATTTGACCTTGAGCGCGGACAGGGAAGGAAGCAGGTGACTGACATGAAGCGGCTTGGAAGCCTGATCGTCGTGGGACTGCTGGCCTTCTTCTCAGCGCCCGCGAACGCGCAGAGCGGCAATCAGACTGAAATGGATATGGGCGCCCTGGTCTGTGCGCGCGAGCGTCTGCCCCATGAGACCCCCGCCCAGTACGAGCAAAGGAGCCAGGCGCAGGCGCGCATGCCGGCCTGGATCTATGATGCCTACGACACGATGGTGAACGCTCCCGAGGAGATGACGTTCACGCCGGTCTCAGTGAACGGCAGGACGATGCTGATCGCCAACGGCGGCATCGGCCAGAACACGGCGGCCAAGCTCGAGGCGGCGCTCGACCGGTATGGCCCCGTCGAAGAAGTCTGGCTCAACTCCCCGGGCGGCAGCGCTTATCAGGGCGTGATGATGGGCAACATCCTGCGCGAGCGTCAGCTCACCACCCGCGTTCGCCAGGGCGATGGCTGCGGCTCGGCGTGCAGCACCGCTTTCCTCGGCGGGTTCTTTCGCCGTGTCGAACCGGGCGCACTCTATGGCGTCCACGTCTACTCCACACCCGAGGGCGTCTATGCCGGCAAGTCGGAGAACGACATCGTCTGGGAAGGCATCAAGGGTGGTCAGGAGCGTAACCGCTACATCCAGCGTATGGGTATCGGCCTCACCTGGCTCGACCTCTGGGCGAACACCCATCCCGGCTGCATGACGTTCATGTCCCAGCCCGAGATGCACAAAGCCTTCGTCAACAACATCGACTAGACGCCGGACTGGAACCTATGGGTGTGGAAAGGCTGATCTCGGGATTGGCGGCATCGCTGTCGCTAATGCTGGCGGCAGCGCCCGTGCTCGCTCAGACTGCTCCTGCTTCCGAGTTCGATCAGGGCGGCAAGATCTGCATCGGCTCGCAGGGGCAGGTGAACGCAGAGCCCCTGCCGGACTGGATCGGTCCCGCCCTTGCGGCGATGGACCAGACACCCGCTGAAATGACGTTCTCCTTCCGGCAAGTCGGCGCCGACCGAGTTCTCTACGCCACCGGCGAGATCGACGAGAACGCCGCTGCGCATCTACAGGCGGCGCTCGACAGGTTCGGTCCGATCAACGAAATTCACTTCAACTCACCCGGCGGCGACAGCGCCCAGGGCGAGGCCATCGGGCATGTCATTCGCAAGCATGGCAAAGTCACGACGCGCGTTGTGCAGGGCAATGGCTGCGCCTCGGCCTGCAGCACAGCTTTTCTCGGCGGCTTCTTTCGCCAGATCGATCCCGGCGCGCTTTACGGCATTCACCTGTTCAGTCGCGCCTTCGACAAGGACATGGTGGTCAAGCCCGAGGAATGGTCGATCATCACCCAGATCGAAGCGAGGCTCATCGGCGGCCGCGCCGTCTACATCAGCAAGATGGGAATCAGCACCGATTGGCTGAACGAGTGGGTCAACACCCATCCCGACTGCATGCTCTTCTTCTCGCAGGAGCTGCTGAAGAAGTCCTTCGTCGACAACTTCTAGCCGCTGCCTGATCACCCGACATGACAGAATGTCGCGGGCTGGGTGGTCGCCACTGTGCGCCTCTCCCTCGCTTTCGATGATGTTTTTGCGAATGACGCCTGCTTAATGCCGCAGGGTATGGACGAAACGCCCTTCCCACTCTATGTAGCCGGCACATCCAGAACCCAACGACTTAGCGTTGATTCCGAAAGCCTGAATGCAACCGAAGAACTCGACATTCTCTGAACGGCAAGCCGCATCGGTTGCCGCCAAGAAAGCCCTTCTCGAAAAATTCAAACCCAAGCCAACGGTCCAGGCGGAAGCGCCGATCGACCACGAGGCTGAGCGTCGCGCACGTGCGGAGATCATCCGCGCCGAGCGTGAGGCTGAAAAGCTCGAGCGTCAGCGCATCCGCGAAGAGGCCGCCGCCGCCGCCGAACAGGCCCGGCTGGAAGCCATCGCCGCCGCCGAACAGGCGCGCATCGACGCCGAGTTGTCCGTCGACGCCCTGAAACGGGCCGAGCGGAAAGCCCGCAAGAAAGAAATCAAGGAAGCCGCCAAGTCCAAGAAGGAGACGCGTTCCGTCTCCAAGCCGGGCGGCGGACCCCGCGAAGAGCGCGCAGTGGACCCGTTCGAGGAACACCGCCGCTACATCGCCAGTCTGGAGCGTGGCCGCGAACGCCGCCGCGCCTAGGTTTACCCAGCGTACGATTGAGTTGATTGCGGCCTCCGGAAATTTCTTTCCGGGGGCCGCATCCGTTTTGGGTCTTTCTGTCCTCTAACCTCCAACAGGGCCGTGCGGCCCGTCCAAAGGAGGCCAAAGGCCCATGAACGGTGAAATCTTCATCCCGCTGACCTTCTTCGCGATGGTCGTGCTGATCGTCTGGCTGGTGCAGCACTTCGGCGCGAAGAAGCGCGCCGAAGCGTTCCAGACCCTCCGCCTCGCCATCGAGAAGGGCCAGCCGCTGACGCCCGAAGCGCTCGAATCCATGGCGCGTGTTTCCAGCCCCATCGCCGACCTCCGGCGCGGCATCGTCTTCGTCTCGATCGCCGCCGGCTTTGCGGCCTTCGCCACCATCATGGGGCTCGGAGAAGGCTGGGAGGACGGCCGTCAGGAAGTCATGCGCGGGCTCTACGGCGTCGCCACGTTCCCGCTGTTCATCGGCCTCGCTTTCCTAGGTCTCCACTTCTTCGCCAACGAGTCGAAGCGGCGCTGATACAGGTGTCCGGTCCCCTCCCTGACGATCAGGACCTGACGCATGCCGCGATGGCGGGCGACCGGAAGGCCTTTGGCCAACTGGTCGCCCGTCATCAGGCATCGATACGCGCGCTCGCGCGCAGGCTGTCCCGCTCTGCCTCCGACGGCGATGATATCGCGCAGGCCGCCTTTCTCTCCGCATGGCGTCGCCGTTCCACCTGGCGCGGCGGATCGTTTCGCGGCTGGGTCTGCGCCATCGCTTACCGCGAATTCCTCGCCACCCGGAAAGGCCAGGCCTTTGAGGCGGGAGACGATGATCAGCCCGGCGCCGCTGGCGAGACTGGCGAACGGCTCGACCTCATGCGCGCAATGGCGGGCCTTGACGAAAGCGAGCGCGCGGCCGTCGCCCTCTGCATAGGCTCCGGCCTCAGCCACGCGGAGGCTGCGTTGGCGATGGAGGCGCCGCTTGGTTCTGTGAAGTCGTGGGTATTGCGGGGCAGGGCCAAACTACAGAAGGCGCTGGCCGCCTATCAGTCCGCGTGAGAGAGTGATGTTCGAGGAGTCCGGCATGTCCAAACAACCTCCCGAGTGGCCCGAAGAGCCCGGCGACGATGGGCTCGAGCGGATGTTCGCCGCCGAAGAATCCGCAATCCGGGACAATGGCTTCACGGCACGGGTTCTTGAAAAAGCCAATTCGGGCATGAGTTTCCGTCGCACCATCATCTACGGCGCCGGCATGGCTGGTTTCGGGGCGGCCCTGGCCGGCATCATGGAAATGGCGCCGCATCTGCCCAAGCTGACAGGATGGTGGCCCGGCGTTTCCAGCGCCCTGCAGACCAGCGCCGCGCCGGACGTGTCGAGCCCCGCCTTCATGATCGTTGCGGCCCTTGCCGTCGGCCTAGGGTTCCTGGGGCTCGCCGTGGCGGCGCAGGAGCGCTAAGCGCCGGGCCTGACGTTGCGGCCCTACCCAATACTTGCGATTGCCTGCGCGCCCCAGCTTTGCTCTTGTCCGCCCCGGGGCGGGAGCACGGACAAGGGGATCAAACATGGAAGTCTGGTATTTCCCGGCCTTCTTCGGCGGCCTGGTCGTCTTCTTCGGCACCCATCTGTTCAGCGCCTTCCGCACACGCGGAGAGGGCGACATCGCGCTCCGCATGGGGCGCGGCCCCTACATGGGCCTCTACTCGCTGCTCACCATCGCCGGCTTCGTCGCGATGATCTGGGGCTATGCCTACATCAAGCCGACCTGGTTCAACTTTGACACCCCGCCAGACTGGCGGCGTCACGTCACCATGGCGCTGATGCTGCCGGCGATGATCCTCATTGTCGCCGCCTACATGCGCCCCATCGGCTTCATCAAGAAGGCCGTCAAGCACCCGATGCTTGCGGCCGTGAAGCTCTGGGCGTTCGCCCACCTGCTGGTGAACTGGGACCTCGCCTCGCTCATCCTGTTCGGCTCGTTTCTCGTCTTTGGCGTGCTCGATCGGATCGTGGTGAAGCGTCGCGGAGACATGGGCGCGGCCGCTGCCCACCCTAACGTCCTCGGCGACCTCCTCTCCATCGCGATCGGCATCGCGCTCTATCTGCTGCTGGTCTACCAGCTCCACGGAGACCTGTTCGGCGCGAATGTGCTGCTGAAATAGCCGTGCAGGGGCTGCACCGGTCCCCCGTCACGCACAGCAAACCAAGCCGGGGTCGGGCTGGCGGATTCACCATGTCGGGCGGGCCCCGACCGCCGCTTTTCGTTGCGCCCAGCGTCCATGCGGCCTATGCAGCGCCAGTTGCCAAAGGACGCCTCCCCCATGTCCGCCCAGGTCCAGTCCCGCCGAAAGACGGTCCGCGACATCGCCGCCGCCAAGGGGGCGACGCCGCTGGTTTGCCTCACGGCCTACACCGCCCCCATGGCCGAGCTGCTG
>Ga0075154_10001504_pt1 | contig 16549 bp, 12 predicted proteins | sample JI71714BDNA_FD_70965 | JGI IMG/M metagenome (GOLD analysis project Ga0075154, IMG submission 70965) | Wastewater effluent complex algal communities from Wisconsin, to seasonally profile nutrient transformation and Carbon sequestration -... | ecosystem: Engineered > WWTP > Effluent > Algae...
AAAAAAACTTTCTCCGAAAAATGTATTCTACTATTCCAAGTCTTGATTAAGTAGCATATCCTCAAGGCTTTCGTTAACGTCTCAATTTGCTCTTGTCACAATATCTTTCGTGGTAATATTGCGTTTGGCGTTCGGGTACAATTAGTTATTAGTTTAACACTTCTACAAAGTTTCAACCGAGCTCAAGTTCCCAAAGTTAATTCAATTAAGAAAGATTGGGTCCCACGACGAAATGTCTATCGTGAAAAGGACCTGAAAAGACATAAGAAAGGCTATCAAGTATATTGTGAATTTTCCTCAATTCTGCAGCAACCCTTAAGGGCATAATTCAATTATATCTGAGAGTCATCTTGAATTTAGTGAATTTAAATGTACATTTTCTGAACGCCATTTGCTGTCATACATAATAGAGATAATTTAAGTCATATAGACCTTTAATTGAGGACGCTTTATGCAGCAGTATCCATTAGCTACACAAGAAAGGTACCTAAAAAAGATGCCTGCTATCAATTGTTGTGATTTACTACACTATATGTACATTTTAAACTAACGGTAGAAGTAGGCCAATGCGGTCAATAAGTGATTCCGATATTAATCATAATGACTATGCGCGGGTTCATAAATCTTTAGTCTTTTTAAGAGTACCATGAGAATATATGGACAACAACAAGAACGTTGAAAAGATGAGTTTGACAGTTGCATGGATGCATGTAATGAATTTCAACGCAAATTGCAGCACCACAATTTGACTATGATTCAGTCTAAAAAGTTGAAGCAGATGACAATGCATGATTGGATTTTTAAAGTTAAAGTAAAAATATTGAACTTGGGCTACAAGTGCTGACTTAATTGGCTTACTGACTTATGAGAATGCGGACTTAAGTGGGGTTGACTGTGTATAGAAAATATGATATGCAAATCAAGATTTTGGTAAGAGCTCGAGTTATGTGCTTTGACAAATAAGCAGCCATGTAACTTGAAGATTTTGTAATCTCTATCAGTATTATGAAGAAACAGAACAAGTATTCTTGACTTGAATTTTCTGGGCTAATCAAGATCATTTCAAACATCAAATTCTTAACAAATAAATTATTTTCTGAGATTTTTCATGGCCATAAAAGTATTAAATATTTGAATTATTAAAATTACTAAAATAGATATAGACTTCGCTAGAACGTCGAGAAGAAAAAAATGTCATATAAAGCGTGTAAGAAAGAAAGCAAGTAAGTATGAAATCAAATAAGTAATGAGAAATAAAAAATAAGTAAGAAGTCACGTAAGTAGAAATCAAGGCAGCAGAAAGTCAAGTAAGAAAAAATTCAGGTCAAAAGAAAATAAGATAGTTAGTAAGTAATCAAATAAACAAGAAATTTAGTCAGAAATCAAGTCAGTCAGAAATCATGTCAGTCAGAAATCAAGTAAGCAAGAAATTAGAATGAGTAAGAAATCAATCAAACATGAATTCAGGTAAGAAAGCATATAAGTAAGTTCGAATCACACATGTTAGAAATCTAAATCGAGTAGATAAGATATCGAGTATGCAAGAAAAATAAGCACGCAAAAAATGTAAGAATCACGTTTATTACATAAGATATCAAGAAATAAGATATCAAGCAAAATCAAATCAATTGAGTGAGTAAGAAAGAAGTAAAGCAAGAAAGCAAATATGTAAGCATGAATTCAAATGAGTAAGTTCTAAATCACGTAAGTAAGAAAGTATTTAGTAAGAGAAGAAATCAAGCAGAAAGAAATCCAGTTAGTATTTTGAAATGTATTTATGAAACCAAATAAGAATAAAAGTAAAAAAGTGTATATGTAATTACTAAGTAAGTAAAAATATTAAATGAGAAAGCTAGTCAAACTGAAGTCAAATAAGAACTTAACCAAGTAAGTAAAAAGTCAATTAAGATATCATAGTTTATAAATTTACAAATCAAGTAAAGTCGAACGGACAAACAGACAGAAAGATAGATTTGGGTGAGACACCTACGAACAATTCTAAAGTAATCATTCCAAGGAGCTGCTCGATGTTTGTAATCTTGACTTCATCTTTACTTAGCTTCATTTTAACGAATGATACTTTACTGCATAAAACTAGAATATTAGCATCAAAATTCCAGTCTCCATTTTTGCACAAGCTAGTGCACCAAATTTGTTTCCCTAAACCTAGCTTTGAAAGAAGTCAGAGAAATTTCTTCTCCGTCTTTGTCTGTCACTAATTGCTGAGGAAATTCTGGCGTTTTTTATGGTGGATGATCATCTATACAGACATTGAATCTTGCCTTTATCACAGTACCATCAAAGTATCTGTTGCACTTAAAGTCCAGTTTCCTGGCATGACCAAAAGTTTAATTTCTTTCAGAAATTTTGCCACTATTGTTAATTTGCAGACTTTTATTTCTTGACGTCATTTTGGATCCCATGATTTCATTTTAGAAGCAACAAAAACTTTGCTTGAATGGTGGTCCCTTCCTTGAACGTGGTTGCCATTTCCGTATTTTCAGGACATCATCTATCTTATGGAACATAGGCAAGACATCCATAACCATGATTCTTACAAAAGAAATCATACTTGTCAAAACGGATGATAAATTTAAATTCAAAGTAGATATCAATGATAACTTGTTAGATAAATAGATTCCCAATGATTCATGACAGACATTGCCCTTGTGTTGTAGTGTTGCTGGTTCTTGACTGTACAGCGGGCTTGCTGTACTGTTGGCAATCAACTAAACTATTGATAACAAGGGTCAATTAAACTTCACTCTATTAACAGGATTGTTTCGAGAGAATGAGCTTTCGAAACATCCTTACTGTTTTTGTTAACTAGTACATTTTCTCCTGTCCATTCATTCCCACTCATATCCACTGGTACTGGGGCTACTGCCTCATAACCTTTTTCAGCCTTATATTTTCTCCTTCCTCTCACTAAGATAAACCCATTGTCATCTGGTTCATCGGTCCCACATCCATTAGCTCATTCTCTTCCAACACCTTGACCACCTCATATTGTTTCAAATCTTAGCTCCACAAAATCATACTGAGGGTGATTATAAGAACCACTGAACTTTATACTTTTATCACTTGACTTAAAATCTTCTTGAATAATCTTCGCTGAAAATGGATTGTTACCAAAATCCTTAGTTAATACTTGTTGCATGTAGACATAATATCTTTTGTTGGAGGATAGAAAAAATGAGATGCTCAGCAAAGAGCCGAAAGTTTTGAACTCCGAATGACCTGGGAGAAACTCCGCAGAAGATTTCTAACATGATTGAAGGCAAGGATACAAGAATAGGTAAGACAAATGAAAAGAAAAGGAGAGAAGAAGGAAAAATGAGGAGGTAAGCAAAAGATTTATCTCGCGAATTAGCTCATAGTTTCTTAATTTATTAGAGACTGTTTTAGCTTTAGTTTATAACTAGGTTATTGCTACACTATCAACATAAATAAATTGTAACACAAAGTGAAGATTAAAGAACATTCGGATGAAAAAATCCAAGGCTGTGCCCAATATGGTGCGCAGCGCAATCGAGTTTCAAAAAGAAGAATGGTAAAAACTGCATACTGGACACTGGAGTGATTAGTTCAGAGGTTTTGTGTATCGAGTAGGTAGAGATGGACCTGACCTGTACAAAAAGACTATAGACTGCCTTGTACAATATGCCAGTACACAATTCATGAACAGTAGTGATGTGCTTCTGTGAAGAGTATGTAGGTCCTGAAGAGCCTGTGATGCATGAGAACTCTACAGAGAATCACAAGCAAGCGTGCCATTACAATTAGTGCTCAAGGGAAATTCGCATATGCTGTCTACTGTACTTAAGGCTATGTGACAATGAGGTGGTGAATCAAATCAAGGCTCTGCCACGCTTCAAGGAAATGTACAAGAAACTGGACTCTATGGCCCTTATGCATACAAGTAAGAAGATTGTATATACAGATAGCAGCGACAATCTACATGCAAAAGCACAATATGCAATGGCTCACAGCAGTTACAAAGGACTATTTCAAGATAAATTTCGAAACATACAAGAATTTCATGACCAATATGTGGCTTTACTTCAAGTGTGTACTGAACTGGATTGAGATTTGGAAGATGCGAAGAGCAATGTTACTGAAAGAAGGTGTGACCAATACAAGCACAGTTCAACAAGGCACCTGATCTTCTTAAAGAATAGCACCACATGATTGTGTTCCTGTACAAGACAGACAAACAGAAGTACAGAAAGCTACTGGAGGAGATGTAGAATGATATTCTGCAGAACAAAAATCCTTTTCAGAGATAGTGACTGATATGTGTCGAGTAATGGCCAGGTGGAAGAAAAATATCGGATTAAGTACAACCATTTTCTGATGCTAACAATGTAATGGGCTTTACTGCTACATCTGCAGATGGGCCTAAGAAAGGAAAAGGTAAGAAGAAGACTGTAACATGTTACAAGTGCAACAAGACAGGGCAGCACTCCAACGAGTGCGAAAAAGACAAGATGGAAAAGGGCAGTAACAAGAAGGATTCTTTCCTGGTACTTAGACAGGATCAAGGAGAGGTCAGCTCCAAAGAAGATAGCAATGACGATGCAGATTCTGGTTAAGGTCAGTAATCAGACGAGAATGAGGAGGAAATTGAAGACAACAACAGACCTGCGGGCAGTACTGATGATAAATCCCAGGGCTTTGCTTTCCTGGAACATGAAATTCTATGTTCTAGTTAGGAGGAAGAGACAATACCAAAGGGATCGATAGTTTTGGACAGTCAGTCCACCATGGATGTGTTATCAAATCAGAATCTTTTGAAGAATATTCGTGACATAAAGTGTGATCTGGTCCTGTTCTGCAATGCTGGGAAGACACTAGTAACTAAGAAGGGCAAACAGGTATCATCCAGGGGGGCATAGCTAATATACTGTCCTTGAGTAATGTTTAACAGAGTACAAGGTGACCTATGACAGTATTCTAAACCAAGGATTTGTGGTGCACAAAGTAGACGGTACTACTAGGGTATTCAAGCCATCCAAAGGTGCTATTCTTCACTGATGTTAAGAAAGATGTTTGACAACCCAGGCATATTCTAATTTACACAGTAGATAAGAATAAAACTAAATACACCATAAAAAAGTTCTCTGATGCTGTACATGCTTATACTATCCAAGATACTATAGGCAGGCCTAGTACTAATGAGTACATTGTGTACTTAGAAGAAAACTTTATACACAACTTCCTTATCACGAAAGTGGACATATTTCAGGCAGAAGTCATATGCAGCACAAATGCAGGATCGCTAAGGGCAAAACTACAAGAAAGAAGCCAGAAAGTGTTGTAGTTCACAGTGAAGATCTGCCAGAAGGCCTGTTTGAATGACATGAAAATGTGACACTAGAAGTGGATATCATGTACATTAATGGAATACCTTTCGCCATGACAATATCAAGGGGTATACATTATGGAACAGCTGAGCTGATCAAGAATGGGAAAGCAGCGCACCATAGCCTCCATCAGACAAGTCATCCAGACATATAATGGACATGGTTTCAATGTTAAGACCATACTAGGGGATGGGCAACTTGAACAAATCAGAAAGGCAATTGATGGGACTGGCATTAATTTAAATACAACCAGAAGAGATGAACACGTCTGGCAATTGAATGTTTCATTAGGACAGTCAAAGAGAGAGTGCGGGCTACAGCAAATGATTTGCCTTTTGAGACATGGCCACACAGGCTTGTCGTCGAAATGGTCTACAACATGATTTTTTGGCTAAATTGTTTCCCCCAGAAGATGGCATACACGACAAAATGAGTCCTAGGGCGATTGTTACTACTGACATGAGCCTTAACAAATGGACAAGGGCAAAGATATGAGTCATCCTCAGAAAGAAGAGTACTGCGGAGAAATCACGGGAGTGTAAGATGATGATGACACACTAAATGAAGTAAATTCATAAGAGAGAAATGACATTAATAAGTAGCAAAGATGAATGCAGCACAAATGAACATGGACTGTGATACAGCGGAGGAGTCTGATAATGTCATGAACATCTGGAACACTCACAGATCTAATTTATGCCCCAGGCCAGTTTAGCCTAGGCAGCAATTCAATTACTACTAACAGAATAACAATCAGCCCATAAGATGCATGTCGAGCCACACCTGCACATAATGATGACTCAAATGCGCATCAAAGCAGGAATTGAGAAATTTGGGCAAAAGGAAAGTGACGCTCTACTACAGAAACTACACCAATTCCACTCATGGGATGCACATGTGCAAAAAGGAAAGACGAATTATCAAGTGAAGTCAGAAATGAAGCGCTAAAATATCTTATGCTTGTTAAACAAAAGCTCAATGGTACTGTAAAGGCAAGTGGATTTGCTGATGGAGGCTTGCAGAGGGATTGCACTACCAAAGAAGAGGTGAGTTCAGATACAGTGTCTTTAGCCATGATGATATCATGTGCAATATATGCAAAGATTAATAGGTACGTTGTGATTACAGATATTCCAGGGAAATTTTTACATGCCAACTTGAATGACACAGTACATATGTTGTTGGAAGTACAGGAAATACATGTGGAGAAATAAGAATGGAAAGCCCATGTTATATGTACAGTGAAAGAAAAGACTGTATGGTAAACTACAAGTGGCCCTACTGCTTTGGAAGCTTCTGTACAATATGCTAATAGAGTGGGGCTTTGTACTAAATCCATGTGACCAGTGTGTTGCAAATAAGATGATTAACAGTAGGCAATGTACCATTGTATGGCACATGGACAATCTGGAAATATCACATGTTGAAAAAGGTGTGGTTGAAGATGTCATAAGTTTGGAAAATAATTCTACTTGCGAGAACTTGAGGCAAAGTGCTAGAATACCTCAGAATAAAAAAATTAGAGAAATTGGGACACGGTAAGACTATCAACGTTCAAATGGGCAAGGTAAGACTATCAACATTAAAATAGATTTAAAAATGTCTGACGAACTGCCCCATGAAATGGAAGGGGACATCCAAGACACCAGCAGCATACCATTTGTTCATGATGAATGAAAAATATGACATTTTGAGTGAAGATAAGTCACAATTGTTTCACCAGCTTGTGGCGACATTATTATACCTTTGCAGTAACACTAGACAATATCCAGACGGTGGTGGGCTTTCTATGTACAAGAGTCAAGAGGCCAAACAAGGACTAATATAAGAAGCTTATTAGAGTGATCAATACAAAAAATTAAATGGAGGAAGAACTCGTAACAATAGACGATCGGTCAGATACTATGGACCAGACATTTTTTAGCAGTCCAGGTTACTATGTCCCCACTAATACCATATATCAAGATAAAAAAGCACAATCTTATCAGTGGAGAATGGGAGAACTTCAAGTAGCAAGCGTAAGCATCACATAAATGTAAGGTATTTCTTTGTGACAGACAAGATAATGAAAGGGGAAGTGAAGGTAGTGATCTGTCATACAACAGATATGCTAGGAGATTTCTTTACAAAGCCACTGCAGGGCTCATTATTTGTTCGCATGCGAGAAAAAGTTTTAATCCTCCTCACAAGTGCAAGGCACTTGCATTCACAGGAGTGCCTTCGAGGATCAAAAAATGAGACGCTGAGAAAAGATCTGGAAGTTTTGGGAACCCCAAATGACCTGGGAGAAGAGGCTATCTAACAGATTAAAAGTAAAAATACAAGACTGGTTAATACAAATGACACGAAAGGAGAGAACAATGACGAGATGACAAGAAAAATTATCTCGCGAACTAGCTCCTAATATTAGATTGAGTTTTACCTTTAGTTTATAACTAAGTTGGTACTGCACTATAAACATTCTTGATCTGCAAAAAGTCTTTATTTGCTGAAACTTCTTCGAAAAGTTGACATTTTTCAAGTAAGATTCTCTGAAAATTCATTCCGCGAGGCAGACCTTTCATATAGTCAAGTTCATCTTCAAGATCTATGAAAATCTAGGGAGAAAATTTCTTGGTCCATAGAGGAGATTGTTTTAGCAGGAAATTCATGAGCCTGCCAATTATTGGAAAAGTTCTTCTTCTCGTGTAATTCAGAAAGTCGCTGTATTCAAACCCTGTGAAGAATTAACACTTCTTAGTATTGATAATAGATTTGGAGACAGATTTCCAAAGTTGACTCCACCCATTACATTGGAGGCATCTGAACTGAATTCTCGCACATGAACACGCGATTTACTGTAAATATTGATATTCCATCAATCATTTGTTTGTTCTCATCTTCTGGGTTGGTGGTACATGTTTTGCATCTTTAGTAATAGGATCGGTTGTCTTCTGACTGCTTATCTTTGATTTGTTAAAAGTTTTGCATTCTTGTCAACAATGGCTACATTTGAAGTATGGTGAGATTTTCTTCTTACATGTCCTCTAACTCAGCAGTTTCAACATAGCCTTCTTCATTTTTGCCCCCAACTGGTAAACGAGTTGTTGAAAATTTAGATCTGCATACTTGTTTTCTGTTAGTAACGGAATGTTAAAAAGATTAGCTTTTGTGCGCTAGCCATTATCTAACAAGATTACCATATTCTGATACAAAAATTGACAACTAAATTATTTAATTGTACATATAATCTGAGAAATACGAAAGGAACAAGTTTTCTCATAAAGCAACTGCCAGGGCTTGTTCTGAAGTTATAAATCAACATACTGGCAACTATCTACCGTGGAAGGTAAAATAATACAGCATGCATGCTTTGGTGTTTGCTTGGGCAGAGGCAAGTTTGTAACAACTTTTGCACATCATTACAATTTTCTTTAGTATATACTTTCAAATCTCAAAATAGAAATAAAATATAAATTGCTGTCGCATACTAAATTTTCTCTTTATATATGCATCCATCACTTGAACAGCTTCAACTAAAGTTAATGAACTTGATCTCCTGAACGAGGCTCCAGTTGTTTTTGAAAATTTGTGAATTGTTGGATTTCAGATTGTAGCCACTAATTGATAAATGACATGTAGAGTAAAAATGATGCTTTCTGTAAATTAAGAATTTCACTGGTGAAATTCTTTGAAAGATATTCCAGCGCATAAATACGTTTTCTGGTTTGTAGCGTAGATTTCAATCTTTATCAACTATTACATCATGGCCTCAGCACTTTGACAATAAAGAGAACCTCACTAAACTAGGAAATATTTGGACCGGTTTTTACAGAATTAGTGCAATGCATTCTGAATTTTCGAATCCACTTTCAGGCGGCAAGTGCACTTAATCTCCTACTAGGAATCATTGGGTGTCGTCGTAGCATGTACTCCTCTGTTGGTGTTAAGCTTTTTCTTCTTAATGATAGTGCCTCTTTTTTGGTAACACTTGGCATACTGCTTATCTTGTCAACTGCACTTTCCTTTCGCTTTTCTTTGTATCTGCCATTCCATGTCAAGCCACGTGCAGCTGATAAAAAGCTTTCGAATCTTGATCTTTCACAAACCTTCTCTTTTTGCCTTTTAATGCGTTCCGTAACTTCGTCGATCTCTGCACGACTATAACCATTTTCCATTAGTAATTCCTCACGTTGAAATCTACATAGTTTCAGCTCTAGGAGATGTCTTCTGGGGCGTCTTGTTCGTTCATATTCATCAATATCTATAGGGCCAGATCGGCTAATGGAAACGCCTATTTCCAAAGGAGGTCCATCAGAACATGCAGGATTATCAGATATTCGCACAGAATATTGGTTTACATTGACAAATGAAAACCTAACTTTGTAAACTTGCGCAGCTCTCATCCTTTGGAACGATCTATACCTTGCAAGAGCAAACAGAGATTGTGGGGTGGCCATGATTTCCCAAACAACCTTTTGACTAACATAAACAAGTTTCTTCTTATGAGTTCACTTGAAGATTTATTTGATACTATCACTTGACCACGTTTCTCAAATAATCCTTTTCAAGTCATGTGACATCAATTAATCACATGAAAGGAGCCTTGAAAAACAAACGACGCAACTTGTGTCTGTTTATTTCCAAGCGCTCTTCTTGTAGTCTTGGTAATTCTGTCCTCCAACAGGCTTATGAATGCGTAGTAATTGCCACCACTTTGAATTTGCGGTATAAGCCGCACGTGTCAACTTGTTACATTTTTTGTGAAATCCGAAAGTTCGGCTACCCAGTATAATGCCGCTCAGATTTTTGATCTTTGTGACGTAAAAAGTACGATGAACAATTCCGATAATAAATATATCACAATATAAGTGACGAGTCATTTTTTCCCCGCGAACAGAAAAGAGCTAAAATTTAATAAGAGTCGGCAGTGGCCTAAAAAATACTTCATTTTGCAAGGGATAAATCAAAAACCCGAAAATGGCTTTTGCAGTTGTTTAACTTGAATATTTTCATGCATTTGAATTGAAACGTTGTTATGATGATAGAGATTGTTGTATACCAAGAGGACGGATTCAATATTCTATGACGAAAAAATTGCGAATATAAGACAATCAACGGAGTTTATTTATGATTGAATGACAGTATTACACAAAGGATTGATTTGAAAAGAAGGCTACCAAACCTAAGAAGCTGATTCGCTGAATCACAAAATTAGCTAGCGTTTGGTGAGAGATTGCAAATATTATGTGACTTACCACAGAGCAGCATCAAATCAAATGGGAGTATTTTAACGGTTAGAAATACCACCAATTCTCATCAACTATCCATGAAGATAAGGAGGGACGCAAGAGATGCTTAGACGACCTGATTTGCTCTTATCAAAATTAATTGAATAACTCAGGTGTTGTAAGCTTGGCATAGTCAAGAAACAAGTATTATAGGATGGGAAAAACAATACCACTTGGATATATAAGAAAGAATCAGCTTTTATCTACACGCAGAAGTAAACAAAACTCTTGGCGAACGCTGAAGTACCACGTTAATTGAAAATAAATATTCTTCTACAAGAGAACTTTATTTCAAATCAGACAAAGAAGACGGTCTATTAATGCTTTTTGTTGATCTACCAGGTAGAGTTTTCACAACAAGGGCAATTTAAAATTGAGCGGCAAAACCTAAATGGTGCGGCTTCAAATGTAAGGATGAATGATTCAACCAATGTCGGCATAATTTTCCATGTTTTAAAAACAGTATTACCAATTGTTCAACGGCCTAATAGTTAAAGAACTGTGAGGGCAATATCTAAAGGATATTTGAGTATTGCGCTATTCTTTGCAGAAAAATTGGAAAATGGCTGCTGGGCGTTCAATATCCTTGCGGTATTGTACTAGTAAATATTAAATAGATGATAGGCGTCAGTTCAGTCAGGTCACTCTAATGAAGGCCAAGGTCGAGTAGAATCCACAAAACAAACATGTATTAAAATATGAAGCCATGAATTTGAGAACAGAGTGAGCTGAGTATGGAGTAGACACGTGACTAATGAAGTTTTTGGATTATAAAGCGAACGTATCACATGCTTTATCCTAAAATTAACTTTGACAAAGGAAACGCAAAGTTCACAAAACCGCAGTTCGTCAATATTTAAATAGATGAGCGTCATTTCACTATAATTAAGACCACGCTCGAGTACAAAACACACTTATTAAAATATGAAGCGATTGAGGACAGAGTGAGGTGAGTTTGGAGTACGTAACTAATGAAATTTTGGATTATAAAGCGAACATATGACGTGCTTTATCCGAAAATTCACGTAGACAATGGAAACGCCAAGTACACAAAACCGCTGTTCCTAGCACAACCATAACTTGAATTATCAAGTTTCCTGTTTCAATACTATTGTGAAGCCATGACATCATGTGTACTAGCGTGAAAAATCGACCCCTTTCGCAACTTCTCCGACATATTTGACACCTACTGGTCACCATTATTTCCTGGCAATTCTTTTACTTAATTAGAGGGTTCAATAATGGTCAACGTCCTCCAGGATGTGCATTCTTTGCATACTAATACAAGTAGAATTTCAAATCATTGGATCTCTTCTACAATTGGGGTCTTCAATTTAAGGATCGTCGTTTTTTTCTCCCGAAATAAAATTTGAAAAAATTCTTAGCTCCTACTGGACAATAGCAGCAATGACCACCAACCATCTGGAATAAGCATAACTGAAACGCATTTTTAGCGAATAAACCAGTTTAAAAATAACATACATAGAGGGTCACTTTTTCTGAAAGATCTGAACTTATCCATGAAATTTCTACATGAAATTTAATCTTATGCATGATCTTCTGAATGTTCTGAATCAAATTTCATGGCGAACAACAAGATGTATCTTAGTTCAGCTAAAGCCTGGATAATTGTGTTGAAATAAATAACAAAAGATCGAACACTTGTCCCCAGAAAAATAGAATCCTTCAGAGCAGTAGATTCATTGCCAAAGGCCTTATGTATTTCAAAAAAGCTAAAAAGAGCAATTCAAAAGGCACACTAATTCCAGAAACACCTCCTTGTCTCTAAACCACAAATATATGTGGATCAGTCGAATTTCATACAAAAATGACTTATTAATGCAGTTGAATTCATGCTCACGATAGTTCAAGAGATAATGGTAGTATGAAGATTCCATGTAAATAATGTGAGAAAACTTAAGGTACGTCTAAAAAATGGTGTAACTTATTTAAACTTAAACATATCTTTGATAAAGAACCTTGCAATTCCTATAAAAACTAGAAAATCTTAAAACGATAAAACGGGGGGTTTTAAATCTGATTTTATCTTCACTTCGCTGATTGGACAAAAAAGTTTTTGGTTACCTCTTAGGACACAACAAAAAAGCGCCGATCTGTGGATTTAAGACCCCTCCTTAATCTACACATAATTAGCGCTGGTTAGGCATCAGTGTGGGATAAGCACCAAAAGTCATTTTGCTGTGCATTTGTCAGCCATTCATTCAAAAAAAGAGCTACCGAGTAACTTCTGGTTTGTGTGAATAGAGTATTTTAAGAGCATCATCTTTATATATAACATGCCAACCTTTGTATTTTATCCACCCGGAATCACAGTAAGAATTGTTGGGATGGATGACAGCACACATGGTAGGTCGTGTTGTGAGCACCACATCTATGGGTCCTTGCTGTCAGAAGATGTTATTTTTTGCTTTTGAAGGCCGCAGATTCTTGTTGAAGAGGAAAGAGCGGTCTGTCATTGCTCCCTACCATGTTTCTGATGGGATAGACCATTGCTGTTTTGGCTTTTTAAAGAGTGAAAGCACAACAAGCTCTATAAAGGCATGCTTGCTCAGGTCATTGATGTCCATCCATGCAGCTCTGCTTCTGTCATAATCTCATGCTTACCTAAAGAGACGATCCTGCAGATGACAAGTCTTAAAGAGCACAACGACATGGACAGTAAACAATTGTTAGCTTAATCAAGTGTTCATTCGAAGTCTTTATTTTAAATCTTAATTGGTCTTTATCACACATTGGTTAGTCTATGTCTTAAATGTACCAACAGTTTTTAAGTTATAAATCTTTAGTATACTATTCAAAATGCCTACCTATTTTAATTCTATGAATCTATAAGTTGAAGGCTTCAGGTGGGCATAGTCTTATCTTTAAAGTTCTTCTGGAAACCAACCAAATCTCCTGTGAAACCATGCATTCTGCACTGTTTGCTGTGAGAAATTTTGCAATGATTCAACTGTCCACAGGGCAATTTGTTCTCTTTTTGGTGGTGCTGTTGTCCCACTATCTATGCGGTCACTTCTTGGTTGGTCGTTTCGTTGTTTACCTCTTCTTACTTCATCATCCATGACTCCCATCAGTCTCTAAGTGCATCCTTAAGCAGCTATGCCACTCCAACATCCACGGCTGCCAAAGGCCAGTGCATAATATCCCTTTTGCAGGCGATGAACTGCTTATGGTGAAGGTTTGCCACTTTGCAAGCTGCAATCATGCAGAGAACACCAATTTCCATATTTTGTTGAATTTGTCACAATGCAGCCATTTTCTTGTACAAGGTAAACTGCCATCTTTGATATTTGCCTGTTAAGAACCTGCTTTTCCGGCCTTGATATCTCTGCTTCGTTGTCCTCCTCTTCCTCTGTCTTGCCTGATAATCACATATGACTACACCCATCTTCTTTATGATCTTACTCACATCCTCACTCCTTTTGTCCTTGTCTATTCTTGTAGGTGATTCTTGTAGATGATTTAATGAGCATTTTATTGCATGCTGCTGCAATTCTACGATTTATACATACTGCTGGGATTTGAGTGGGGTTGTTTTAAGCGAATGCTAGTTTGATGTTACATCTGTGCATGGTCATTTTGGGCGTTTCCTTGTCACAATTTCAGTCACCAAACATGGTTTTTCTTGTGCATTTGGTGTTGCTTAACTAGTGCTATTAACAGTAGACAATTTTGAAGGAAAAGCATGAAAAGAACATTTCAGCCTTTCGGTTTATTTTCATTGACAAAAGTTGGACAAAGATGCATAGTTTAACACAATCTATTTGTCCCTTAATTTTTGACCTCACATATAATGATCTCATTTAGTGATTTTGCAGAATAGGCAGTTTACGGCTTTAAAGCTATAAGCAACACAAGCAGAGTTATGTTACTGGCTAATTTTGTCATTATTGGCGCCTTACATGAAATAATGCATTTTTTTTAAAGTTCATAAATTCACTTATTGCTTTTACTCTTGCTAAGTGTGGCTAAACTTGCATCAGTTACGCTTAGCTGAAACCTCAACGGAAGTCAACCAATCAAAAGGAAATAATAATATGATGTTAATTGATCTCTCATAAAATTTCCATGAGGATTCATGGGTCTTAAAGAACTCGAATGACTACCGGTAGTTCATATTCACTGTGAAAATAAGAGCAGACAGTCTCAGCCTATTGTCATTTAGCAGACTGTCCAAAAAGTAGTCAATCTAAGCTATATTACATGATGCGACATCACACTAAAAGGATTCTGACAAGCACACAACAACAAACATTTCAAATGAAAATAGGCCCGGTAGATTACGGGAAAAATTGGATCCGCTTTCATGTTTTCGATTTGAAAAAAGAGGAAATTTTGGTTTTGGGTGATTTTTCTGCAGGTTTTCTTTCGATTAATGCTGCAGCTTCTTCTATTTGTGACCTACTATATCCATGTTCCTTTAAGCAATCTTCTCGATCATACCGCGTCAGCCGTAAATCATCTTGCTTCTTTCGAGGTTTGTCTGTCTTGGCAAATTCAAACAGATCAATATTTATCGGGCCCTTCTTGTTTACAACCTTGTCAATGGCTATTGGAGGACCTTCTGTGCATGCAGGGTTGTCGCATGGTCGTATTGAGAATTCCATGATAGTCAAAGTAGAAAACGATACATTGTGACGTGCAGTGACTTGACTCATTCGCCGCATGGACCTGAATCTCGCCCTCTCAAATGCTGAATTTTGATGACCGCTTGTGTTCCGCTGTGCATGCGACATGGTAATTAGCATAGGGCTCGCTGGTCGGGAACCAGTAGATGATCGAGTGTAACAGAAGCCTTATTACTTTGCGGACAAGTATTTACACGATAATAGTGACAGGAAACTTGCGAGCAAGTTTTCTAGATTACCCCGACCCTTTAGAGGTTCCAGCTTCCTTTTCTTTGTCGTGTTACATCAACTTCTCTTGAGTGTTTGCTTACAATATGGCGACGATTACACGCGACTTTATCGAGTTTGCAAATTTGACAAAAAGTTGTTGTTTCATGACCAAGGGTCACAAAAAGGAGAACCCTAGGGATATGATTAAATGTTCTCGTGTACGTACGTACTGCAGTTACTGGAATTGAACGAGAGTCATGACAAGTTATGTGTCTTGATATAAATTTTGCATAAGGTGGCGTGAAAAAAAAATACCAAGTTTTATACAGTATAAAATCAAATTCACTCTATAGTTAAGGCGTGCACTTTCGTAAACTTTCTAGAATTTACCAAAAGTCTGCTTAAAAATGCGTTAATAAAGCCTTCTTTTTTGAATCTATTTCTTTTGCCAAGGTGTAAATTTATTTTATAAGATTTAGGTTGATTGATTTTGGGCTGAATCACAAAGATAGCCAAGTTGACTCATCGAATAGCTGGTCAGATGAAGAGATGTGTAGTCCGCTAAAGCTCTTCTTTTCGTTCTCTTCTTCTCTTCTTCTCTTCTTCTCATTTCTTCTCATTTCTCCTCATTTCTTTTCTTTAATTCTCGTGACTTTCTTTTCTTCTCTTGGCTATTCTTTTCTTTTTATTCTCTTCTCTGTTCTTGTCTTGTCTTTTCTTTTCTTTTCTTGTGTTTTCTTTTCCTCGCTTCTCTTGTCATGTCTTGTCATGTCTTGTCTTGCCTTTTCTTCTCTTGTCTCGTTTTGTCTTGTCTAGTCTCGTCTTATCTTGTTTTCTCTCGTCCGCTTTTTTTTCTTTTTTCTTTTTTTCTTTTTTCTTTTTTTTCTTTCTTTCTTTTTTTCTTTCTTTTTTTCTTTCTTTTTTTCTTTCTTTTTTTCTTTCTTTCTTTCTTTCTTTCTTTCTTTCTTTCTTTCTTTCTTTCTTTCTTTCTTTCTTTCTTTCTTTCTTTCTTTCTTTCTTTCTTTCTTTCTTTCTTTCTTTCTTTCTTTCTTTC